>OBYM01001121.1_pt1 | contig 12302 bp, 11 predicted proteins | sample 1538191 | NCBI WGS metagenome assembly OBYM01 (sample SAMEA2580165, study PRJEB22360) | human gut metagenome | biome: human gut; feature: human-associated habitat; material: faeces | place: Denmark | collected 2008/2010 | reverse complement strand
TGCGCCGAAAATACTTGTCTGGAGACGGACCGGGAAGATAGGTAACGCCGACACAAAAGAAGGGTCTGGCCTGACCAGGCCGGATCCTTTCATATTCCTCCTTAGCTCAGTCGGTAGAGCATGCGGCTGTTAACCGCAGGGTCGTTGGTTCGAGTCCAACTTGGGGAGCCAGAACGTAAGGTGTGCCGTCACGGTGACGTGGCGGCAAACCATTACTATAAGGAACCGAAAACCGGCGACATGGGCCTTTAGCTCAGTTGGTTAGAGCAACCGGCTCATAACCGGTCGGTCCACGGTTCGAGCCCGTGAAGGCCCACCACATAGGGGTATAGCTCAGCAGGTAGAGCAGCGGTCTCCAAAACCGCGTGCCGAGGGTTCGATTCCTTCTGCCCCTGCCAGAAAAATGACAGAGGGATCTGTTCATCATAAAGCATTTGATGGCGCGGTAGTTCAGTTGGTTAGAACGCCGGCCTGTCACGCCGGAGGTCGAGGGTTCAAGTCCCTTCCGCGTCGCCATCATGGGGTGCAATCGCGCCTCATATGCTGCTGTAGCTCAGTAGGTAGAGCGCATCCTTGGTAAGGATGAGGTCTCCGGTTCAAATCCGGATAGCAGCTCCATCGTAAACCGCTTAAATCTTCGGATTTGAGCGGTTTTTTCAACTTTTTCGGAGGTTTCCAGTTTATCACTACCGCGAAAACGGGCCCTCTGCTAAACATTTTGCTAAAGTCAAAAAAGATTGCCTCAGATTGCAGTAGCTGCACTGTCCAGTAATAGCTGCAAGATCTGTTTGGAAAAGGCCGGGTCAGATTTAATTTTTGCGAGTAATGAATCAGGATTGAGCTGTGTGATCTGCGTCTTGTCCTCTGTTTTATGCTGGTCGGGATATAGGTCCGACTCGACGAGATTGGAGAGATCGCGCTTCTCAGAGTCAAGGATCTCGTTGTAGTTACTCATGAGGACTTCTGGTGATTGGCCACTGTTTTCGGCAACCAGCTGGTAATTGTTTTTGGTCAGACGGACTTTGTGCATCTGCCCCGACTTCCGGAGACCCTGGAAGTCAATCTGATCGCTGATATGGTGCGCAGTCTGCCATTTCCGAAAGGCAGCGCACAGGCTGTTTGGCTCGATTGGCTTGCCGTCAGGCTGACAGATGAGTAGGCCGTAGTCGTGATACTCAGGACCGAGGAACTCCTTGTTCTTCTGAATTTCAGCTATGCGGCCCATAATCTCCTCAAGCAATGGAGCCGTCAAATACTGTTTTCGGAAGCTGTCATCGGTCTTTGGCGCCTTCAGGACCAAAGTGGAGCGTGCCTGCGGGACCAGTTTGGGAAATACTTGCACAATCCGCTCCCTTGGCAGTTGTTTCAAGGACTCATCTGAGACACGTTCAATGATTTGCGTGATCCAGAGGCTCTGATCCTCTGGATTGATAGAATTGACGTCGATGCCGACAACCTCTCCGGCTCGAAGAGAGCAGACGAAGGCAAGATGCACCGCCAGGTGCAGAGTCGGATTATCCTGCATCTCCTCCAGCGCCTGCATAATCCTGACTGACGGCCACGCTTTGCGCTTCTTGTACTTTTCCGAAGGAGCCGTTGTGTCTGGGATTTCCTTGACATAGCCCCACCGCTTTGCAGTTGGAAAGCCGAGCATCAGGATGTTATAGCATTTCTTGATTGTCGGGGAGCTGAGCGTTGGGATCTCACTTGCCTTTTTGCCATAGCTCTTATATCCTTTACACGGTGTCTTGCGAAGTTTGTCGAGGAAATCGTCTATGGCCTGGGCTGTGATGGCACTCATTACCCAGTTTCCGAAATACGGGTAGATGTGCGTGTTCAGATTTGTCACATAGCTGTCGTAAGTTTTAGGGGAGAAATTTTTCTTTCTAGCGTAGGCAGGTAGAAATCGCTCCATAAACTCTCGGTAGGTCTTCAAAAGGTTTTCATCCGGGTCCTCTGAGATAATTGGCTCGGAGATATCTGCGTTCTCCCGGCCGATTTTCGTTGCTGCTTTCTCAATAGCGCGGGATCTTCTATACTCCAGCGCCACTTGACGAAGCTCCTCGGTGTGCTTTTGAGCCTGAAGGTGGTCGATATATGCTTTCCGCTGGATGGCCTCCAGCTTGGTCTCATAGGATTCCCACAGCTGCTTCACCTGACCGGTAGAAGTCCGGTATTGATAGATGACATTGTGGGAATTCCCTCTGACTTTGTATGTTGCCATAAGAAGGATCCTTTCCTGGTGTAGTCAGCCATCCCCATCCGTCCCATCAAGCCACCTGTCAAACGACTCCTTGTGGATCCGCAGACAGCGCCGGCCGAGGCGCATGACTTTGAACTCCTTTGTTGTTTCGCAAAGATAATAGGCTTTGCGAACGCTGACGCCCAGGATCTCCGCAACCTGATCAACGGTATATGTCCGCTGCGCTGCGGTGCTGCAATGATTGGAATTCATGCATTTACCTCCTTGCAGCCAGGCAACATCACTCGGTTGTACCCTTACCTCCTTTCATTCCAGTTAGCAGGTAAGTACATTATAGCCTGAAATCATGATGTTGCCAAGCGATGAATTGATTATTATTGATGCCTGCCGCTGAATCACTTCCTGCGCTCTCGCTCGGACCGCGTATTTTCAGGCTGCCGCTGTGCGGCACTTCCCCCTGGGGTGCGCGAAGATGCACACTGTCTCAGGCTCCTGTATGACCTTCAGAGCAGGGTATGCTGTTGTCAAGGTTCAGATGGACGATGATGAATTCCTGTTCACCGTCTTATTATATAAAAAGCCGCACGTCAGAATTATTTTTGCATAACTCAAAGAATAAAGATTATTTTTGCCTCAGATGCACAGACTCGAAACACAATATGCTGTAGGAAAATGCTTGACAAATACTGTATATTGTGGTATAGTCCAAAGCGTAATTGATTGTTGTGCGCGTCCGAATGGATGACAGGCTGGAAAGTCTGCCCTGCGGGAGAGATCCTGCATTGCACATGTAGTTAAGTTTGTAGGCTGCCGATTGTATTACTGCGCCCATTGGGCCGTAATATAATCGGCTTTTTTTGTTTCAGGGGAGAAATCCCGGCTAAAGCGAGAATGACCACGGCTGCACGGCACTCTGTGTGGCGCCACCCCAAAAGGATGGTAAGGGTCGTTCTCGCTTTCTTTTTGCCCAACTGCCGAAAGGTGTTGAGGATATAAAGAAAGGTGGAATGAACCATGAAGCACAAATCGAGAAGAAAAAGGTACTTGCGGAGAAAAAGCAAAATTAGAAGGAGATGGATCAAGCAGAGGCCGCGCTGGGATGGCCGGCGTCTGAAACAAGAATTCAACTCCAGGCGACTGGTGCGCAAGGGGGAGATGGGAGAGGACTGACTATGCAAGCGGTGGCAGAACATTACGTTCCCATAACATTCGTCGACACCGACGGTCTCCCCGACGAGGAGTGGCTGGCATACCGACGAAAGGGGATTGGCGGCAGCGATGCTGCAGCCATCCTAGGTATCTCACCCTTTCGGACGGCCAGGGACATCTACTACGACAAGCTGAACATCGCCCCTGTGGAGCCAGACGAAGGAAACTGGGTGGCCCTGAAAATGGGGCACCTGCTGGAGGATCTGGTCGCTGAGATTTTTACCCGAAAGACAGGCCTGCCTGCTTTTCAGGTAAAGCGCATGTTCCAGCACCCGCTGCATCCATTCATGCTTGCAGACGTGGACTACTTTGTCACGATGCCTGACGGCACAACGGCGATTCTGGAGATCAAGACGACGAATTATCATGCCAGAAAACACTGGTGGGATGAGGACCGGGAGATCGTGCCAGCGTACTATGAAGCGCAGGGCAGGCACTACATGGCAGTGATGAATCTGAACGAGGTCTTTTACTGCTGCCTGTACGGCAACAATGAAGAGGAGGTCATCATTCGCCACATTGAGCGAGATATGACCTACGAGTCGGAACTGATTTTCCTGGAGGAGTGTTTCTGGAAAGAAAATGTGCTTGCAAAGGTAGCTCCCGACTATACGGAAGACGGCGACCTGATACAGGCCAGCCTCAAGCGCTATACCGGTCCGGCTGTAAAGAATGGCGAGGCAATCCGGCTCTCAGAGCGCAGCCAGCATTGCATGGAAGAGTACCTGCAGCTACAGGCCCGCAAATCTGAGCTTGATAAGTCGGCCAGAGAGCTGGAGGCAGAGATGAAACGGCTACGGAGCCTTATCACCGCCGAGATGGGGACGAACTGCGCGGCTTATTGCGAGGTAGGAGGGAGCGGGTACCAGATTACCTACAATCCCGTTCACAAGAGAGAGGTGAAGAAGGACAACCTGCTCCTTCTGCAGACGCTCTATCCTGAAGCATACCGCAGGTGCGTCACATCGTCAGAGTACCGGCAGTTCAGGATCCGGGCTGAAAAAATGGAGGCCGCATGAGAAAGGACTGCGGCCGGAAAGGAACTGGATATGGCAAAAGGGCAGCCCAAGGATACAGCAGAGCAGGAGCCTGAGCTCGTCAGGCACCGAGGCTACTTTGAACGGGCCATTTACACCAACCCCATGAACAGGTACTGCGTGTACCGTATCCGGACAAGCGATACCACAATCCCGGAGGGGGCGCGGTCCACTTATACCTACCGGGACCATCTTCTTCGCTTCACTGTCACGGGGTACGACTTGCCGCAGGCAGGTACCGTGGAGATCATATGGGAAGGAGAATGGAAGCAAAGCAAATATGGGCCGCAGCTCCAAGTTGCACGCTGGCAGGAAATTGTTCCGCGCACGCGGGAGGGCGTCAAAGGATACCTGGCGTCCGGGCTAATCAAAGGCATCGGTGAAAAGACTGCCGAGGCCCTCTTGGACCGGTTCGGCCTGGATATCCTGGACATTCTTGAAAATGAGCCGGAGCGATTGCTGGAAATCCGGGGAATTACTCCGGAGCGTCTGGAGAACATCAAGAAGTCCTATGGTGAAAGCCGCTCTCTGAGGGATCTGATGACCTTGCTCACCCCGTATAAGGTCACAGCAAAAACGGCACAGGCAATCTACCGCTTCTTCGGCCCTAAGAGTGTGGATATCCTCCGTGACAATCCCTATGAGCTCTGCAGGGCACCGGGCTTTGGATTCCGCCGAGTGGACGACATTGTCCAAAAGAACGGCGGGAAGCTGGATGACCCCAAGCGCATTCAGGCAGCAATCCGTGCTGTTCTGGAGGAAAACAAAAGCAAGGGCGGACATCTCTACGTGGAGCAGGAAACGCTGCTGGATGGTGCCTTTGAGCTGGTAAACCATAAGGCGGTTATCGCGGGATTGAGAATTGGGAAAAGCAGTGTGGAAGAACAGGAACAGGAGATGATTCGCCACAGCGACATCGTGCCGACGGGGAATTGTATCTACCTTCCGAAATCCTATGCCCTGGAGGACGAAACCGCGCACCGGGTCGCAGAGCTGCTTCTGGAAGAGCTGCCCCACGTGCAGATCCATCCAGCGCTGGAGAGGACCAAGCAGGAGCTGGGCATCACGTTGTCTGAGAGGCAGGAGGCGGCCGTTAAGACCGCGTTTGAGTACAACCTGTCTATCATCACCGGGGGGCCAGGAACAGGCAAGACCACGGTGCTGAGGGCCATTCTTGGGGTATACCAAAAGGTGTATCCAGATGCCCGGATTTTGCTGGCCGCCCCAACTGGGAAGGCCAGCCGACGGATGGCGGAAAGCACCGGCTTTCAGGATGCCAGGACATTGCACAGCATTCTGGGGCTAGGGACAGAGGAAACGGTACGGCAGGATGCTGAGAAGTCGCGCCTGGAAGCGGAACTGGTCATTGTGGATGAGACGTCCATGGTGGACCAATGGCTGGCCAAGCAGTTCTTTTCCAGAATTGCCGCCGGGACAAAAGTCATTCTGGTGGGAGATGCGGACCAGCTTGCCAGCGTTGGAGCCGGGAATGTGTTCCGGGAGCTGATTGAGAGCGGCGTGGTTGCTGTCACGGTTCTTAACCAGATTTTCCGGCAGTCCAGCATCAGCCGCATCGCACATAACGCAAAGTATATCAATGAGGCGAGGACGAATTTGCTGTATGGGGAAGACTTTGTCTTTGTCAAGAGCATCGAGCAGCATGATGCGGCTGAAAAGATCTGCGCCGCTTATTACCAAGCGGTCCGCGAGGTGGGCATCGAGCGTGTGATGATCCTGACGCCGTTCCGGGAGGAAGGAGACACCTCTGCGGAGAAGCTCAACGAAGTCATCCGGGAAAAGTTGAATCCCTATGACGAGGCGAAGGGTGAGCTGAGGTTTGGCATACAGCGCTTCCGCACTGGAGACCGAGTGATGCAGACCAAGAACGATTACAATATCGTACTGAGGGATCAGGAGGGGCGCGTCGCTGGAAGTGGCGTCTTCAACGGCGATGTGGGCACTATCTGTGCCATAGAAGAGAAGGCAGTGACCGTTTGTTATGATGGCCGCTTTGCCAGCTATCCGCTGGCCAGCCTGGAAAACCTGACGTTTGCGTATGCAATCACAATACATCGGGCCATGGGCAGTGAATACGACTATGTCATCATTCCAATCCTCCGGAACCATGCTGTATTGCTCAACCGGAATTTGGTGTACACAGCCATTACCCGTGCGAAACAGAAAGTCATGTTGGTGGGCCAAAGGGATATGCTGTATGCGGCAATCCTTCGACAGAAGGTGGACCGACGGAACACACTATTCGGCCGGCGCGTACAGCTCTATTACAAGGCCCTTCTCAAAAAGAGCAGCCTGCAGGCCAATGGAGAATGGAAAGAAGCTGTGTAAAAGGGACCCGCGCAAAAATCAGGCGGGATTCCGCATTTTTATTATGAGAGGAGTTCTTACGTATGTCCGATGAGAAACGCATGATGGTGCAATCCAATTCCAGTGTCGCGGAGCTGAACCATGTGCCGGGCTTTGATCCAGTAAAACTCCTGCAAAAATCCATGGCAGGAAAGCGGGGGGAAGAGCCGCAGCGCACACAGCTGCTTCTAAAGTACAAGAAGCTCTGGTTTCGGCTTGCCTGTCCCCGTGGTCGCATTCGCCTGACCGCCCTGCGGATGACAGAACAGATGGCGATTATCCAAGCGGAGGTGTTCCGCGACAAGGATGACACCAATCCGGTTTCCAATTACATCGCCAGCAGGACCGTGCACAACGCTGCGGACGGACTCTACATACAGGCAGCCCAGTACGAGGCCATTGACAACGCCCTCACCGATGCCGGCTTCGGCATTCAGCTTTGCGACACCTGCAAGGCAATGGGCGAAGAGGCCTATACACCTGGCAACAGCGAAGCTGCTTTGCCGGAAGGTGTATCCCAGCCCAAGGCCAGAGAGCTTCGCACAGATACGGCCGCCGCTCCAGGCGCAGCGAAGACGCCGCCGGCCGAAACGCTGCATCCGGATGGAGGTCATCTCTCGGCACAAAAAGCGCTTCCCATCATGCAGAGCCCGGAAGCGCTTCCGCAACGGGAGGCTGATGCCCCCGCGTCCCGTCCCGAGGCGGGAGAGGTGCAGAGGGGTGAGGATCAGAGAGCGCTGGACAGCATGACCAGACTGGAACAGGGAAATGAGCCGCAACACGCCGGGTGCCAGCCGGAAAGTACCGCACAGGTAATCCGCACGGCTCCCCAGGCGGCCCCCATGCGGGATGCTTCGGCTTCTGCAGTGTCCCCACCGCCCAATGGCCGCTGCTGTCTGCATGATATCCGACCAATGGCGGTACAGCGACGCAGGAAAGAGCAGATGACCTGCCGCCTGCTTCGCAGGCCCATGGTACGGACATCACGGTGGACAGGGAACCCCAAATCGGTGAAATGACGCTGGAGGAAGCGAGAAACATGGTAGCCGACGTTGGAAGCTGTCGTGGGAAGACGCTGGCCCAGATTGCCGACCGCCGGCCTACGACTCTGCGGTGGTACTTTGCGCCCTGCCCGGACGGCGGCGAGCGGCTTCGGCAGGCAGCGCGCATGGTCTTCGAGAGCCTGAATCAGCAGAAAACAGCCTAGCTTCCGTAGCCCAGGCATGGGAGTAACGTGAGGGGGTGACGCACCTGGAGGACTATCCGTTCAATATCCTGGACATCGCCAACCTTCTGCGGCTTGTAGTCCGCCGAGAACTTTCAGACAGTGTTTACGTGGATTGTCCGTTTTGCCAGAAACGAAAGGGAAAACTGAACCTTAATCTGACGAAGAATGTCTGGCGGTGTAACCGATGCGGGAAGAGTGGCCATATGTTTGAACTGTACGCTCAACTGCGGGATCTGTCTGTCAGCGAAGCAAAGCTGGAATTGATTGATCTGCTGGCGGAACAAGGGCCGGCACCAGGAATCTCCATGGGGGCGGTGACTGGTTCTGGCCCGCGGGACAAGGCGTCCAGGACTCCAGTTGAGCAATCCCAGCGCGCATCAGCTGAGGAGATTGACCAGACGCTGCGTGCCATGTTCCAGATGCTCCCGCTGCGTGCAGAGCACTTGGAGCATCTGCGTACCGTGCGGGGGCTCACCATAGAGCAGATCGGGTATCTGGGCCTCAAAAGCACGCCGTCTTACAAGCTGCGTCATGTAATCCCCAGGCGGCTGATGGAGCAGGGGCTCACTGTGGCCGGTGTGCCAGGCTTCTTTGTGGACAAATCGGACAAGTGGACCGTGAATTTCACGTCCTGGACAGCTGGCATCCTCATTCCTGTGCGGAGTGTGGACGGGCTGTACAGCGGCGTACAGATCCGACTGGACAGGCCGATCAAGGACGATGCGGATGACGCCGAGGACGAAGGCACCAAGTACATCTGGTTATCCACCTCCAGCAAGCCCAGAGGAGCAGGTTCCGGCAGCCCGGTCAATCTGATCGGTGATCGGTATGCCCGTACCATCTATGTGACGGAAGGCGCTTTGAAGGCGGGCATCGCGCACTGCCTGACCAAGCGCACCTTCTTGTCCATTCAGGGTGCGAACAACCTAAATGGTCTGAAAGAGGCGCTCTATCTACTCCATGAAACCGGGACACAGCAGATTGTTGAGGCTCTGGATATAGATAAGTTCAGCAATCCGGCTGTGGCCAGGGGCGCAGAGAAGATCTATCTTTTGGCAAGGTCCATCGGGATGCGCTGCCTCTCTCTCACATGGAACCCGAACTACAAGGGGATCGACGACTGGCAGATCGCCTTGAGGAGAAAATCAATGCAAGCGAAGGAGGAACATTGCACGAAATTCAAGGCACAGTTCCTCAATGGGGACTGTGACATCACACACGTCCATTTATTTGTGAACGCCTGGCGGGAGATTACCGCACAAGAAACGGGCCTCCAAGCATATCTGGGGCTGGAAGCGCAGGAGATGGCAGCATTCCGACAGGGACCCGAAGCGCTCCGCGCCATACTGGAGCCCCAGAGAAAGCTGCAGCATTTTCGGATTTATCAGCTGGACTTCTCTGCGGGGCAAGTGATACCGTTCGCCTTCCAAAAAAGCGAGGCAATGTATCAGTCGGGGTATCAGCAGCCTCCGGCCAGTATGTACCGGCTGGGGGGTGCGGGGGGGGGTGGGGCGGGCGCTCCGTCCTGTAGGTACCGGCTGGTTTGCGACGATGGGCTGATGCGGCCGGTAGGACAGGGAGAACAGGTCTGCTTGCAGCGGATCGCGGCCAGGTATTGCGACGAGCTCCCGAGCGGGTATGAGGGGCGCAGTGTTGCGCCGGCAGATGTGATTGAGCTGTATGATGGCAACGGTCGGCGGTACTTCTATGTCGAACCTCAAGGAGCCTTTTCTGCTGTGCGGTTTTCTCCGGCGCTTGTGAAGAATCGGCCGGTCAGATGGGAGGACGCAGGACGGAGAGAATGACAGGGTCTGAGCCAGCCGCCAAGACGGCTATCAGCCAACTGGTGGATCTGATGGAACAATGTGAAGGTCTGGACGCGGAGATCCGTTTCTGTATTCAGGACGGTTACTTTACTGTGACGGTCTGGAGCGGATGGGACAAGCCGGATTCACAGCATCGGGCAAAGGAAATTCAGGCGCAGGTACGGGCGCTCTCCAAACAGTATCCCCTGGTGGCATGCTACTGTTTCGACGAGTTCAGCACCCTGCTCTATGCGCTCTGAACAGGTTATGTAAGGCACGGAGCGACAGAAGTCTGTCGCTTCGTGCCTTCGCTTTTGAAGGAACAGGAGGCGAGCAGAATGGATACACCGGATGCGGAGAAAGCGGTGCGGGACGAAATTCAGCAGTGGGAGCTTACCTTTCGGTACCAGCTTCTCGACCGCATGCGACTAGACTGCGACTACTTTCTGGCCGGAGGGAACGGCCTGTGCAAGTACCTTTGGGCCGGAACAGTGGAAGGACAGATCCAGTACATGAAAGCGCTCTGGAACAGCTTCCGGGAGGAGGAAAAACCGGAGTGGCTGAGCTACACAGAAATTTGCCGCTATGAAGCGCGTATGCGGACATTTCACAGGAAGAGTGATCAGGAGGAGAATTATGACGAAGAGAATCAGATGTGATTTCAGGATTAGGCTGATGGACGGTAAGACAGCGACCTTGAGCATGACGGAATTGCCAGACAAGACCTATGAGGTAAAGCTGGTCCGTAATAACCGTGCCAGGGAGGAAATATCCACCTGCCGGCTGAACGGCTTTCAAGAGGCGGCCCGACGCTTCAATGCAATTCGGGACGTGTATCATGCGCCGGATCCGGACAGCAGATGTAAACAACTGGCGGAAGGCCTGAGAGCGGCCCTGGCCTATGGCCGGGAGAACGCCGGGACCGATGACGGAGGGACCAGCAATTTGGACTCACCCATCATTTATCTTCCAGGCTGGGATTCGAAGCGGGTGCAGGCGGCAGTAAGTGCGGCGGGACTCACGTGCTATCTGTGGGAAACCTATTTCAAGGATTCCTATGTTCTCTCCTTGCCTGGCGTCGGGCAGGGATACACCCGCACGAACGCCGCCATCGCTATGCGCAATTTTCTGGTGGAAAAAGGCTATGACGCTGGCGTTTACACTCGGATGGACTGAAAGGCGATGGGTGCGGTGACAGAGAGGCGTGGAATGCGTGAAATTGTAAAAGAAATGTGAAAATCAGAAAGGGGAAAGACAATGGGCGCATATTCAGAACTGGATATGGAGCGCAGTTACAGTGAGATGCAGGCGGAACCACTCCAATCAGAGAAGGATGAGATGGAAGCGAACATGGCCGGAAAGCAGCAGGCCCGCGGTGTGGGTGAGGCTGCCGAGCGGGCACAGGCGGAAGCAGCACTGCAGGACCAGGAGAAGCCGGCACAGCCCGACTCGCCCGCCGATGGTGCCAATGAGCGGCAGAAAAGCGAAGAGCAGGCCCGGAAAGCCCATGAGGAAGCCGAGGCCAAGCGGAAAGCGGAATGGGAAGCCAAACGCGCAGAGAAAAAGGCAGCCGAGGAAGCTCAGCTCCAGAAGATTGCGGGCATGAGCGAGGAGGAGCTGCTCAAGGCCTCTGCCGAACGGATCAATGTCGAAACAGAACGCCTCACCCGGCGCAATATGAAGGAGTATGTCGCTGAGTATATCCAGACCCTGTGCCTGGACGATCTGGAGTTTGCCCGGTTGACCATGCACCCGCGCAAGAGCTTCCTGCACTGCATCTGGTACATCAACCGTAAAGCCAGGGAGTATCTCGAAAAAGAGATGGAGGCAAACGGGATGCAGCGGCCGTATGGCCTTGATGGGATCTACGGCGGCGACGTGCCGGATGAGGTTGTCTACGGCTGGGCAGAGGAGTACTATCGGGCCCCAGATGCCCAGGAGGACAAGGACGACGATGAGGAATTCGTGCCCAAGCCCTATTCCGGGCCAACCAGCTCCCGATTCGGGAAAAAGAGCTCTGGAAAAAAGAAGGCGGAAAAGCAAAAGGAAAAACCACCGGCCGCATCCAAAAAGGAATCCAAGCCTGTAGATGACAGTCAGATTTCTGTTGGGGCGTTCCTGCAGGATGCCGGGAAGGCGAGTTGAGCGGAGGGATTGGATGATTGCGTACAAAGGTTTTGAGAAGGGGCTCATATGCAGAGAGTACCAGTTTTCCATGGGCCTAAATGTGACAGAAAAGGCGAATTGCGGCCGCAACGGCTTTCACTGCGCGTCCAACCCCGTGGACTGTCTGGTCCACTATCCGAACATCCGTACCTCTGTGTATTACCTGGTAGACGCAGGCGGAGATCTGGATGAAGACAATCAGGATTCCAAGATCTCCTGCACGGAGCTGACGGTATTGAAGGAGTTGGATGTGGAGCAGCTGCTTCTGCATGGGCTTGCCTATATGGTGG
>OBYM01001114.1_pt1 | contig 12344 bp, 8 predicted proteins | sample 1538191 | NCBI WGS metagenome assembly OBYM01 (sample SAMEA2580165, study PRJEB22360) | human gut metagenome | biome: human gut; feature: human-associated habitat; material: faeces | place: Denmark | collected 2008/2010 | reverse complement strand
AGCCCCCGCCGCCTTTGAAAAGGCGGGCGAAACTTTTAATCACCGTTAACGGTAACTTTGCTCTATCTAATTAAATGCGAATAATCCGGGACGTCGTGGTAGCGCTTTTTCAGCTCCAGAAGCCTTTCGAGCGGAACGCCTTCGCCCTCTCTTCTGCCGCACCTCGGGCACACCTTGTCGATGATGCCGTTATACCCGCACACAGGGTCTCTGTCTACGGGGTGGTTGACCGAGCCATAGCCGATGCCCATTTCTTTCATGCAGCGCACGATGCTTTCAAATGCGTCGATGTTTTTGCACGTATCGCCGTCGAGCTCCACGTAGCTGATATGCCCCGCATTCGTGAGCGCGTGAAACGGCGCTTCTCTGCGAATCTTTTCATAGGCGCTGATGGGGTAGTACACCGGCACGTGAAACGAGTTTGTGTAATACTCTCTGTCCGTAACGCCGGGAATTTTGCCGTATTTCTTTTGGTCTATGCGCACAAAGCGGCCGGAAAGCCCCTCTGCGGGCGTTGCGAGCAAGGTGAAGTTGAGGCCGGTCTCACGGCTTTTTTCGTCCATTTTCTCCCGCATATGGGAGATAATCTCAAGCCCCAGCTTCCAGCTTTCTTCGCTTTCGCCGTGGTGCTTACCGGTGAGGGCTTTTAAGGTCTCGGCAAGGCCGATGAAGCCAACACTTAAGGTGCCGTGCTTTAAGACTTCGGCGACGGAATCGTTGCGGTCGAGCTTTTCGGAATCGATCCACACGCCCTGCCCCATGAGGAACGGATAATTATACACCTTTTTGCTGCACTGGATTTTGAAGCGGTGCAGAAGCTGTTCTTCCACGAGCGCGATTTTTTCATCGAGCAGCTTATAGAACGTTTTCATATCGCCCTTCGCTTCAATGCCGATGCGCGGCAGGTTGATGGAGGTGAAACTCAAATTGCCTCTGCCGCAGGTGACTTCCTTTGTGTTATCGAATACATTGCCCATGACGCGCGTACGGCAGCCCATGTACGCCACCTCGGTGTTATAATCGCCGGGTTTATAGTATTGCAGGTTGAACGGGGCGTCCAAAAAACTGAAATTCGGGAACAGGCGCTTGGCGGAGCAGCGCAGCGCGTGGCGGAACAGGTCATAGTTCGGGTCGCCCTCATTGTAGTTGACGCCCTCCTTGACTTTGAAAATTTGGACCGTCATGGGCAGGTTTTCGCCGTCGCCGAGCCCCGCTTCCGTAGCGCGGAGCAGGTTGTGCACGGCCATTCTGCCCTCCGGCGAGGTATCCGTGCCGTAGTTTAAGGAGCTAAACGGTACCTGTGCGCCGGCGCGGGAATTCATGGTGTTTAAATTGTGGACGAGCGCTTCCATGGCCTGATACGTGGCAGCATCCGTCTCTTTGTAGGCGGTCTTTGCGGCGTATTCCGCGGCGGCGCGGGCAGCGTCGCCCGTGATGATCTGGAAGCCGTTTTCTGCTTGATGGCGCGGCAGAAACGCGCGCAGCTTTTCGGCGTAAGCTTCTGCGGTGTGCATTGTGACATCGGTGCCGAGCGCTTCTTTGATGGCAGCCGTCAGCGCGGCGGCATCGGAGGCGCTCATATCAAACCGCACCTCAATATACTGCGCAAGCGCACGGAAATACTGCTTGCGGTATGTTTTCTTCACGCCCTCCGCCATAGCGTAGTCGAAATTCGGCACGCTTTGGCCGCCGTGCATCTCGTTTTGGTTTGCCTGAATGGCGATGCACGCGAGCGCGGCGTAGCTGCGGATGTCGTTCGGCTCTCTCAAATAGCCGTGGCCTGTGGAAAATCCGTCTTGAAACAGCTTTAAAAGGTCAATCTGACAGCATGTTTCGGTGAGGGCGTAAAAGTCTTTATCGTGAATGTGGATGTCGCCGCTCGCGTGTGCTTCGGCAATCTCCGGCGGGATGACATATTTATCGTAAAACGCCTTGGCGCTTTCGGAGCCGTATTTCAGCATGGTGCCCATGGCGGTATCGGCGTTGATATTCGCGTTTTCGCGCTTTAAGTCATCCTCTTCGGACGGGCGGAACGTGAGGTTTTCAAAAATCTTCACGAGCTCGTCGTCCATTTCGCGCAGGTGCTCGTGCTCCGTGCGATAATTGATGTAAGCGTTCGCCGTTTTGGCGTAATCGGCGGCAAGAAGCTTTTCCTCCACCACGTTTTGAATTTCCTGCGCCGTGGGTGTACCCGGCAGCTTTTCAAGCGCCGTGAGCACCTCTTCGGTCAATTCGTTCAGATCGGCGTCGCTCATACGCTCTGCGGCGATCCTGGTATTGGCCTTAAAAATGGCGCTTTTGATTTTCCGCGCATCGAACGACACCTTGTCCCCGCTGCGCTTGACAATATATCGAATCATACGTTTAACTTCCCTTTCCGTTTCTCCCCTGCGGCAAAGCCTAAAAGCCTTCGCTTTGCGCTTTCTGTACTTTCGATTATAGGCGCTTTTCCTATACATGTCAAGGGCATATTTAGTGTCAAAACCACTATATATAGTATTAGGTTTACATAATAATAACAAAATATACCGCGCGTCATAGAAGCGGTTTTTTCCATAACGCGCGGTATAACTTGTGATTTCATGGCGTTTTTTCACGGTTTTCGGGGCACATTTCGGCGCGGTTGTACACCGTCTATACCCGTTTATAAGCCCTATGCACGCCATACGGCGGTTGACAAAATAAAACGCGTTTTTTCACGAAATTTTTTGCCGGCTTTTTTAGTTGACGACAGCGCCGAGCAGTCCTGCGAGATACACCGCGCCCTCCAAATCGATCTTTGTTTTCTGCATTTTTGCAAAGCGGATATCGGTGCGCGAAAATTTGGCACGGCGCAGGTCGCATTCTTTCAGCTGCGCATTGCGGAACACGGTCTCCGTAAGGTCGCAGCCGGAAAGATCGGCTTTTTCGAGGTCCGCTTCCGCAAAGCTTGTACCGCGCAGACTGATGCCGGAAAAGTCCTGCTTTTTGAGCGGACAATGATCGAGCACACAGTATTCGAGTGTGCCGCCGCGCACGGCCCAACCGGTGAGGTCTGCGCCCGCAAAGGAGCAGCCCGAGACACGGCAATTCTCAAACGCGGTGACAAACAGGCTTGCGCCCGAAAACGTGCAGTTTTCAAACGAACAGCCGCGCGCCAAAACGTCGTTTAAGCGAGAAAAATCGAACGCACACGCAGAAAAGCGGCATTTTTCAAGCAAAGCGCCGGAAAACATCGCGCCGCGCAGGTCGCAATTTTCAAACGTATAGCCGCGCAGCTCGGCGTCCGTGAAATCGGTATCGCCGAGCCGCGCGTTTTTATACGTGTTCTGTTCTAAAGAGAACATTACTCTTCTTCCGTCACGGCGATGTGCAGCTCTTTGAGCTGTGCCTCGGTGACTTTGGACGGTGCGTCCATCATGACATCCTGTGCGCTCTTGTTCATCGGGAACGCGATGACCTCGCGGATGGATTCTTCGCCGGAGAGCAGCATAACCATGCGGTCTACGCCCGGGGCGATGCCGGCGTGCGGCGGCGCTCCGTAGCAGAATGCGTTGTACATGGCCGGGAACTTCGCCTTTACATCGTCTTCGCCGAGGCGTACCATCTCGAACGCCTTAACCATGATCTCCGGGTCATGGTTACGCACAGCACCGGAGGAGAGCTCTACGCCGTTGCAAACGAGGTCGTACTGGTCTGCCAGAATGTCGAGCGGGTCAATCTCGCCGCGCTCGGCCTTAAGCAGCGTTTCCATACCGCCGGAGGGCATGGAGAACGGGTTGTGGCAGAACTCCAGCTCGCCGGATTCCTCGCCGATCTCGTACATTGGGAAATCGACGATCCAGCAGAACTCGTAGCGCTCTTTATCCATGTGGCCCTCGCACGCCGCGCCGAGCATACGACGCATGACGCCTGCGGTCTTCTGGGCCTCCTCACGCTTGCCTGCGGAGAGGAACACGAGCGTATTCGGCTCGAGAGACAGCGCGGATTTGACGGCTTCCACGGTCTTTTCATCCGCATTGATAAACTTTGCGATGCCGCCGGCAATGGCGCCGGATTCATCGACCTTGAACCAGTACGGCTTCTGGCCGGCCTGCACCTCTACGTCTGCGCAGAGCTTATCGACCGCCTTGCGGGCAAGCTTGCAGTTTGAAACCGGGACAGCCTTGACGATATTGTTTTCAAACGGGCCGAAGCCGCAGTTTTGCAGAATGTCCGTAACGTCCTTGACGCGCAGGTCGATGCGCAGGTCCGGCTTATCGGAGCCGAACTCCTCCATGGCCTGACGGTACGGGATGCGGGCAAACGGTGCGGAGGACGCGATGTTATACGTGCCGTACTTTGCAAAAATCGGCGGGAGAACGTCTTCGATGACGGCAAAAACGTCTTCCTGCGAGGCAAACGCCATTTCCATATCCATCTGGTAGAATTCGCCCGGAGAACGGTCGCCGCGCGCATCCTCGTCGCGGAAGCACGGTGCAATCTGGAAGTAGCGGTCAAAGCCCGCGGTCATGAGGAGCTGCTTAAATTGCTGCGGTGCCTGCGGCAGGGCGTAGAACTTGCCCGGGTGCTTACGCGCCGGGACGAGGTAATCGCGCGCGCCCTCCGGACGTTCTCCGGAGCGGCGGCGCCCCTCCGGCGAAGAAGCCGTGAGGATCGGCGTGGTGATCTCTAAAAAGCCGTGCTCCGTCATAGCGGTGCGCAAAGCGGAAACAACGTTGCAGCGCAGGATGATGTTGGCTTTCACTTCCGGATTACGCAGGTCGAGATAGCGGTATTTTAAACGCTGGCTCTCGTCCGCTGCGCGGGAGTGGTTGATCTCGAACGGCAGCTCGTTATAACGGCAGCGGCCGAGCACGGTGATCTCCGTCGGCGCGATCTCGATGTCGCCGGTGGGGAGCTTCGGGTTTTTGCTGGTGCGCTCGCGCACGATGCCCGTAACGGAAATCGTGGATTCCTTATTGAGGGGCTTTACAATGTTCATCATCTCTTCGTTTTCGATGACGACCTGCGTGGTGCCGTAGAAATCGCGCAGCACCAAAAACGCAAAGTTATTGCCGACTTCGCGGATGTTTTCCATCCAGCCGACCAGTGTGACGGTCTCGCCTGCGTTTGCAAGGCGGAGTTCGCCGCAGGTATGGGTTCTCGATTGTGTCATGATTGATTTCCTCTTTCGTTAGTGTGACCGGTTAAAATGTGATGGGCATGGCGTCTTCCTGTTCGGTGACGGCCGTGATGTACGTATCAACAAAGTCATCGTTAAGGGAGATCTTCTTCTTTTCGCCCGTCTTCATGTTTTTAAGCACGGCTTCGCCGTTTGCGATCTCATCGTCGCCGAGGACGATGCTGTACTGCGCGCCGATTTTGTCGGCGTATTTCATCTGAGCTTTCAGACCGCGTGCACACAGGTCGCAGTCTGCCGCGATGCCGCAGCTGTGCATTTTTTCGGTGAGCTGAAACGCCTTCATCTGCGCCGCTTCGCCCAAAGACGCAATGTAGACCTCGCACTTTGAGTCATTTCCGAAGTCTGCGCCCATCTCGTTCATCGCCATCAGGATACGGTCAAGACCGAGACCGAAGCCGAGCGCCGGTGTGGGCTTGCCGCCGACTTCTTCCACAAGGCCGTCGTAGCGTCCGCCGCCGCCGAGCGCAAAGCCGAAGCGCTTCGAAGGAAACTCAAACACGGTGCGGGTGTAGTAATCGAGGCCGCGGACGAGGCCGGGATCGATGGAAAACGGAATATCGATAGATTTCAGCAGCATCTGTACCTTTTCAAAGTGCGCACGGCAGTCGTCGCAGAGATAATCCGTGATTTTCGGCGCGCCCTTGGCAATCTCGCCGCAAACGGGGCTTTTGCAGTCCAGAATGCGCATGGGGTTGCGCTCCAAGCGGGAATTGCAGGTCTCGCAGAGCTGATCCTTATAGCCTTCAAAATAGATCCCGGCCCCTTTTGTGTCCTCCGCGGGGCGGGGGGGGCAGCCGATGGAGTTGATGGAGACCTCAATGTCATCGGCAAGGCCGAGACGATTGAAAATGGACATAGCCATAGCGATGACCTGTGCGTCCGCCGCCGGTTCTGCGGTGCCGAACATCTCCACGCCGAACTGGTGCAGCTCACGCAGACGGCCCGCCTGCGGCTTTTCGTAGCGGTAGCAGGAGGTCTTATAGTAGAGCTTTACCGGGTAACCGCCGTTATACAGGCCGTTTTCCAGCATGGCGCGCACAGCGCCCGCCGTGCCCTCCGGGCGCAGCGTAATGGAGCGGCCGCCCTTATCTTCAAACGTGTACATCTGCTTTTCCACCACGTCGGTGGTGTCGCCGACGGAGCGCAGGAAAAGCTCGGTGTGCTCAAACACCGGGGTGCGGATCTCGGAAAAGCCGTTCAGTTCCGCTTCATCCGTCATAACGGCTTCCACAAGCGACCATTTTTCGGATTCACCCGGAATGATATCCACGGTGCCCTTAGGCGCTTTTGTGATCAATTCCATAAAATATCCCTCTCATTCATGAAAAATAAAAAAACCCTTACCCAAAACGGATAAGGGACGAAACAGGTTCGTGGTGCCACCCTTTTTCGGGAGAAAAAGCGAAAGCTTCCCCTCCCCTTTCTTTCCTTAACGCGGAAAACGCACTTTCGTGCGGCTCACGGGTGTCTTTCTCTGCCGGATGCACGCGCCGCTCTCAGCATTTGCGGCGCTCTCTGTTTTGTGCCCCATAGCAGATACTCTTCCCGGTCAATGCCGGTGTATTTTCAAAGCATACGCTTTGGTTTTAAATTTACAGCTTTACAATCTCGCGCCAATCGAGGTCGCCGCGCTCGAGACCATGGATGAGCACCTCTGCCGTTGCGATGTTCGTCGCCACGGGAATGTTATTCAGGTCGCAGAGACGGAGCAGGTTTTTATCGTGCGGCTCCAGTGCCTGCTTCTGCATGGGGTCGCGGAAGTACAGCAAAAGGTCGATCTCGTTGCAGGAGATACGCGCCGCAATCTGCTGATCGCCGCCCTGTGGGCCGCTTAAAAAGCGGTGGACCGAAAGACCGGTTGCTTCCTCTACAAGCTTACCGGTGGTGCCGGTCGCACAGAGATTATGCCGGCTCAGGATGCCGCAGTAAGCGATGCAGAACTGTACCATAAGCTCTTTTTTTGCGTCATGCGCCGTAAGCGCGATATTCATGAAAATTCCTCCCTGTTTATAATCATTCGGCCCCTATCCCAAATGTCACAACGATAAGGGAACCGAAACACCGTTCATGCGTGCCGCTATGCGGGAAAGCGCCGTCATGCCGGGCAGGTCATCCGCCGGCACGCAGCCACGCTGAAAAGCAGCCGTCATTTGTCTATCTTCGGGTACGATGCCGATGAGCCGCACGCCGCTTTGGTCGATGACGTCATCGAGGTCGCGCAGGCCGCCGGCGTCTTCCCGCCCGGCGGAAAGGCTGCCGAAATATTCGGCGTTAAAGCGATTGATGACGAGCCGCTGCTGCGGTACCTCAAGCTCTGTTAAAAGCCTGCGCACGATGGACGCATCGCGGATACACACGGGGTCCGAGTTGCACACAATAAGCGCGCAGTCCGCCGCCGCTGCCGCCGCGCGGAAGCCACGCCCCACGCCCGCGGGAGAATCAAGGATCACGCGGTCAAAATAGCGCTTTAAAAGCGGAACGAGTCTAAGCATGACGCGTTCCGGCACAAGATCTTCGCCGCTTGCCGGGGCAGGCATTAAAGACACGCCGGGCATGGTCACGCACGGGTAAATCGCATCCGCAGGCGCGCAGCGCCCTGCCACAACGTCCGAACTGTCAAACACGAGCGCTTCCTCTGTGCCGGTCATACGGTCCAGACTGCGCAGGCCCGCGTCACAATCCAAAAGCAGAACGCGTTCGCCGCCCGCCGCAAACTGAGAAGCCAGCCCAAGCGAAACGGTGGATTTTCCCACGCCGCCTTTTCCCGATGTGACAACAATAGCAGTACCCATAGATAATACCTCATTAAACATAATAACACAAAAATGCACGGTAGTCAAAAGTAAAAATGGCTATACCGCAATTTTATCACAGCGAGACAAAAACACGGCGGCTTTTTTGTCGAAGCAGACAAATATCCTCCCTAAGCACGCGTCATTCCGCACCCTCTGTTACCGTGGTTTCTGCGTTTTTTGCCTCCTTTTGGAGCGTTTCGGCAAAATAAGCTTCAAAAACGGCCTTTGCCGTCTCTTTTGCGGCATCGCCCTTGCCACCGTATTCGATGACGACCGCCACGGCAATCTCCGGGTTCTCGTACGGCGCAAAGCCGATGAACGTCAGGTTATCGGAATGGTCGGCGTTTTCTGCCGTGCCGGTCTTGCCCGCAACGGCAATGCCGAAATCCGAAAAGGTCGAGGCCGCCGTGCCCTCTGTGCACACCTGCCGCATGCCCTCGCGCACGACCTTGAAATATCCGTCTTCAATCTCCGCTTTTAACACGACCTCCGGCTCTGCGGTCTCTTTTTCCACCGCGCGGTCGTAGTCCGTGACTTTATTTAAGAAATGCGTTTTGTAGCGCGTGCCGCCGTTTGCGATCATGGCGCAGTATTCCGCAAGCTCGATTGGCGTGAACATATCGTCGCACTGGCCGATGGCTGCCTGAATGGTGAGGCCGTCATACCAATTTGCGCCGTGGCGCTCCGTATACGTTTTGGGGTCGGACATGATGCCCGCAGTCTCGTTCAATTCACACCCGGTCTTTTCGCCGAGAGCGAACAGCTCTGCATACGTGTGCATTTTGTGAATGGTCAGCATGCGGCCCACGTCAAAGAAAAACGCGTTACAGGAGTTGCGGATGGCGCCGTACACATCCACCTCGCCGTGCACGCCGAGGCAGCCCGGTTCGTAATCCGGCGCATAATAGTGGTACGCGCCGTCGCAGTTCACGGGGTGAGAGGTCGGCGTGATGACGCCTTCCTCCAGCGCCGCCAAGGCGACAAGGGGCTTAAAAACGGAACCCGGCGTAAAGATGCCGTTTAATGCGCGGTTGAAAAGCGGCTGGCTTTCGTCCGCATAAAGCTGCGTCAAATACGCATCGTCCGTATTGTACTTTTCAAGGTCGAAATTCGGGTAGGTCGCGCTGGCGATGATGCCGCCGGTGTTCACGTCCAAGGCGACAACCGCACCGGCCTCGCAGTCTTCGGTCGGCTTCGCTTCAATCTGCTCGGCGAGCGCGTTTACGGCCGCGCGCTGCACATTGCTGTCTATGGTAAGCCACACGGAGTCGCCCGCTTCCGGCGGCTCCGTCACGGTGGTGGAGGTCACTTTGCCGGTAGCATCCGTTGTGACGCTCTCTTTGCCGTTTTTGCCGCGCAGGGTAGACTCGAACACGCTCTCAATGCCGCTTTGGCCGACGGTATCCGTATAGGAATAGCCGGAAACGTTTGAGGCGGAATACGTGTTGCCCGCTTCCTCGGCGGCATCGTACTGCTCCTGCGAAATGGCACCCAGCGTGCCGACGATATGCGGGGCCAAATCGCCCTCCGGGTATTCGCGCGTCTGCTCCACCTGCGTTTCAATACCCGGCAAATCTACGCTGCGCTCACTTAAGAGCTCCACCGTTTCGATGGAAATATCTTTTGCGAGCACGAACGGGTTCGTACGGCTGAAATACGCGCGCTCCATGCCGTAGCGCACGGACGCGATGCGGCGGATGTTTTCGGGGCTTGTATAGGCTTCGAGGTCATACCGCTCGATGAGCGATTCCATGCACTCGTCTGCCGTAGCGCTCGAGGGTAAGTCTAAGATGTCTTCGCTTTTCAGCGTTTCGATCTCGGCGGTCATTTTGGTTTTAAACTGATATTTGCCCGATTTGATTTCGATGGGAAGGAGATCCGTCCACGGGACGTTCAGCGTTTCGAGCAGCTTTACAGCCTCCAAAACGACGGCATTGCGCGTTTCATTGCTGCCGGAAAGACGACTGTATATGGCATTATACACGGAGCGGTTGCCTGCGAGCACGTTTCCGTTACAGTCCAAAATTTCGCCGCGCGTGCCGGTGAGCTTTAAGTACGTCGCGGAGGACTGTACGGCCTCCTCTTCAAACGTGCTGCCCTCTAAAAGCTGCCACTGGGCAAGCCGCCCGATATACAAAAGAAAGACGGCAGCAAGCATAACGCCGCAGAAAATATAGCGGCCGCGTCCTTTTTTCACAGCTGTCGTCTCCCTTCGTTGAAAACTTAAATTTTTTGCAGCTTATGCAGCTTTGACCTGCGCCGCCGTATGGCGCTGCGCACGCGGGGCTTTCGCACCCACGCCTGCAAACCGTAGCACGCGGGTATCGTTAAAAGCGTGTAAAAATAGATGGGCAGATACTTTGTGACGAGCGCGTACAGCGTCAGTGAATACCCGGCTGCAACGTACAGCGCGAGCCAATCGAGCAAAACGGCGACGGCACAGCTCCACAGACCCATCAATACCGATGTGAAAAGCTGAATTTGAATTCTGGTGCCGCACAGACCGCTCAGCAAAAAGCACAGCACGCCGAACGTGAGCGCGTGATACCCGAACACAGCCCCGCTACCGATATCGGCAAGAAACCCGGCGTACATGCCGAACGCCATAGCGGGTGTGCACGCCTCCACCATGGCAATGGTGAGCGCGGCAGAGAGCACCGGAAGCGGTTTTACGCCCATGATCTGCGGCAGCAGCCCCGGTGTATCCTGTAACAGGAACAGCAGCAGGATCTCGACCGCATACAAGACATAGCGTATCCATTTTTTGCGGTTCGGCACAGCTGTTCACTCCTTTTATTCATTTCCCTTGCTTGCGGTCTGCGCGGGGTCTTCTTCATCTTTGTTATTCGTCTCCGGCAAGCCGGTTGTAACGTCGCCCTTGCCGTCGAAATCCGTCACGACGAAGACGTCCGTCACCTCGGTTACATCCACGTATGGGGTCAAAATGGCATAGTACGAGGAATCCGCGTTGCTGCGCTCCACACTGTCCACACGCCCGATGAGCAAATCGCCCGGAAACACGCCGCCCGCGCCGCTCGTGGTAATGATGGAGCCCGGCTGCACCTCGGTATCTCTTGTAAGGTACAGCATTTTTACCTTGCCGCTGTTTGCGAACTGGATGTCGCTTGTGACGACGCCGCTTTCCTTGCATGATTTATCCGTGGCGCCGATCTGCGTCTTTTCGGATAAAATCGACCGCACGCGGCTTGACGCGGCGTAGACCTCCTCCACAACGCCCACGACGCCCGTTTCCGTGATGACGGCATCGCCGACGGACACGCCCGCAAGGCTGCCGCAGTTGATGGTGAAATCACCGAACACATCGTTCGGGTCGCGCCCTACGACGCTTCCCGCGGCTAATTGCAGGTCGGGCATGGCTTTTTTGACGGAGAGGATATTTTCATACGAAGCATTCTCATCTTTTAAAGTGTAGTAATCCACGAGTTGTTCGCGCAGCTTCTGATTTTCCTCCGAAAGGTCGTTGTACAGCGCTTTAAGCTCCTCTTTGGACATGCCGTCCAAATTTAAAAACTCCTTTGCGCCCTCGGTAGTATTCGTCCCCGCCGTGAGCAGCGGTGCGGATACCGTGCCGAACACGTTTGAGAACACGGATGTTCCGGCGTTTAAGCCGTACACGAGCACGCCGAGCAGAATGACAACCGCGATCATTAAAATTTTAAAATTTTTAGAGGTGAATTTCTCCATGCGCCGCACCTGCCTTTCGATTTTTATTTAAAGTCAAATTCAATTTATTTTTCTGCAGCTTTTACCGCGCCGCGCGCGTTTGCGGGGATATGCGCTTTGCCCTCTAATGTGCGGCCTGCACCCTCGGCTACGCAGTCGAGCGGGCGCTCCGCGACCTGCACGGGCAGGCCCGTCGCTTCATGCAAAAAGCGGTCTAAGCCACGCAGCAGTGCACCGCCGCCCGTGAGCGTGAGACCCATATCCAAAAGATCTGCGGAAAGCTCCGGTGGGGTCCGCTCCAAAACGCGGTGTACGGACTCGAACACAGCTTTCAGCGGCACCAAAAGCGCCTCGCGCACGTCTTCTGCCGTGACGGTAATATTTTTCGGCTGGCCGTCCGCCGCGCTGCGGCCGCGCACCTCCATGGAGACACTGCCGAGTTCCTCAAGCGGGTAAGCGGAGCCAATCTGCAATTTCACGTCCTCCGCAGTGCGCTCGCCGATGAGCACACCGTACTTTTTGCGCAAGTACGAAACGATAGCTGCGTCAAATTTATCGCCTGCCACACGGACGGAATCTGCCACGATGGGGTCGCCGTAGGAGATGACCGCCGTTTCGCTTGTGCCGCCGCCGATGTCCAGAACCATGCTCGCAACCGGCTCGCCCGTGCGCCGCCCTGGGCCCACAGCCGCGGAGTCCAT
>OBYM01001112.1_pt1 | contig 12357 bp, 9 predicted proteins | sample 1538191 | NCBI WGS metagenome assembly OBYM01 (sample SAMEA2580165, study PRJEB22360) | human gut metagenome | biome: human gut; feature: human-associated habitat; material: faeces | place: Denmark | collected 2008/2010 | reverse complement strand
GCGGACGTGTTGTGCTGGATTTGGACCCGGGCCTGGCTTTTGGCACCGGTACCCATGAAACCACCCGCTTGTGCATGGAGCTGCTGGAAAAGTATGTGCAGCCCGGCATGGATGTGCTGGACGTGGGCTGCGGCAGCGGTATTCTGTCGGTGGCGGCGCTGTTGCTGGGAGCCGAAAAGGCCGTTGGCGTGGACATTGACGAGCTGGCTGTAAAGACCGCCAATGAAAATGCAGAAATCAACCATGTGACAGAGCGCTTCACCGGCATCTGTGGCAACCTGACCGATAAGGTTACGGGGAAATATGACATTGTGGTGGCCAATATTGTGGCGGACGTGATTATTATGCTGACGAAAGATGTGGAGCAGTTTATGAAGCCGGACACGGTGTACCTGATGAGTGGGATTATCGACACCCGGGAACAGGATGTGCTGGCGGCAGTGGAAAAGCATTTTGAAATCATCGACCGAAAAGAGGAAAAAGGCTGGGTAGCTTTAAGTGCGAAACGCAAATAATTGGATTGCGCACGCCAGTTTTCCTTCAAAAATCAATTTGAAAGGCGCTGTCCTGTACCGGGCAGCGCCTTTTTTCGAAATTTTTTGCAAAAGCTGAAACTTTTTCGCTCCGTACTCCGAATATAAGAACGAGAAGGGAGGGGGAACATGGAACGGGAAGAAAAGCTCATCCGAAAAATCCTGCGCCGGGGAGACCGCAAGGCTGCCGGAGAACTCATCGAGCGATACTATGATGATATTTTCTATCTGGTGGCCCGGCAGACCGGGGAAAATCGGGAAACAGTGCTGGATTTGACTCAGGATATTTTCGTGAGTATGCTGGATTCTCTTGCCGGATATGACAGCGCAAAGGCGGCTTTCCGCACATGGCTGTATCGGATTGCCACCAATAAAATCGTAGACCGGTACCGCTCCAGGTTTTACCGCCTTCAACGGGACAGCGTTCCCTTAGAAGAGGAATATCTGATGGATACCCGCCATGTTTCGGACGCCATGGAGAACAGGGAAACAGCGGAATCGATTTTGCGTCAGATTGAAACCCTTCCCGCAGAAACTCAGGAAATTTTGCGCCTGCATATCTTTGCAGAACAGCCCTTCGACACCATTGCAGAGATGATAGGCGTACCTGCCTCCACAGTCAAAAGCCGGTATTACCGGGCTGTGGAAAAAATCAGAAAGGAGCTGGCCTGATGAGACCGATGGAACCCCCGACCCGTCTGGAGCGGCAACGGGAAATCGAAGAAATTTTAGACAAAGCCGATTTGAAAGAACGCCGCTTTTTGCCTCTGATGGCCCATATGCTGAAAAACATAGGGTTTATCAACTGCTTTCGGGGCGCATCATGGGCGCCGGGATTGTGCCTGCTGGTGGGGCTTTTCAGCTGGGGCATGATTTCCGCAGATTTTAGGGAGATCTATCCTCTAGACCTGAATTTTTGTTTGCAGATGACCCTGTTTATACAGCCCCTGCTGCTGACGGGAATCAGTCTGGCAGCCTGTATCATAGAAAAGCAGTTGGGCGTATGGGAGGTACGGGCCGTGTGCCGGTATAACGACAAATATCTGCTGGCCTTCCGCATGCTGTTTATGGGCATTGTGGGGATGCTTTCGGTAGCGTTGAGCCTGCTTTCAGTGCACAGGGTGGGAGGCTTGCTGCTGGTAAAAATCTTTTTAGCCTCGGCAGGAGCGTATCTGCTGTGCGGCACGGTACTCATGGCATCGCTGCGGTTTTTGCCGGAGAAATGGTTCTGGACGGTGCTGGTTCTCTGGTATGGTCTGGGGCTGTTCCTGCTGGCCAAAAATTTTTATCAGTCGGATTTAACGGTTTGGATGGATCATGCTTCGCTGCCATTGCTGCTTGTGGCAGCGTTGGGAGCAGCAGTCTTTTATTTCTGGCAGACAAGGCAACTGGCCCTATCAAAAATCAATGAAAAAATGGGAGGGTATTGGAAATGTTGAGTGTGCGTCATGTAACGAAAAAATATGGGAATTTTACGGCATTGACGGATGTTTCACTGGAATTTGGAAACGGGGTGTATGCCCTGTTGGCCCCCAACGGCGCAGGCAAAACCACGCTGATGAAGATGATGGCAACGCTGCTGTTCCCCACCGAAGGGGAAATCCTCTGGGACGGCACGGAGATCAACCGGCTGGGGGCAAAATACCGGGAGATTTTAGGCTACCTGCCCCAGCAGTTCGGGTATTATAAGAGCTATTCCCCCAAAAGCTATCTGCTGTATCTGGCGGCCTTAAAGGGCATGGACAAAAAGACCGCCAAAGTGAAAATCGACCAGGTCTTGCAGGAGGTGGCGCTGGAAAACGACGCCAAAAAGCGGATGCGGAAGTTTTCCGGCGGTATGCTCCAGCGGGTGGGCATTGCCCAAGCGTTGCTCAATGACCCCAAGCTGCTGATTCTGGACGAACCCACCGCCGGCCTGGACCCCAAGGAGAGAGTGCGGTTCCGCAATATGATTTCCGCTATGGGGCGCGACCGGACAGTGATTCTTTCCACCCACATTGTTTCCGATATTGAAAGCATTGCCGACCAAGTGATTTTGCTCAAAGACCATCAGGTTATCGGCTGCAACCCGGTGGAGACCATCTGCTCCATGATGAAAGGGAGGGTGTATGAGACCCGCATTTCTGAGAAGGAGTGGGACGAATTCCAAACGGAACATCTGGTGCTGGGTGAAAAGCCGGAGCACGGCGAAGTGCTGGTGCGCTATGCCGGGGAGCCAGGAGCCTATGACAACCCGGTGGAGCCCAATCTGGAGGACGTATTTTTGTATCTGTATCAGGACGAGAAGAAAGAATAAGATTGTGAGAATGAAAAGGGGGTTGGAGTGATGTTGATTTTCTGGCAGGAGTGCAAGTATATTTTGCGAAGCCGGTTTTTGTGGGTTGTGATGATGTTGGGGATTTTTGTTTACTGTTTTTTTAGCATTAGCAATTTTGGCTCTTTCAAAGATACGCTGACGGCTTCTTTCCTTTATACACAGGAACATGGAAAGACTTTTTCTACACGGGAGGATGCCAATGCTTACATCAAATTATATCTGCAAAATACAGAAAGCGGAAAATTGCTGGCGGACGCCTTGGAAAAAGCGGGGCTGGAAGATATTGTGGATATGCCGGTGGAAAGGATAATGAATTATCAAAATGACCCAGAAATAAAAGAAAAGCTAGATCAGCTGGCAGAATCCTATCCGTCGGCTCTATCGATGATTTATATGTATTTAAGGAATATACAGGCACCTCTTGACAAGATAGAGCCTGTTATAGAGTTAGAGGAGGATGAGGAGAAAGCCTATTGGGAAGGAATCATGATTCCCAAAACCATGCCCGAGTGGAAAAAAGAGCTTCTGATGGAACAGGGATATGAGAATCTGCGAGAGCAAAGCCTTCTGCAAAAAGGAAATACGGAGTTCCTTCCTTTGACCCAAATTACAGGCGGAGGTTGGGACTGGTTTGACGATCAGTTTGGTATGATGGGGTTTGGCCTTATGTGGGCTGCTTCGCTGATATTGGCGGGGATGATTGCCGCCCGCAGCCTTGGCGGAAGTTTTCAAAATCAGATGCCGGGAATGTTATATACGCAGAAAAAAGGCCGAAAAACAGCGCTTTATAAAGTGCGGTCGGTCATGGCGGTATCCGGTGGGATATATTTGGCACTTTCTTTGGTGTTTACATTGGTTTGTATTTTGGTGTTTCGGCTGGGTTTGTATTGGGATGTTTCTTTGGCTGCTATGACGACTACTCGCTTTCCAATTACCATCGGCGGATATTGGCTCTTCCAACTGGGCGTAGGACTGGCGGCAGTGCTCATTATGACTCTAGTATTTTGCGCGGCCATGATGTTTACTCGGAGCTTTTTTGCCGGTTCTGCTATTTCGGTGGGGGTTTCTCTACTGCTGCTGGGACTAATTGCGAATGTTCCTGCTGCACAAAACTCGTTTTTAATAATGGGCAGCCCCATCGGCCTGTTTTTAAAATCTGGCCAATTTTTACAGGAGAGGTTTCTGTTCTCCGTCCTGCCCCATTTTGAGGGCGTTATGCTGCTGATCTGGTGCGGCAGCGCCGCAGTGCTGGGGGCAGTTGGGTTTATGAGGTTCCGTAAAGCGGCGCTGTGAATTTGTAGGGGCGTACCTGTGTGTGCGCCTAGTTTGTAAAAGGGGGTTGGAGTGATGTTGATTTTCTGGCAGGAGTGCAAGCATATTCTACGCAGCAAATTTTTCTGGGTAGTGCTGGTGCTAGGATTGGCTTTGAGCGTCAATACCGTTTATACAACTTCAGGTTATTTTAAAGCTGTCAATATCAGTGATATTTCCATTTTTTATGCGTTTACAGAGAAATACGGGACTTCTTTTACCGAAAAAGACGCAGAGAAATTCGTAAAATATTATATGACAGAAACAGAAGAAGGAAAGGAACTGGTACAGAATATTCAAAAAGATTCCGGGTTGGAAGCGATTTCCCCAGAGGAAGTTATAGATGCGTATCGTGACGGGTCTGAGATTCCTGGCCGGATCGAAGCTGTACTGCAAAAAATGAAAGAGGACGGTCGGGATGAAGAAGCGGAATATTCAAATATTTTATATTATCTGGATATATTGCAAAGGCCGTTAGAGTTGGCAGAAATCAACTCGCTGAACCCCGAAAGCTGTAATGCCAAGGAGTGGGGAAAAAGCTGGCTGGAGGAATCCGGGAAAGACTTTCCAAAATGGAAGCAGGATTTGATTTTGGATGGATATGACCGTTTGGAGGAGCGGGTAGAGGAGATTCGGAAAAATGGGGAAAACCACCAGATGCTTCCAATGATAATGAGTTCCTATGGAAACAGAGAATGGTTCAGTTTTCAGTTTGCAGGAGGCAGCGCGATGGCTGTCCTGTGGGTATTCGCTTTTGTATTGGCAGGCATTGCCGCAGCCCGGAGCCTTGGCGGCAGTTTCATGAATCATATGCAAGGGATGCTTTATACCTGCAAAAACGGCAGAAGGCTGGTCTGGCGTAAAATTCTGTCGGTGCTGGCCGTTTCGGGATGTGCCTATGTTCTGCTGTATCTGTTAGTCACGGTTTTCTACATTCCCCTGTTCCGGCTGGATTTGTACTGGAATGTTCCACTGGCATCCATGGTTGATTATATGGACAGCATTGTTCCCAGAACTGCCATTACCATCGGCGGATACTGGTGGTTCCAGCTGGGAGTGGGACTGGGCTCTGTGGTCATTATGGCTCTGTTTTTCTCTGCGATTATGGTACTGACCAAAAACTTTTACGCAGGTTCCGCTGTTTCCATTGGGGTCCCCCTCCTCCTGCTCATGATGATTTTTATGGAACCAAACGCCGCAAGAAATTCCCTGTGCATGATGAGTACTCCCATTGGCTTATATTATAATGCAGGTCTATTTTTACAGCCGCAAATGTTTCTGTTTTCCATCCTGCCCCACTTTGAGGGGATTTCTCTATTGGTCTGGGGCGGATTTGCTGCCATTTTGGCTGCACTGGGGTTTGTGCGGTTCCGCAGGGCGGCTCTATGAATGGGTACGAGCGCACCTGTGTGCTCCCGCTTTGCGAAAGGAGGAACGATCGTGTTGATATTCTGGCAGGAATGTAAGCATATCTTGCGCAGCTGTTTTTTCTGGTGCGTAGTGATAATAGCAATCTCGTTTTCTGTTTTTGTGTATGGGCGATACTACTTTGATGGCTTTTCAGAGGCTTATCATTTCACCGAAGAAAATGGTATCTCTTTTGCAGAAGAGGACGCACTGGCATATGTGCAGTATTGCCTGGAGCATACAGATCACGGAGAAATGCTAAAAGAAAATTTGCAAGAAATCGGAATAGAGGATGTCACCGGCGAGGAGATTCTGGCATACCACAAAGGGCAAGCGACAGAGCTGGAAAAAAAGCTGGAAAAGTTTGGTCAGGAAGCCAACTCAGAAAATGAACAAATTCTTTATAGCAATGTAAAATATTACCTTTCTGTTTTTGAAGGTCCTTTTGTGCTGGTGGAGACGGAAAATTTTGAAAACAATGAAGACAGAATTTTGGATAGGGAAGAATCATTCCGGTATATGGAGGAGGCCATGCCCCAATGGAAGCTGGATTTACTGCGGGATGGCTATGAGCGTTTGGATGAACGTGTAGATGAGATTGTAAAAAATGGGGAAAACCACCACTTCTTTCCCTATCCTATTTATATCACCAGCGGGAATAGTGACTGGTTTAATAGCCAGTTTACACAAATGTCAGTCATGGGACTTCTGTGGATGTTTTCTTTTGTGTTGGCAGGAATGGTTGCAGCCCGGAGCCTTGGCGGCAGTCTGCTAGGGAATATACAAGGAATGCTGTATACCCGCAGGAAGGGAAGAAAGCTGATACTGTACAAACTGTTGGCGGTTCTGGCAGTCTCTGGCATGATATATTTGGTGTTCTATTTACTGGCAACTGCTCTTTACTGCTATTTGTACCGGCTTGATTTATACTGGGATGTCCCGCTGGCTTCCATGATACGCGACGGGGAAGCAGTGATCCCCCGTTTCCCCATTACCGTGGGCGGATTCTGGTGGTTCCAGCTGGGCGTAGGGCTTGCTACGGTACTGATCATGGCGTTGATCTTTTCTGCTGCGATGGCACTCACCAAGAATTTTTATGCCGGCTCCGCTGTTTCGGTGGGCGTTTCTCTGCTTTTATTGGGAGTGATCCTGATGGTGCCCGGCGCGCAGAACTCCTTTTTGCTTATGGGAAGCCCCATCGGTCTGTTTTTACAAGCAGGCAAGTTTTTGCAGGAGCAATTTCTCTTTTCCATTCTACCCCACTTTGAAGGCATCTCCCTGCTAGTATGGGGTGGCATCGCTGCCGTTTTAGCCGCGCTGGGGTTTGTGCGCTTCCGCAGGGCGGCGCTGTAACTCCTTTTTTCACACATTCCCGCCATGAGGAATACCCTGATACCAGAAGTGTTCTGGAAGGGGGAGCCTCATGGCGGTTTTGTCTCTGATACTGTTTGCACTCTCGGGCAATCTGGATAATCTGGTCATCGGCCTTGCCTATGGGATGCGGGGAATCCGTATCCGGCTGGAAGCGGGTGTGCTCATCAGCGGGATGGTATTGGCTGGGACGGCGATCTCCATGGCGTTGGGGCAGAGCCTTTTGTGCTTTTTGCCGCTGGATTTCGCCCGGTTTTTGGGCAGCGCCGTTATGATAGGGCTTGGACTTGGCTGTTTGTGGAATGTGTGGAAGAACCGCAAGGAACCGGCTGAGGAGGAACAGTGGCCCAGCCGCCACCCGGAGCAGTTCGACAAAGACGGTTCCCGGCATATCGACTGGAAGGAGTCGTTAGCACTGGGCAGTGCACTGGCTCTCAATAATGTAGGGCTTGGCCTTGGCGCAGGTGCGGTAGGGCTGCGGCTGGTTCCGGCCTGTATAGCCGTATTCTGCGTCAGTCTGGGGCTTTTGTATGGAGGAAATTTTTTGGGAAGAAAACGTCGGAAAAAAGACAGTGGCCGGAACATGGAGGCCCTTTCCGGTGTGCTGATGCTTTTGCTGGGGGCATGGGAGTTCTTTCTGTAATGCTGTGAAATATGGCTGATTTTTTCGTTGACAACCGGTAAATAGCTGTCTATAATAAAAGCGACACGGGCGCTGCGGAGGTTCCGCGGCGCTTTTTGTGTAGAAAGCGGAAAGGATGAAACACATGAAAGAGAAAATCCTCATGGAAATCTGCTGTGGTTCCGCTGACGATGTGATACAGGCGGAAAAGGGCGGCGCCGACCGGGTGGAGCTCAATTCCGATTTGTTTCACGGCGGGCTAACCCCCACCTTGGGAACGCTGATTGCCGCTAAACGTCATACGAAGATTCCCGTCATGGTGATGATTCGTCCCCGGCAGGGCGGCTTCTGCTATACCGACGTGGAGTTTGAGGTGATGCTGGAGGATGCCCGTCTGATGCTGGAGAACGGCGCAGAGGGCATTGTATTTGGCTTTCTGCACCAAGACGGAACCGTTGACAAAGAGCGCTGCGCCCGGATGATGGAAGTCATCGGGGAAAAGGAGTCCGTGTTCCACCGGGCCATTGACGTGGTGCCCGACTGGAAATCGGCGCTGGATGTGCTCATAGAGCTGGGGGTGACCCGTGTCCTCACCAGTGGGCAGGAGGCAAATGTTTTGACCGGTGCGGAAACCGTGAAAGAAATGCGGGAATATGCTGCCGGACGGATTGAAATTCTGCCTGGTGCCGGTATCCGTCCCGCCAATGTGGAAAAGGTGCTGGCTCTCACCGGCTGCAATCAGTTCCATTCTTCCGCTTCCGGCACGGCTTATGATACTTCCACTGCAAACAGCCGGGGGATTTTCTTCGGCGGAGCTCTCTATCCGCCGGAGGACCATTTTTCCGTAACCAACAGTCAGGTGGTATCCCAATATTGTGAAATGATCAAGTAAAACAGCACAGGGAGGAATTTGTATGTTCGACAGAGATGCTTATAACAAGCGGATGGAGTGGTATCTCCATGACCGCTTCGGCATGTTTATTCACTGGGGCCTTTATTCCATTCCCGCCCGCGGCGAGTGGGTGCGCAGTATTGAAGAAATCCCCAAAGAGGACTATATGCAGTATTTTGAGGAGTTTGACCCCATCGATTATGACCCAAAAAAGTGGGCCAGGGCCGCAAAGGAAGCCGGCATGAAGTATGTGGTGCTCACCGCCAAGCATCACGAGGGATTCTGCCTGTGGGACACCAAAACCACAGATTTTAAAGCCACCAACACTAAAGCGGGCCGGGATTTGATTCGGGAATATGTGGACGCCGTCCGGGCAGAGGGCTTGAAAGTGGGCCTGTATTATTCCATTATCGACTGGTACCACGAGGACTTCCCCCACTACGGCGACCAGCAGCACCCCATGCGGAACCGTCCCGAGTACAGCAATGAACACCGGGATTTTAACCGCTACCTTACCTATATGCACGAGCAGGTGAGGGAATTGTGCTCCAACTACGGCAAAATCGACATCCTGTGGTTCGACTTCTCCTATGGCAATCTCCGGGGCGAAGCCTGGAAGGCTACGGAATTGATGAAGATGGTGCGCTCTCTCCAGCCCGATGTGATTATTGACAACCGTCTGGAGTGCTCCGGCGAGGGCTTTGGCTCCTTGTATGAGTGCAACCCCACCCCGTATCACGGCGACTTTGTCAGCCCGGAGCAGATGATCCCGCCAGAGGGAATCCGGGACGTACAGGGCAACCCTCTTGCTTGGGAAGCCTGCTTCACCATGAACAACCACTGGGGCTACTGCGGCACGGACACTGAGTTCAAGCCCGCTCCTATGCTCATCAAAAAGCTGGTGGAGTGCGTTTCCAAAGGCGGCAATATGCTGCTGAATGTGGGCCCGGACGCAAGGGGAAACATTCCCGAGGAATCCATGAAAATCCTTGAAGAAATTGGCCGCTGGATGAAGAAGAACAGCGCGTCGATTTATGGCTGCGGTATGGCCGGTATGGACAAGCCCGACTGCGGACGCATTACCCGAAAAGGAAACCTTTTGTATTACCATGTATTTGAAAACAGCATCGGCCCGCTGCCTCTGCCCGGACTCAAGCCTGGACAGGTGAAGAAAATCAGGATGCTGTCCACCGGTCGGGAGGTTCCTGTCTCCCATGCCTGGATGCACAGCGACTATCCCGATGTGGTCTTTGCCGATTTGGGTACCAATCCCATCCTGCCCGACCCGGTAGACACGGTGCTGGAAGTGGAAATCAACGAATAACCAAAATCAATTGGAAAAGGGCCTGATACAGGGGAAGCGCTCTCTGTGCAGACCCTTTTCCTCAGTCAGGAGGACCCGGAAATGGAGCCATTATTTACCCCCAAGGAGTGGGAATCGACCCAAACCCGATACCATCAAGCATTGGAACGCTGTCCAGCGCGCCGGGAAGAAATCGAGCAGTTTTTTTCGTCTTTGGAAGAAGAGAAGAGGCAGGCCCTGTGTTTTGTAGTAGGCAGTATGCCCCTAAGCGACCTGATTTCCGCCAATCTCTCAGTCATTGCCGGAGAGGTGTGCCACGCTCTTTGGACTCGCCATGCCCTTTCCTATGGCCCGCGTATTCCCGCAGGGCTGTTCCGCAATTACGTCCTGTTTTACCGGGTGAATAATGAAGCCATCGAACCCCACCGGACAGCCTTCTGTGATGAGCTGCTGCCCCGGATTCAGGGAAAAACCATGGAAGAAGCCGCCCTGGAAGTCAATTACTGGTGCTATGAGAAGGCCACCTATCAGGCTACCGATGACCGCACCGCATCCCCCATGACAGTGCTTCGCCGGGGATATGGGCGCTGCGGAGAGGAATCCACCCTGACAGTGGAGGCCATGCGGAGTGTCGGCATCCCTGCTCGGCAGTGCTATGCGCCCCGGTGGGCCCACTGTGACGACAATCACGCCTGGGTGGAGGTCTGGACCGGGGACGGCTGGCATTATCTGGGGGCCTGTGAGCCGGAGCCGGTGCTGGATAAAGGCTTGTTTACTTCGGCGGCTTCCCGGGCGGTGCTGGTTCATTCCCGGGCATTTTCCCCCATGGTGCCGGGAGAAGAAATGGTAGAACAGACGCCAGTATATACAACGGTGAACAATATTTCCGTATACGCGCCTGCCTGCCGCCTGCGGGTTCTGGTAACGCTGGGCGGAAAGCCGTTGTCCGGCGCACGGGTACGGTTTGAGCTGCTCAACTATGCAGAGCTGTACCCGCTGCATACTGCCGTGACCGGGGAGGACGGCACGGTAGAACTGTTGGCGGGAAAAGGCTCCCTGTATCTCCATGTCAGTCAGAACGGAAAATACTGTAACCGGCTGGTGGACTTGCGGAAGGAAAGCCAGGTGACGGTTTCCATGGACGAGGCTGTTTTTGCGGGAAACGGCGTGGAGGAATTCGAGATGATTCCCCCGGAAGAGAGAATTCCTGAAACGGCGGCGGTTTCACCGGACCTGGAAGCCCTACACGAGAAGCGGCTGCTTCGCTGCGAAACCCTGCGGCAGGAGCGGGAGGCCGGCTGGTATACCGAGGAAAAAGCTAAGGCAGAGCTGCAAGGCCGGGGCGGAGAGGAATTTGTCCGGGCATTGGTGTGCAGCCGGGGGAATTTCCCGGAGATAGCAGCGTTCCTACATGACAGTCGTTTTTCGGATGAAGAAAAGTCCCAGCTGTTTTCCACCCTCAGGGAAAAGGATTTTGTGGACAGTACGGCGGCTGTGCTGGCGGAATATCTGGAATGTTCCGAGGAATACTGGCAGAAGGTTTCCCCTGCCCTCTATGCAGAAGGGGTTCTGTCTCCGCGAATCCACAATGAAATGATCCTGCCGGTGCGCCGGAAAATCCAAAGTTTTTTTGCGGAAAAGGGGATTTCATTTTCCAACGCCTGTGAAGTTTCCCTGTATCTAAAGCAGCACGTCCGTCTGCTGGACGGTTTTGACTACAGCGATGTCACGGCAGACCCCAGTGCTGTGCTGCGGTGCGGGGTCTGCGGCTCCCTTTCTCTGAAAATCACCTTTGTGGCCGTATGCCGCGCCCTGGGATTCCCGGCCCGGCTGAACCCTGTGACCGGTGTGCCGGAATACGGTGAGGGGGACAGGTTCCTGCCTTTGCCGGTGGGAAAAACGCTGACCGCCGACGCCGAAGAGGCAGGCTACGGGGAAACAGGGCTTCTGACGCTGGTAAATGAAAGCGGCCGAGAGATGAACTATTTTGAACAGTATTCTGTAGCCCGGCTGATAGACAGTGCGTACCAGTCTTTGACCCTGTGGGGAGAAGTGCTGAAAGACCGCCAGACCCTGTCTGTGGAGCCAGGAGTCTACCGCATCCTGACCAGTGCCCGCCAGATTGACGGCTCTGTATTGATACGGGCATACAATACCCGGGTACAGGCGGGAGAGGAGACCGTCCTGCCCATTGCCCTGCGCCCAGACCGGATTCTGGAAAAGCTGTGGTTCGCTTCGTTGCCTTTGCCCAGGCTGGAGCCAATGGAGGAAGAAACTTTGCCGTTGTGGGGCGGGCGGGCTTCCCTGCTAACTTTTTTGGAGCCGGGAAAAGAGCCCACCGAGCACCTGCTGAATGAACTGGTTGCCTTGCGGGACCGGTATGAACAGGAGCAGGTTCCGGTAGCTTTTATTCTGTTTGAGAAAAAAGCGGCGGAAAACCCCCGGCTGCGGCAGGCTATACAAGTGTTGCCGGAAACCCGCTTGTTTTTCTGCCGGAACCGGGGAGAGCTGCACCCTCTGCGGCGCGCCCTTCATGTAGGGGATGAACGGCTGCCGCTGGCCATTGCAGTAGATAAATCCGGGCGGGGGCTGTTTGCCTTT
>OBYM01001111.1_pt1 | contig 12368 bp, 10 predicted proteins | sample 1538191 | NCBI WGS metagenome assembly OBYM01 (sample SAMEA2580165, study PRJEB22360) | human gut metagenome | biome: human gut; feature: human-associated habitat; material: faeces | place: Denmark | collected 2008/2010 | reverse complement strand
CCACGTCGATGATGAGACCCGCCCCGGCGATGAGCGGCTGCTGCGGATTGAGGCGATGGCCGATCCGTATGCCCTGCCTCCGGAGCAAGCCTTCATCAAAGCGGAAAACCTGTGGGAGCTTTATGCGGCACTGGACAAGCTGGAGCCGCGGGAGCAGACGTATCTTCTGTATCGCTTCGGTTTCACAGATAATATCGAGCACACGCTGATCGGTGCGGCGATACATTTTCATCTGAGCGAGAACCGGACAAAGCTGCTGGAGGAACAGTCGCTGGATACGCTTCGGAAGGAGATGCCGTAAGACGAAGGAACGTCGCTGCGGCGGGACGGGGGCTTTATATACCTCTGCTTCCTTTTCCGGCCAGTCGGATTTTGCTTCTCAAAAATCCTGCATTTGTGCTGTAGCTCACATCACAAAATCCGCCTGTCCTACTGCCGCGAAAAAGCGTTTGTTGCCACACTCTGCCGCACCGCAGAGTACGCCGTCAACCCCTTTCCCGCGTCAGACGGAAGCAAAGGTATAACACACTAGACTTTGCAGAGCAAAATCGTGTGCCAACAGGGATGCTGCACGCCCCTATTGGAAACCCAGCGACAAAGGGATGTTCCCTTTGCAATCCCTCATTTCCATCGCAGGTGCATATACAAACTGCAAAAGGCAGCTTGTCATGCCTGCTCAGAAAATACAAAAGGAAGTCCGTCCCTCGCAGGAACGGGCTTTCTTTTTTACCGTCAACTTCAATTTTGTCATTACTGCAAAAATGAGAAAATTGCGATTGACGGTGATGCAATTTATGGGTATACTGTAATTGCATCATTGAATGATATTTGATGAAATTAAACGCTGAATGAGGAATTTGAATGAGAGAATTCGACTTCAAAGCGGAATATCAAAAGCTCCTGACGCCGGAGGTCGTGGCGTATCTGACGCAGATCCACGAGTACAAGGGGCAGCAGAACCTCTTTATCGAGGCCAAGGCGGATGCACTGTCCAATCTTTTGGAGGTTGCGAAGATTCAGAGCACTGAGGCGTCCAACCGCATTGAGGGCATCATCACCACGGACGACCGCCTGAAAAAGATCGTCCGCGAAAAGACCATGCCTCAGAGCCGCAGCGAGAAAGAGATCGCCGGATACCGCGACGTGCTGGCAACGATCCACGAGAGCCACGACTATATCCCGCCAAAGCCGACGGTCATTTTGCAGCTTCACCGGGATCTATATAAGTTCAGCGGCAAGTCCATTGGCGGCAGCTTCAAAAACTCGGACAACGTGATTGCCGAGGAACTGCCGGATGGACGGAAGATCGTCCGGTTCGAGCCTGTCTCCGCGTGGGAAACGCCGGGAGCGATGGCAGCACTTTGCGACGCCTTCCAGACGACCGCGCAGGACGCCGAGCTTGACCCGCTGCTGCTGATCCCCATTTTCATTCTGGACTTTCTCTGCATCCATCCCTTCAACGATGGCAACGGCCGCATGAGCAGGCTCCTGACGCTGCTGCTTTTGTACCGCTCCGGCTATCTTGTCGGCAAATATATCAGCATCGAAAAGCTGATCTCCGACACCAAGGAGACCTATTACGAGGCCCTGCAAGCCAGCTCCTACAACTGGCACGAGGGGACGAACGATTATGCGCCTTTTGTCACCTATATGCTGGGTGTTCTGGCGGCGGCTTATCGGGATTTTGAGAGCCGAATCGAGCTGCTGACCACCAAGGGGCTTTCCAAGCCAGACCGGGTGCGCGAGATCATCAAAAACCACCTTGGCAAGATCACCAAGAGTGAGATCATGGCCAAATGCCCGGATATCAGTCAGATCACCGTCCAGCGCGCGCTGACAGAGCTGCTGAAAAGCGGCGAGATCACTAAACTCAGCGGCGGACGCTACACGGCGTATGTCTGGAGCGGGGAGGAATAGTTGGGCCGCGATATGGAATACTCGTTCTGAAAACGCAAAAAAACCTGCATCGATGTGGAGCAGGGCTTTGCAAAAACATCGTGATTGTATCAACGGATTCGGGTGGAGCGTTATGCACATGACTTTGAAAGAGCAGATTATACTGAATCATTACAAAACAATTATCGAAAAGCGCGCATTTGACGAATATGATATTCTTGGTTTCCTTATTTTTATAAGAGCATGGGTTACAAATGATGGGGTAATAAGAGAATTCTGCGATTTGATTGCCCACCGGGAGCGGAATCAAGGTAGAGTTATGCGCTGCATTGAGGGAGCAATCAAAAATGATTATGAATGCATCGCCGGTTCAAAAAAAGTTAAAGGATACCATGGAATCGAGTGGGCTGATTGGAAGAATGCGTGGGATTCACTGGGTGGCAGTTTAGGCATCTGTTTTTCTGATAAGGCATTGCAGGAGATGACCCTGTGTATCTTCTCGCTAGCACAAGGCACGAAATACCGCAGTGGGCAATACGCTGGTACAGTTTGTTTGTTTCAAGCCAGTACAGGACAAATTTCGCTAACTACAACCGAAGGCACCCCACACAGTCTTTTTGTTTGCTTTATGATCCTAGAAGGAATAAGCGGACAAGACAGAGCGTTTGATGGAATGATCGACCAACCGGTGGAGACATTCCGCGAAAATGGTATATTACATTTGCAGACAGACACTGGGGCGATGATTGTATGATACAAGAAGAAAATTTGAAAAAACGGAGGATACCCATGCCGACACTTGAATGGATTGGAAAAAGCAAGGTGATCAATCACCATCAGGACGTGCCGTTTCGGGTGTTGGAGCGCAAGTACAGCTTTGATGAAAACGGACAGCACGAGGCGGACAACGGCAGCGAGAACATGATCATCCGGGGCGACAATCTGGAAGCCCTGAAAGCGCTGCTGCCCCGGTATGAGGGACGCGTCAAGTGCATTTGCATTGATCCGCCCTACAACACCGGCAACGAGGGTTGGGTCTACAACGATAATGTCAATGACCCGAATATCAAGAAGTGGTTGGGCGAGGTGGTTGGCAAAGAGGGCGAAGACTTGACCCGCCACGACAAGTGGCTGTGCATGATGTACCCGCGGTTGAAGCTGCTGCAAAAGCTGCTGGCGGATGATGGTGTTATTTTCATCAGCATTGATGATACGGAGTATGCCAATCTCAAGCTGATTTGTGATGAAATTTTCGGCAGCAACTGTTTCGTTTCCAATATTTCTTGGCAGCGTACATATTCCACCCGCAATGACTCTAAGGGTATCGTCAATGAGGTAGAACACCTTATCGTGTATAGCAGACAGCCGAACTGGAATCCACACAAGTTGGAGCGGACTGAAGAGATGGATCAACGCTATTCAAGCCCCGATAATGATCCAAGACCGTGGAAAGCCGGAGATGCAAGCGCTCCAGGAGCCGCAACTCACCCGGGAATGGTTTATGCGATTCAGCACCCCATAACAGGAAAACTCTTATACCCGCCCAACGGACGGTGTTGGACTTTTGGGCAGGATCAAATGCTGCAAATAATGCTTCACTGGTCTTATTACGAATTGAGGCCGATTGATGATTACGAAAAACGAGTTTCCATTTGTGGCCAGTCTAATACAGTTCCCAAAGAGATTAACGCTATTATGCTTTCTGCGCCGCTGGAGGAATTGGAGTCAAAAGCTATCCTTCGCTATCAAATCGGGAGGTGGCCTGTGCTGTATTTCACAAGTGGCGGGCGAGGTGGAATGGCATGTAAACGATACCTTGAAGAAATGGGTGGAAGGATCGTAACAAATCTTTGGCCGTATGAAGAAGTGGGGCACACAGATGAAGCAGCCAAAGTGCTTAAAGCAATTTTTAATGGGAAATCACCATTTGACACGCCAAAGCCGCCAAGACTAATTGAAAGAATTTTACAAATCGCAACAAATCCTGATTCTATCATCCTCGACTCCTTCGCCGGTTCCGGCACCACCGCTCATGCCGTTCTCAACATGAACAAAGCCGATGGCGGACACCGCAAGTTCATCCTCGTCGAAATGATGGACTACGCCGACCGCATCACCGCCGAGCGGGTCAAGCGTGTCATTCGTGGCTACGGCGAGGGCAAAAACGCCGTGGAGGGTACAGGCGGCAATTTCAACTTTTATGACTTGGGCGAACCGCTGCTGCACGGTGATGTACTCAATGAGAATGTGGGCGTGGACAAGATCCGTGAATATGTGTACTTTACCGATACGAAGACCCCTCTGCCGGAGCCGCGCCCGGACGAGCCGTATTTTATGGGCGTCCACATTGGCAGCGCTTACTATTTCTGCTATGAAAAGCAGGCAGTTACCACGCTGAATCGGGAATTCCTGCACACGGTCAGAACCAGTGCCGACGCCTATGTGGTCTACGCAGACCTTTGTACCCTCAGTGAAGCGGAGCTGGAGAAATACCATATTACATTCAAGAAAATCCCCCGGGATATTACGAAGCTGTAAGGAGGTCATGGTGATGGAACTTAATAATTATCAAAAGCAAGTCATGTGTGACCTCTCCGCCTACTTGGACTGCGTCAACCGTGGAGCCAATCTGTTTTCCGCGTGGCGGGAATACTGGTTTTCCAAGGACGTGGCCGTTGGCCTCGGCGGTGTACCGTCCTATAATAACTCTATTGAACGTGCGCCCCATGTTTGCATGAAGGTGCCCACCGGCGGCGGTAAAACCTTTCTGGCCTGCGCTTCCGTCAAGCGGATTTTTGACGCCATGCCTACCGGTAAACCGCAGGTGGTAGTGTGGCTGGTTCCCAGCGATTCGATCCTGACGCAGACCATCCGCACGTTGTCCGATGTAAACCATCCCTACCGACAGAGACTGGAACAGGACTTTGCCGGACGTGTCGGCATATACACCAAGGAAATGCTTCTGAACGGTCAGAACTTTTCGCCGGACACGGTGCGCGAGATGCTGACCGTCTGCGTGATGAGCTATGGCTCGCTGCGCATTGACAGCCGGAAGAAGGACGTCCGCAAGGTCTATCAGGAAAATGGCAATCTGTTCCGCTTTGCAGAGTATTTCAAAGATACGGATGCACTGCTGGCCGATACGCCGGACACGGCGCTGATTCAGGTGCTGCGCCATCTGGAGCCAGTCGTGATTGTGGACGAAAGCCACAATGCAGAATCGAAGCTCAGCACGGAAATGCTGAATAATCTGAATCCTTCCTTTGTACTCGACTTAACGGCAACGCCACGGAAAAACAGCAACATTATCTCCTATGTGGACGCCCGTGAACTAAAGAAGGAACACATGGTGAAGCTTCCTGTGGTGGTGTACAATCGCACCACCCGGCAGAGCGTCATTCAGGACGCCATCCAACTCCGTGGCAGCATTGAACAGGAAGCCATTGCCGCAGAAGCGGCAGGTGGAAAATACATTCGTCCCATTGTTCTGTTTCAGGCGCAGCCCCGCACCGGAGACAGCAGCGATACCTTTGATAAGATCAGGGCAATGCTGGGCGGTATGGGCATTCCGGAAAACCAGATTGCAGTAAAGACGTCCAACGTAGATGATCTCAAAGGGCAGAATTTGATGAGCCGGGATTGTGAAATCCGATACATCATCACGGTCAACGCCCTGAAAGAGGGCTGGGACTGCCCCTTTGCCTACATACTGGCGTCTCTGGCCAATCGTACTTCCACCGTGGATGTGGAGCAGATCCTTGGCAGAATCCTGCGGCAGCCGTATGCGACGCAGCACAAATCGCCGCTGCTGAACACCTCCTATGTGTTGACGAACTCCGTGGACTTCCACACCACCTTGGAGAAGATTGTGGCTGGTTTGAATAAAGCGGGCTTCAGCCGAAAGGATTACCGCATCGGTGAAGCGATTGAAACACCGCAGACGCCAATTCAGCCGGAAGCAGAGCAGACAGAAATCCCGGTTACTCCGCAGACTGTCGAGACCGATGCTTTTGACGATGTGAATGTGCAGGAAGTGAAAACGGCACTGGAAAGCACGATGCAGGGCAATACCTCAGTTTCTGCAACGCTTTATTCAGCGGCAGCGCAGGCGGAAAGCTATACGGCGGCAGCCAGCGAATCGGACGACGGATTTATGGGAGGTGAACTGGGCGATATGCTGACGCAAAATGCGATGCAACCCTATCTTGCTGAGGAGGTATCCGTATTACGGATTCCGCAGTTCTTCCTCCGCTCCGTTCCGGATTTGTTTGGCGATGAATTTGAACTGCTGGAGAAGGAGAATCTTTCGGAGGGATTTTCTCTGGCCGGGCAGGATGCACAGGTCAGCTTTGAACTGGCCACCGGCGAAATGTACCGTGTTGATGTGGAGGATCGGGGCGAGGCAGTGCCCAAATACAAGCGTGCAAACAGCGAGTTGAGTGAATACATCCGCAATCGCATGGCACAGCTTCCACCTGAGCAGAAGATTCAAAGCTGCACCAATATGCTGTGTGCCCAGATCAACCGGAACAATCGATATGCAACATCGGAGATCAACGATTATGTGCGCAGAATCGTTGACGGTATGACACAGGATGAACTGGCAGCTATGGAGACGGCCATCCCGACATATGCGGCTAAGATTTCTCAAAAAATTGAGGGACTAGAGGACGCATACCGGGAAGAGCAGTTCCTTCGCTGGCTGGATGCAGGCAAGATCGTGTGCCGCGAGAGTTATGCACTACCGCCTGTGATTACACCTGCCGTCACAACGGATGCTATTCCAAAGTCTCTGTACGAGGCTGAGAAAGACGATATGAACCCGGAAGAGCATGAGCTGATCGACGCCGTGGTAGCCCTTGACAATATCAAATGGTGGCACCGAATCATTGAAAAGAAGGGCTTCCGTCTGAATGGTTTTATCAATCATTATCCTGATTTTCTGGTAATGACTAAGTCCGGGAAAATGGTGCTGATCGAATATAAAGGTGATGACCGCGATAACAGCAACAGCGCCCGCAAGCTGAAGCTTGGCCGTAAATGGCAGGCGCAGTGTGGGCCGGAGTACCGGTATTTTATGGTGTTCAAAAACCGCGATTTCGGCATCGACGGAGCATATACGCTGGATCGGTTTGTTGAGATTATGCGGGAATTGTGATAATATAGGAAGCACAGAGAAGGAGAAAAATGTGAACACTATTACAATCACATCATTTTCAGACTACATATCATACATCGAACATAATTATGGACGGAATCATTTATTTAGAGGATTAAAAAAGAGAGCATATCTATTGATTCCAAAAATCGGCCGTTCTAATTATGTTCAAAGATGTGCTGGGGAAGCTGAGCAACAACTATTTGCCCTACAGGACTTAGAAGAGCAAACGATGAATGAGTTCATAAAAATGTCAGTTCCTCATATGGATTTGCGAGACATGAATCCATGGGATCAATGGACGATCGGCCAGCACCATGGACTTCCTACTAGGTTTTTAGATTGGACTGAGAACCCACTAATTGCAGCATATTTTGCAACTGAAGATGCTACAGATGATGTTGCGGTTTGCACAATCGATCGAACCCAGTTTAATGCAGGAACAGATGATATTCCTGATGTTTTCTCACTTCCTGACGGAGATGATGTAATCCTACATGTTCCAAGCTATATCAATGCACGTATTATTGCTCAAAAGGGAGTTTTTACTGTTCACAAGAACCCAACCAAGCCGCTTGACCAGACAAAAATTAATGGCGACTTTTGTTGCGTAGACCAACTAATAATCCCTAAAGCAGCAATACGAGAATTTGTTAAAGACTTGGACTGGTTTGGCATTAATCGCTCGTTTATATATCCAGGACTTGATGGTCTTGCATATTATCTTGACTTCAAAGCTAAAGGAGGCATTGACTAATGTACGTGCCAGTCATGAAAAATCGCACTGTAGAAATCAGCGTATTACAGCAATTAGGTGCAATGCATGTATTTGATGGAGATGTAATTCCTTTAGTAGAGCTAATCCAAGAAAGGACAAGAAGCAATAACAAAAATACATTTATTCAAGACTTGTGTAATCTTCTTGAAAATGCGCCCAAAATGCATGTAATGGTTGATTTTTACAAATCAACCAAGTTACGGAGTACAACAGACGCAATTCGAGAATATGTGACTATGTCGGTGCGTTTTCCGGATTTTGGCGAACGTGAGCTCATTCCTTTGACACCATATTGCGAGCGCGTTGTGCCAGTTATCTCGTATCTTCATGAGAGTATATCGCTGGAACGCATCAAGATGGAAACCATTCAGTTTCGGAACAACTTTCCTCGCGTAGCTTTTCGAATAAAGGTTCAAGAATTTGACCACGTATTCTCGTGCGTTGAAACGCTTATTTCTTCTGGCGATTATTTAATCTTAGATATTGAATCCGCGTCTCATATGAGCCCGGTTTTCAAGAAAATCTATAAACGAATTGCTGAAAGCAAGAGAAAACTAGGATTTACTTCGGTGATAATAAATGCACATCGCCCTGAAGGCCTTACAAACAAAGAAATGCTAGATGGTGAGCCGATCGCAGACATTGATAACAGCCTAAAGGAGTTATATTCAACAGTCTATATGCACAAGTTCGACGGATTTGGAGATTATGCGTGTATTTCTGCTGCACTTCCTTCGACGGGCGGTGCTATTAGTCCAGTAGGAATCTATTATTCTAACGAAAATAATTACTTTGTAGCGTATAAAGGAAGAGCACCTCAACTATCCGAATTTCCAACTTATATTGCACCTAGAATCATTGAATCGGAATATTGGAAGGAATTTAGTGATACGCATCATGAAAACTGTGCAGGATGTAAGGAAATTGCAGAAATTGTATCCGGTGCTAAGAGCGGGAGAAATCAAGCTCAGTGGAAGATGATAACCATGCTGCATTATATTTACACTATGTTTGAAACAAGCGCATAAAAGAATGGCTCAGTCAGCGTAATCTGGCTGAGCCATTCTTCATTTTGCATATAACAAATTGGGATCCATTTTGGATGAGAAAAAGCTTTGAATATCAACAGGCAAAATTTGATCAAAATGTTCGGTAATAAACCTCCATTGATCCGCATATTTGTGTCTTAATAGCTTTCGATATGGCGTCCAAATTGACCGCGTGGCGGCGATTTGCAAAAGGCGTGTACGCTTATCTGCTCGCGTTTTGAAGTCTTTTTCATTTAACAGTTTAAGAAAATAGCTCATGTCCCCGCTTGACAGGCTATCGAGACAAAATTTAATATCACAACAATTCTTTTGCGCACATTTTTGATAAGAGAAGACCACTTCTCTGTTTTTTGTAATTCTGTAGGAAATAATACCACAGGATTCAGGGATAAGATTTTTCACGTCGTTCACGCGACCAATGGGAACGATAACGTATACTTTTTGAAAAGTTCTTAAATAATCTTGCATCTGACTTCCCAAGCGGTCAAAAGTGTCATACTCAGTCTTAATTTCATATGCATACGAACTGCCGTTTATTCTACATATGTCAATCCGACTGTCTCCGATGTTCATTTCAAATGCAACGATATGATTCATCTGATCTTTTAGATGCTTAATAAAATAGTACTTAATAACTCTTTCGCAAAAGTAGTAATTAAATATCATATCATTAACTACTTTATTTGACAGACAAGTTTTTCGCAGCAGTTCAATATCGCTACTATTTGTTTTATTAAGTACATATCCTATCTTCGCCCAACGCACATCTTCGGGGTCATAAATATTATAGTCTTTATTGATTGTTTTACACATCTGAAGAATTTCATCGTCAGAGTAGTTATTCAAAATCGATTGAAGCAGCAAAAGCATAACACTCACCCGTTTTTAGTTTTATCCCATGTAATTCTTAGCCCAATCACCGCAGCCATTTCTAAGGCTTCGGAATATTTAATAGTGCCTCGGGCTAACTTATTTGAAATATTTTGTACCGTTGTTCGCTCGTCTGGCGTCCTATGCTGATTCATCCGAGTCACAACCTCAGTAAGTGTCAGGCCATTTTGAGCAATGATGGCTTTAATTTCATTATGAACTTGATTGCGCTCCACGCTCTCACCTCAAACACTATAACAAATACTTTTATTTATTATAGTGTATTTTCTGAAAACAGTCAAGGAGAACAAACGGAGAATGCCCCAGAAGGTAATCCTAAAAGGCACTGGAACTCGCTGAATCTCAACGAGTTCCAGTGCCTTTTCTGCTTGATAAAATCTCCTTTGATACGCACGATTGTAGTTTCTGTTACTATGTACTACTCCCACCCCTGCCGTTTGGCTAAATCGCTCATGGCAAAGCAGAATTGTTCCCACCGTGCCAATGTTATCTGTGACGGGTCGCCCTCACGGATGCGCATGGTGCGGCGGATCTCCTTGGGAATGACCACCCGTCCCAGGTCGTCGATGCGGCGCACGATTCCGGTTGCTTTCATATGATAACTCCCTTTGTAACTGAATATTGGCAAAGGTAGTATCTGCACTCCCAGGCAGATTATGCGAAAGCACCGGGCGCGGACGGCCGTGCGGAGACGAAATGTATCCGGATACGGCTTGATCTCTATCCGGCATTTTTAACGGATAAATGCCAACGACAGTTGCGATACACATACAATTATGGTATACTATACGGGCGGCAGGTTCGGAGAAATTGATAACAACAGGGAGGGGCTGCATCATGAAAAAGAAAACCACGCGCAGGCAGGTATTGCTGAGCTTTTTAGGGACCACCGATCCCATTCGCGGTGAGCGCGACGGCGCTATGCTGCACATTCTGCGCCACTACCGCCCCGAGGTGGTCTGCCTGCTGTTTACGCCTGAGGTGCGAAAGCTGGCGGAGGCGGACGAACGCTATGAAAAGGTGTTTTTCCACCTCAAGTCCCATTGGGACGGCTACGCTCCGGTGGTGTTGGAGCAGGATCTTTCCGTCAGCGATGTTTCCGATATGGACGAGCTGGACCAGCCGCTCCACGTCGTGATGAACCGGCTGAGCCGCGAGTATGCGGATGCGGAGATCCTGGTGAACATCACCTCCGGCACGCCCCAGATGCAGATGCTGCTGTCGCAGATGGTGCTGGAGCTGCGCTATCACGCCCGGGGCATACAGGTGAAAACGCCGGAGAAGAAGGCCGGCACCACCGTTCGCACCAACGACAGCGAAAACTACGACATCGACCTGGAGATCGAGTGCAATGAGGACGAGCAGGAGGGCGCGCCCAACCGCTGCGTTGAGCCGGAATTGTTCTCCGTACGCCGCAAGAATCAATGGCAGCAGGTGGAGGCGCTGCTGAATCAGCGGTGCTTCCGGGGCGTTGCGGAAATGCGTCCGGCGCCTCTGTCGGAGGAGCTGATGGCCCTGGTGAAGCACATGGCCTATCGCAATGACCTGCTGCCGGAGGAGGCCCGGAAAGCCGTGCGGGGATACGGGCTGAGCCTGAAGCTGTATCTGCCGGAGGCCGCCCCCGCGCATCAGGACATCTGCGAGTATGCGCTGCTGATGAAAAATCTGCTCTGCTCCCACAGCTACACGGAATTTGTGCTGCACATGGAGCCGCTGACCCTGCGCCTGCAGGAAACGCTGCTGAATCAGCTTCTGCCCGAACGTTATGGGTATGATCTGACCCATGTGCAATCGAAGTACAGGGGGCGCATGAAAATCGAGCCCGGCCTGATGCAGGCAAAGATGCCGGAGCTGTACGACCGGCTTTATGTGACGGGGACGTGGGAATGCCGCCCGTCCGATCTGAGCACGCCGTTCTGCGACGATATACTGGACATCCTGTCCACACAGCCGGAGGAAACCAAAACCTATTTCCGCTGCTATGCCGATCTGAAGGAGGTGCGCAACGGTCTGGCCCACCGCCTGTGCGCGGTGACGGCGGACGAGATCCGGGCGGCGTGCGGCAAGACGCCGGAGCAGATCATTTCGCTGATCGAGCGGTGCATTCTCCTGCTGTTCCCCGCCTGCGACCCGGAGGTTTTCCACATCTATGAGCGCATCATCCGCTATATTCAGAAGCAGTATTGATACGGGTTCTTGATAAAAAGCGGAATCCGGTGGGATGGTCTATTGAAATCAAACAAATGCGGTTGGGCATTCCGCGGAGATGCTGTATACTATTGCCGAAACAACTCACACCCCGCAAGGGGACGGTAACAAGGCATGGTATACGGGATTCCCCGTATCCCTGGGAACAACTTACACCCCGCAAGGGGACGACCCTTTGGAAAGGAGGGATCCTCATGAACCCGCAAACCGTACAAGCTACCTTCGGCTGTCTGCTCCATGATGTGGGCAAGGCGGTCTACCGCGCCGGTATTTCCGACGGGCGGCACGGCGAGGCCGGATATCGCTTTGTCCGGGACATCGACGGCTACGGACAGGCCAAGGCCGTGCTGGACTGCATCCGCTATCACCACGCCGCCCAGCTTCGTCA
>OBYM01001109.1_pt1 | contig 12371 bp, 15 predicted proteins | sample 1538191 | NCBI WGS metagenome assembly OBYM01 (sample SAMEA2580165, study PRJEB22360) | human gut metagenome | biome: human gut; feature: human-associated habitat; material: faeces | place: Denmark | collected 2008/2010 | reverse complement strand
AGGAACTGGGCACCGACAAGGAAGCGGTAGATAAGCTCTCTGGTCTCGTGGAAATTTTCCAGAAACCGGAATTGGACTTCACCAACAACCGCGCTGGCGGTGATGACATTCTGGGCGACGCCTACGAATTTTTGATGCGTAAATTTGCCCAGGACTCCGGAAAGAGCAAGGGCCAATTCTATACACCGGGTGAAGTCTCCCGCATCATGGCAAAGGTGATCGGTATTGATAAAGCCACCGATCCCAGCATGACAGTCTACGAAATAATCATACCGAGTTTGATACAAAGCCGAGGAATAATTAAAAAGTGTGCCCTTGCGGTGTAAAAATTGGGCTTGCAGTGTAAAGGGTGACGGTCGGAGAAATCCGGCTGTTTTTTTATCTATAGGTATAAGGAAGAACCTTCCAAAACTGACAATAGGGAGGTTCTTCTCACCTTGTTAATGATCATCATTTTCTTTTCTATATTTTGATTCCATCCGTTTTTCAAAATCTTGTGCTGATTCTTCGTCATAGAAGTCAGTATCCAAATCTGGTTCTGTGGAACCTATTCCTTCTAATTCTGCAAAGTATGAAAAAGGATCACAATCTCCGATATACGACTCATAATATGCTAAAGTTTCAGATGTGCTGTTACCAAGGGAATCGTGTGTGAAATGCTTTGCTATCACCTGCATTATGGCAACAACCATTTCCTGACGGAATAGAATCCTTTCTTCTGGCGGCAATGTGTGAAATAGATCCATTGAAATATCATTCATAGTAAGAATGTTTTCGAAATAGTTCGTGTATCAGAAATCTATCTGGAGGTAGACACCATTCTGACGAAAAAGCTGCTGAGGCAGCTGCCTTAGGAATTGTGTTGTTACCGCATCAGACAATCGTCGATACATACACAAAATGCGCTGCGTAAAGACACGCTATCAGGTTGTAGATAAAGATGGATTTAGAATGTCGATTGAAGTAAATATTTTAGGCAAATACGAGATGGCCTATGGCACAGAAGTGGAAGTTAGTTATAGAAAGATTTTAGCTATGCCACCGAGCTCCTTGGCAACGATGAATTGAAGGAAAGAACCAATACTATGGAACAATTTAGAAATTTAGTTTTAACAAAATATTATTAGAAGTCACAATAATCGTTGATTTATAATAATTTTTGTGCTATACTGCCGTCATAATGATGATGAGGTGAACTGTATGGCAGTACAATATAACAAGCTGTGGAAGCAGCTGATCGATATGAAAATCAAAAAATCTTCCTTAACGGAAATGGCAGGTGTTTCGGCTTCCACCATCGCAAAGCTCAGCCATGACGAATATGTGAGCCTTGAGATTTTAGAACGGATCTGCCGGGCGCTTCACTGTGAAATCGGCGATGTGGTGGAACTCAGGAGGGGGGCCGAAGAATCATGAAGCGGCAGAAACTTACATCCTCAGAACTCCTTTGCGGACTGTGTTTTGCGTTATGCTTTTTCGCCTTTATGCTGACAGAGGCGTTTGTCAACGAGCGCTGTGCCGTGATTCTCGGAAGCGGTGCCGTAAATCCCGTATATACCGTTGGGCTTGTCTGCACAGGATTGGGATTCCTTTCGTTTTCCCTGCTGCGCCGCCTATGCAAAAAAGAAAAATCCAGGAAAACGGCGCAGATTATCATTGGCGTTCTGTGTCTTGGGGCGGCTCTGGTTTTGCTTTTTGCAGATCATCCGGCACTCTTTCTGACAAGCTCTGCCGCAGCCCTGCTGCTGACCGGCCATATCAGCGGATGCGTGTATTACAATAAGGCCATGTATTTTGCCGCAAGCCGGTATATGGGACGATTGATCGGCACGGGTATGGGAGTGGCGATCCTGTTACAGTTTGTGGTACAGAATTTAATACCGCAGTCTGTCACCTTTATTATCAGCATTATTTTGAGTGTTGCGTTTGTCATGTATTTTGTCATAACAGTGCCGAAGGACTGGATTCTGGAAAATCCTTTGCCCTATTCGTCGGACGCCAAAAAAGATTTCAAAAAAACGCTGCTTCTGATCGTTGCCGTAGTGCTTATGAGCCTTGTAGCCGGAATGATCGACAGCGTACTGACGGCCTTTAATGCCGAAAAATCTTATGACATTTACGGCGGTGTTCGTTTGTTCTATGCACTGGGGCTGATTTTGGCGGGGGTCCTTGCCGATATCAGGGAGCGGAAATATCTTCCACTTTCTACCGTATGTACGATTTTGCTCTCCTCTGTCTGTATGTTCTTTCTCTCGGATAAAGTCAGTTATTTTGCCGGTACTGCGCTGATGTACCTGTACAGCGGTTTTTATGTGATCTTTTTCACGGTGATGTTTCTGGATTTTGCACCCAAAAGCAGCAGGCCGGAGCTGTGGGCGGGTATGGGGCGCATCGTGCGCAGTTGTACTGTGGCAGCGACTGTCCTGCCGGCGTTCAACATCTATGGCGCAGTTGGCACTACGGTGTTGGCTGTAGTGAGTTGCCTGCTGTCTATCCTGATCCTGCTGGTATTGCTGCCGTATCTGAGTAATGCCGCCGTTTCACTCAAACCGACAGAGAAACTGACTTCCGAAAGTCCCACGCTCTCCCCGCAAGAACGACTGAACCTGTATGCACAGCACTGTTCTCTGACGCCCCGCGAAACGGAAGTGTTGGAAAAATTACTGACTACCGAGGACGGCGTACAGGAAATTGCCGACAGCCTGTATATCTCCCGGCGGATGGTGCAGCGGTACATCTCTTCTATTTATGAAAAGACCGAAACCAAAACACGCCTCGGCCTGTTCCAAAGTTATATGAATTTTACAGAGTAAATTTTATTTGGGCATAACGCTGCTTTTCGCGAGAAAAGTAGCGTTATTTTTATGTATTTTTTCAAGATGTCACACATGTGAACCCCCGTTTTTGCAAGAATGGCGCAGATGTGAACTGCAAAAAGATTCAATTTGTATGTATCATATAAAGGTGATAGTGTGTCGTAGTATGCGATTGTCATAACAGCCGGAGATGAAGAAATGTTTTCGGCAAGTGAAAACATTTAAGCCGAGGGCATGAGGGCACAAAAATGGAAAAGAGGAGGCGATAGGATGATATCGGTTCAGCGTATTCTGCCATATACCAAGCAGCTGGTGCTGTATGCGCTGTATGATGTTCTGGATTCGGAAGAAAGCGAATACGACAAAGCGGAAAACGGAGGTATCGCCGCCGAAGTGACCGTTTACGGAAACAGAAGCGGATTTACGCTGTCCGTGTCCGAACAGCCGCCCGCTACCGTCCTGACTGTGGAGATCAGCGCCCCCTATGGTGGGCTTTCCCGGCAGGGCGAGCAGCGTGCGGTGGATTATCTGGCAGACCGTGTAGAACAGCTGCTGGAAAACGAGCTGAAAATCTCGGCTCTGACAAAGTCAAAAGGAGGAAACATAACATGAACACAAAAAGAAGAAAAACAGGAATAAGGCTGGGGGCAATACTGCTCAGTCTGTGCCTGATCGTTGGCTTGCTGCCTGTGACCGCGTCTGCGGCATCGTCGTCGCCGGTGATCTATGCATTTGTAGAAACCAGTGGGAATAGCGGGAGCAGATGATCGCCCTCCCAGCGGTACCCATAGATTTGAAAGCGGCCGTTGGGGATACCTTTTTCAAATCGTTTCCGGGTACCCCATTTGACGTTGTCCGACAGGCTGCGTATTTCTTCCTGAGCAAAGGATGCTAAGAGGGTCAGCATCAACTCGCCGTCCTCGGTGAGGGAGTCGATGCGCTCCTTTTCAAACTGGACGGAAACGCCCAGCTCCTTGAGCCTGCGCACCGTATTCAACAGGTCAACGGTATTGCGCGCGAAACGGGAAATGCTCTTTGTCAGAACAATGTCGATTTTTCCGGCTTCGCAGTCGGCAATCATCCGATTGAACTCTTCACGGGCTTCGGCTTTGGTGCCGGTTATCCCGTTGTCGGCATATACGCCCACATACTCCCAGGCAGGATTGCTCTGAATCAAACTGCTGTAAAAGCTGACCTGTGCCGAAAGGGAGTGCTGCAGCCGCTCGGACTCCATTGAGACTCTTGCGTAGGCAGCGACCCTTTTGCGGCGCGGTATCTGCGGTGTTTTCGCTTCGATTTTATTTACAATCCGCATGAAATCACTCCTTTCCGACACTATATATCACTCTGAAAGCCGATTATATCAAGTCATTTTCCGATAATAATGTACCCAAAGATGGCGAAAACTCAGCCCTCAGATTTGTATCAATTACGGCATATTCCTCCTCGCTCAGAAGCCCCTTTTCCCGGAGATTCTTTGCGATGGAGAGGGCGGCAAGGTAGCTCATTTCAGAGCGGAATTTGTCCTCACTCATGCCCGTCACCGCCTTTGTAGCGGTCTGCGATATAGCAGGCGTGAGAGCAGTATTTTCTTTTTGCGTTGCCGTAGGCAGTGAAGGGCTTTCCGCAGTGAGCGCAGGTGAAGTGGTATATGGCTCTGCGGTTGACCTTTTCCGGGTGCGCATTCCACCAGGCGGTACGGCAGTTATCCGAGCAGAACTTGACACGCTTTCTTCCGGGAGTCTGCGTAAGCAAAGCGCCGCACTGCAGGCAGAATCCGGCGTCCAGTTCAATGCGTCTGTTATCTGCAGCCTTCGTGCCGGTCATTCCCATCTTACGGCAGAACGCGACAACGGTATCTTTTTTCAGTCCCACCGCCTTGGCGATGGTGGCGTATCCATATCCCTGTGAGCGCAGGGCGGTAATCTGTTCTTTTTGCTGATTTGTCATTGTGGTTCCTCCATTCCGAGGGGTTCCCTCAATGACCCATCTGGACATGGGAGCCTATTTTGGCCGAAAAAAATCCGCCCACCGAACCGTTATGGTAGGGTGGGCTTTCAGCAGGTTAAGTTATTTAATTTTAGCTGCGTAGTCAAGCGAGATCCACCCTGCGCCGGATTTGAGCCGTCCCCAGCCTGCCGTGGAGCCTTTGCCGGACTTCACCTTAACGATGGTGAACGCACCCTTGCCGGTAAACTTCCCGGTCTTGGCGTAGTCCGTCCCCGGCCCTTTGCGGATATTGAGGTCGTTGATGCTGACCTTCACAAGGAACGGCACATCCGCCGCAGAGCCGCCCGGCGTATAGATGTTCACGCCGTTATTGTCAAACACACTGTAGCCGGGATTGGCGTCAGCGCACTTCTTGGCGTTGGAAAGGATCTTGTACGCGCCTTTCTGGCTTTTAGCGTCCACCCAGGTTCTGCGGACACGGTAATAGCCCTCCGTCAGCTTTTCGGGATGCCCGGCATCCGCGTTCCCGGACGCGCTGCCGCCAAGCTGCGCCGTGACCTTCTCCGCAAGGTCGCCCATCCGGGCGTACATCCAGTTTCCAGGGCAGGACTTGTTGGCAAACCAGCGATGCACCGTCAGCACCATCTCATCCGGCTTCGGCTCATAAGAGAGCGTCTTGTTCTTATCGCCAAGCCACAGGAGCTTTTTCTTGCCGTTTCGCTTGCAGATGTCTACGCAAAGGGTAATCAGCTTCCGGTAGACCACATCCTTAAAGGCATACGGCTCTGTGGCGTCGGACGCGCATTCGATGGTGATGGCCCGCTGATCGTTGGCGCTGGAAGAAGAACACCAGGAGCGGTTTTTCTCCTCCACATACATTCCGACTCTGCCGTCCACGCCGATGCCGTAGTTGCAGCTTGCCTGTCTGGAAGCCGGCAGAAAGATATTGCCCAGCGTCTCCACCGAGCATTGCCCCACCACACAGTGGGGCGTGATACGGTCGATGGAGTGCGTCCTCTGCCCGGAGTGGTTGGGGCTAAGTTTTGTGTAAGATACCATTGAACTGTTTGTATATCCCATAGTTATTTTTCCTCCTTTTCATTGCGGTTGTGAAGCTGTTCCAGAACGGATTTCAGCTTTTGTGGAATAGGCAGACCCAGATGTGCGGAGTTTTCCAAAAGGGATACGCCCTCGTTGGAAAGATAGAAGAAGATCACTGCAGTGCGCAGGACTCCCGCTTCACCAAGCACATACACGTCCACCAGGTTGCCGATGCCTACAAGCACAAAGATGAGCACCTTGCGGCAGATTCCTTTGAAGCCCACTTCGCTTGAGAGCCTTTTGTCGGAAATGGCGCACATCACGCCGGTGATGTAGTCGATCACCGCAAAGGCGATCAGAGCATACAGAAAGCCGTCAAATCCGCCCAAAAGCCAGCCGATAAATCCGCCAATGGCAGAAAAGGCAATCTGAATGCCGGTCCAGATAGATCTCATAGTTTTGTCCTCCTTCATAAATGATTTTGTGTATGAAAAAAGGCGCTCACAACGAGCACCTTGATTCTGAAGCGTTAAGATTTTTTCACCCAGGCCTGCCAGTTTGCGTTTACCTTTGAGCGAATATATGTCGTGTATGGATTATCACGGTGGGTGTAACGCTGTATGACCAGGTTTGAAGAGCATGAAAACACCTCGAGCATTCCCCAAGAGGTGCTTGAATAGTGCAGTGATGTATCCGCCATATTTCGCCTGAAATAAATTCCCGGTGTGGTAATCGTGTTTAAATCAGTATCATCAGGAATGGACGCCTGCACCAGCCCCATGATATTGTAGCCGCTCATCAGGATCAGCCCGTCTGCGGAAATGTTTCCTCCCACATCCAGCGTTTGGCTTGGCGTTGGTTTGTTAATGCCCACCTTCTTCTTTCGCAGGGCTACAAGCGGCGTCCCCTGCGGTATGACGAAATACAGATCCAAAGAACTCTGCGAGTACAGCCTGTCCTGTATCTGCAGATGAAAATCGTAGGAATATCCTGCATCCAGGCTGCACAGTTCCAGATTGGAGAAACTGAAGGAAGTGCCGCTCCTGGTCGTTGACGACAGGATGCTGGTATAGCTGCCGTATGACGCAGCACTGGTTTTCTTATACCGATACCGGACATACTGCACACTGTTTTTCTGTGTTCCGTCAACGGTAACAGCTGAGATGGAGCCGTTGAACTTAAGCTGCATTTCCGCTTCAATCTCGTTCGTGCGCCGCAAAGTAACCGATGAGATTTTAGGCTTTGCATATGCTATCACCGTGACATTCTTTGTAACGCTTGAAGTGTACCCGCGGGAATCTGTAACAGTAAGCGTAACAGACACGTTGCCGGACTTTTCAATCTTACCGACCGTGATTGCCGCACCGGAACTGCTGGACGCTGACAATCCATTGCAGGATGCAGTATAGTTAGAGATGGAAGCTCCGTTTTTTGCCGTCGCCGTTCCTGGCGTTAACTTTAAAGTCGAATAGCCCTGAATAAAGAGCTGGTTGTTGCCTGTAATATTTGCAGTGGTGCTGTAGCTGTCCTCGAAGGTAAATCCGGAAAGAGTCGGCGCAGAATTTGCAGATGTTGTCTGTATCACTGCCGTTTTGCTCGATGTACTGCCGATCTGCGTTGAACCGCTGTAAGTTGTGACGGCAAAAGTTCCCGTAAAGGATTTGATGGATGCCATCGCATTCAAAAGCGTTGTGCGCTGTGCCGCCGTAAGCGTAACCGTGCGGGTGGCGGTTCCTTTTGTCCAGGAAAGTCCTGAAATGGTCAGATAGGTTGAACTGCCGTTTTTAATTGCAAGCGTGTACGAGTAGGAAGCCTCATACACCGTAGCATTGATAGAAACCGTCACTGTCGCATTATCTGCTGTTACGGTGCTTACGCTGTTTACTACGGCTCCGCCAAGGGTTTTAACCGTCGCGCTGCCGGATGTGCCGTAAACCTGGTTTGATTTTTTTCTCGCTCGAACCTTAACGGTGTAGCTTGTGTTCGGAGAAAGCGAAGATACTGTGACGCTGGCGCTGGTAGAGGCCGTATTGGAAAAGGTTGTCCAGGAGGAGCCACCGTTTAGGCTGTACTGCCATATATCCGCAGTGCTCGATGAAGTGGCTGAAATCTTAAATCCGCTTGCTGTGACGCCGCTTGTGCTGAAGGCAACCGTCGGGGCGCTTCGGTCGATTTTATCAAGATTAACCGTAGTGGAAGCTGTAATCGTTCCGACGGATACGCCTGAATACGTGCCGGAAAATCTCCATGATGCTGACAGCGCAACGCCCGTTTTGGTACCGTCTGAATTGTGGCTGACACGGACGGTCTTTGTTTTTAACAGCACTTTGTGCCAGCTTGTAGAACTCATGTCATTGATTGCCGGTGTGGTATAGGTCTCGCTCGTCCCGTTGATGGAAACCTTACAGTCGCTTCTTGAACCTACCGACAGTGTGTAAAACTGTAAATAGACCTTCAGCGTAACATCGGTATAATTGCCTGTTATGCTCTGGCTTCCGCTCCACTCACAGTAAAGCCCGAATTTGCTGACCGGATACTTGCTGAATGAGCCGCTTAACGCCATAAAACCGCCTCCTTAATCCAGAATTACGATGTTTAATCCCTCTGACGCAGTGGCCAAAGGGACGAACTTTGTTTTTCCCACAGTCAGCTCGCCGTCCACTGTGGTTTTCTTGGTCTGTGTTTCATCCTTGTTGAGGGTAAAGATTACCTCGTCATTGTAATAACCGGCAAATTCCGTATTCGTGATGACCGTCCGCTGTGAAGATGCCGAGTTTGACACCTCGATGCCCCGCTTGTCTATCTTGACCTCCTGCGTATAGATCTCGTTGGGAGCAGGCGTCCATTTGCGAGGGATCGCCCCTTCGGTTACCATGATGTCGGCCAGATAAACGGATGCGTCGCGGCTGTAACAGTAGATGCGAAGCGTAGGGTCGGTCACATCGGTGAGCGTGGCCGTGAAGTCCGTCCAGTCAAAAGAGGTGCTCTTGCTGAAGAGATATTTCGTTTTGTTCCCGTTGTAGGTCACATAGAAGTAGCCGGACATGGCCGAGGTCTTTTTTACCCGAACAGAAACGGTATATGCGCCGGGAACAACGCCACGGATATACTGCGACAGCGAGGAATATGCTCCAAGCACAAAGCAGGAATCAGAAATGGTGTTGTTCTGCGTGTCGGTGGAGGTGTCTGTCCGCACCGTTCCTGAATAGCTCCAGTCATCCGATATGCCGTTTAGGCCTGAGGAATTCTGCACATAATTGATGCCGCCGATGTACTGTTCCTGCATGGTGAGTGAAAGCCCGTCCACCGTATGCTCAAGCTGTGAGAGCTTGCTTTCGGAGTTCAGCACACGTTCCTCCAGAACGCCCTGATCGCTTGAAACCGTTTCTACTGTTTCGGTAAGGCTTGCCACATAGCTGTTTAAGCCCTCGATGGTTTGCTGAAACTGCGCATCTTTCTGCGTGAGGATGGAAATGGTGGTGCGGATCGTTTCAATGTCATTCTGCACCACCCAGGCGTTTCCGTTCCATATTTTTGTCTCCGGCGGAGACACCGAGGTATCCACCCAAAGCTGGCCTTCATACGGATTTTCAGGCGGAGATGCCGAGGTGACCACATCGCAGATGCTGATGATGGTAAATTGAGCGGATGCGATCATCTCATCACCCCCTCAGAGCGTTACAACGACCATAAAGGTTGCTTTTGTGTCCACATCCGCACTGGATACAGACAGAGTCTTGCCGCTCTTGGAACCGTTTGTGCCCCAGGAGGTGTCGACAGCGCCATCCTTATTGTATTTCGTCCAGGTATAGGTACCGCCGCCTGCCGCATCTACCTCTGCGCCGGCCTGATAGCATGAGCCTTGGCCGTTTTTAAACACATCACCGCCTGTGGAAGTGACAATAATCTGAAGCGGGTCGGAGTTGTCAATGAAGGTTGCAACATCAAAAAACTTTGTGTTGTAAGAAGCAGAAGCGGAATCTGTATCCTGCGCACAGCATTTGAACACGGCATAACTGTCCACTGCGGCGGCGTAGATTGTGATGGTATTGGAGGAGGTTCCGGTATATCTGCCTGTGGCATCAGACAGCTTCCGCCAGCCAATACCGAAATCAGCATCATAACCTGTGGAGGCGGTCGATGTGACGGATGCGTCCATAGCCGCCCATTTGTAGGATACTTTAGTTGTATCAACCGTAGATCCGCGCCACAGTTCCGCCTTTGCCGTAAGCGATGCAACCTCAGAATTCTTGAACACATTTCCGCTTGGCGTGGTGACGAGCAGGTCGACAATGCCGCTTCCATTTACCACGCGTGAGAAGCTGATCGTCAGCGGATGCGTAATTGACAGGCCCGTGGATGCGTCCTTATAAGTGACGACACAGCGGTAATCGATACCGGGCAGGCCTGCCATTACATTTCCCTTAACGGTCAAAATATGACTCTTCGCACCACTTAGGGCATAACTGCCGGAAGAAGTGATTGCAGTTGTGGAACTGCCGATATACCATTTTACAGAGGTTACCGCCGAGGACGTGATCTGGTCGGTGGTTGTACCGATGACATAGAGGCTCGGAGTCAAGACAAGATTTTTCGAAGTCCAGTCCGGCGAATAGCTGTCGTTGTCAGGGTTATACATCTGTGTCTTTGCAAGATTCGAGCCGATATATCCGGTTAGGGTAAGTGCATCATTATAATCGATGATTGTAAATTGCCCTTGTGCTTTGCTCATGAAAATTCCTCCTTCAATTCAGCCAAGCAGGCTGTTTCTTGTAGCTGTGTCGATGAGGTCACAGAAGAAGGTTGCTCTAACTTTGACATCATCGGATGTAATTTCGATAGACTTTGTTCCGCCGAAATGCGCGCTGTTCCACAACTTGTCGGCCTCGGTATCATCAGACACCCTTGTCCATATGAATTGGTTGTCGTCAAGGGTATCTGTGATATTTTCGTCCCATGAGAAAACCGTGGCATAAAGCGTGGTTTGGATATTGTTGTTTTTGAAAATGCTCCCGTTGGATGAGTTAATCACCAGCCGGAGCATTTTCTGTTCTTCAATCACTGAAATGCGGTCGCTGACTTCCGTGACCTGCTTGTTTGTGGCATAGGCTCGCAGTACGACTTCGCCCGTCTCCAAGTCCCAATAGGATGAGCCGTCCTGTGATTGAATGACCCCCGCCTTGATGATGTTTGCAATCAGCGAACCGGAAGTGATAAAGTCCGCCACAATCTGCCCATCGGCGGTGATGGCAGTTTCATACGGACCGTTGTAGCCATTTCTGGAAAAGCCTATCAAGGCCAATCGTAGCCATAATCAATCCTCCATTTCGTAATAATGAGCTACATCCACATTGTAGTGGTGATAGCCGGTTTCCGTTTCATAACCGATATAGCTTCGGCCTGTTACGGTAAAGTCGTGAGAGAGCAGCAACTTCACAAGAGCGTTCTTCTCTTTGGTGTAGCTGCCCTTCGTGTATAGGGAAATACGCACCTCCTGGACATCGATACCCGGAGAATTGTCCGCATGGATATCAAAGGTATCAGAAAGCGGTACGAGTACCAAGTATTTGTCCGGTGCAGTATCAGAAAACACCCCGGTCTCCACGGGAATATCCAGCGTTTCAACCAGGTTGGTCAAATCAGATAGCAGGCTCACAGCTTATCCACCTCCTGTTGAAACTTCTGCTTCATAGCTGTCTCACAGGCAGCTTTTGACGCTGTTTTGGCTGGCTTCAAAAAGGGCTTAGCAGGCTGACCGTGTTTGCCGTATTCCAGAATGTTTGCGATCTTTGCATTGCTGTCTCCGTCACTTCTTGGCTCCGCAAAACCGACTTTTATGTTGTGGTTGCCGTCTTTGTCCATCCTGACAGAGGACAGCCCCAGGGAGCGTTCCAGTTCACCCGTGGAGCGGGAATCGTACTTTGTACGGGAACCGATAACTGAAGCGAGGTTGCTTTTTGTCTTTTCCAGAACGATTTCGCCGCCTGCTTCCAGAACCTTCTCGCAGATTTCATCACTCTTTTTTCCAAGGGAAGAGAGTTTGATGAGAAAGTCTTCCGGCATCATCATTTGTACCTTAGCCACGTCGTCACACACTCCATATCATTCGTTTCCGCATAAATGCGAAAAGCTCATTCATTCCGTTGCTCCTCCTTTTCCCCACAAAGCCCAAATGCTTTGCGGGGACCCCCGTTAAACTGCCACCACCTTTTTTGCCAACACCTCCGTGTACATTCCACGGCCTTTCACATCCTCCACGGAGATGATCTCAAAGCGGTCTCCGTCTGAAATGAGGATTTGATCCGTCTTAATCTCAACTCCGGGAATGCAGCGGAAACGGAACAGGTCGGTTGCCTCAGAAAATGCGGCAAGATTTGCCCATCTTTGACTGCCATGCCGACCTTCCCGATACACACGGATAGAAGCGAGGACTTCGTCCACGGTAGTAGAGAAGCCCTCGCTGTCCTTTACATTTTTGGTGGCAATGAGTTCTGCAAAGCCATTCATTAGCTTTGGAATACAGCATGGAAACCGCAGGCGGCTCCACATCCTCGGAAGAATCGC
>OBYM01001107.1_pt1 | contig 12379 bp, 17 predicted proteins | sample 1538191 | NCBI WGS metagenome assembly OBYM01 (sample SAMEA2580165, study PRJEB22360) | human gut metagenome | biome: human gut; feature: human-associated habitat; material: faeces | place: Denmark | collected 2008/2010 | reverse complement strand
ATCTGAGCGTCGTCCGGCACGCTATCCACAAAAACATCATCGTCAACGACAGCCTTTACGGCTTTGAATATGACGATCTGTACCAGGAGGGCTGCATCTGGCTGTGCAAGGCGGCCATCAGCTTTGATGAAACACGCAACATCAAATTTGCGACCTACGCCGAAAAGGTCGTTACCAACGGACTTCGTACATACTGCCGCCTGATGTGCGGCAAGCAAAAGCATCATATTTCACTTCCGGTCCAAAGTGAGCCGGAGGAGGACGGGCTTTCCATGGAGCAGTTGTCGAGTGCGGACGATACGCTGGACAGGTTGCTTGAGGAGCAGGACATCTGTATGCTGCTGCAAAACTGCAAGCGGCAGTATGCCGGCACTGCCCGCCTCGGTATTGAAGCCATCGAATGGAAGGTTAAGGGCTTATCCGGTGCGGAGATCGCCAAAATGTACGGGGTCAAGCCGAATCTTGTGGGTGCGTGGATCTCCAGAGCAGCCGGACGGTTAAAGCAAAACCGTGATTTCATGCAGTATTTTGACCGCTCTGTTGAAATTGATAGCTCGTAAGTCGTAAAAGAAGAATAAACGGAAAAATGAGGTGGTTTCATGAAGAAATTATATACCGCAGTCGGACGGATGCAATTCAAAGGAAGAAACCAGGATATGCGCTGTCCGATGGTGCTTCTGAACAACAAGGAATACATTCTGGACATCCAGGAAATGATGATCTGGTCAATTCTGAACTGGCGTATCCTCTCTGACGATGAGATCAAAACGCTGTATGAAAACAAGTCACGGGAAACCGGTTATATGACGCACCGTTCTGCCGCGGAATGTATGCAGCGGCTGGTGCGGCGCGGTCTGGTTGCCGAGGGGGAAGGCGAGCTCGGTGCGGACGCACTGTTCGACCTGCTCTCCGGTCTGTATGTTGTGCCGATCTCGGAAAGCCCGATCCTACGGCTGATCTCCTTTATTCGGCTGACAGTATTTGAGCATATCCCGTATTCAGTTACCAAGCAGATCTTCCGCAGAGATAAGCGGAGCAGCGATGAACAGAAGGTCATGCTGCTTGCAAACCAGGCGATACTCTCCACGGCGGAAATGATCAAGTGTGCGGAGCTGAACACCTTTGCGTTCGGCAGCGAGGATGAATTGATCGATACGCTCTATCACGACGAATACACGACAAGTGAAAACATCTCCCACAGCGTTCGCTTCCTGCCCCAGTGCCGTCCGGTCATCACTTCCGTAGCTAACCTGTACCTGCGAAAGCAAATCATTTTTGAAAGGATGTAAGTCATGGGTAAGATAATAGACGCACCGGCACCGCTAAGACGGAAGCTGTTCCTCACCGGGATCATCGGAGTCGGATGCCTGCTGATCGGCGCTGCAATGTGCTTCATACTGAAGGACCGAATTATGCTGTTTCTGAGTCTTGCCGTATTTGCGGCCAGCGTCGTCAGAGTGCTGAGCTATTACCGCATTATCACCGATAAGAGCTACGAGACTGTCGAGGGCGTCTGCGTTTCGATCGTCCCCAAGCCGCTGCGCAAATACCGTAAAATCAAAATTATGGACGGCGACGGCAACGAGTCTACTATGCTGCTCGGTAAGCAGTCGAGGGTGAAAATCGGCTATCGGTATCGGTTCTATTTCAACGAAACGCAGCATATTTCTCTCGGCAGCGAATATCTCAATTCCGCTATGTCCTCGGATCATTTTCTCGGGTATGAGGAGTTGGGTGAGTTTGCGGCTGAAACAACTGAATAATGATTAAAAGGCACTTCCCGAACATTGCCTGAATTTTCGATGGGCTATTGACTTTTACGCTTAATTTGTGTATTATAATAAGCGAGAAAGTCAATAAGGTTGGGAGGTGCCTTTTATGAAGGAGACTGAAATGATTTTACAAATGGCTCATGAGAATAACGGCACTGTCACTACTGCTATGGTTACAAAAGCCGGCATCTCAAGAGGTAACTTAAAATATCTGACCGATACAGGCAAATTGGAACGGTCCGGACGCGGCGTGTATGTTTTGCCGGAGATTTGGGACGATGAATTCTTTGCTTTTCAGAATCGGTTCAAGCGAGGTATTTTTTCCTGCGATACTGCCTTATTCTTATGGAATATGACCGATCGCACGCCAAACAAATTTTGCATGACCTTTCCGGCGACATACAATTTAACAAGCGTCAAGAAGGAAAATGTCCGGTGTTCCCAGGTTATTGATAGCCTGTATGAAGTGGGACTAACGGAAACGGAAACCCCGGCTCACAATATTGTCCGGGTATATAACAGGGAGCGTACCCTATGTGATATTCTCAAAAAAAGCAATCAAACGGATATTCAGCTGATTACGCAGGCATTTAAGGAATACGCAAAGCTTCCCGATAAAAATATCGCACTTCTTTCGGATTATTCCAAGCTTTTTAGAGTAAGCGGAAAAGTTCGTTCCTACCTGGAGGTACTACTATGAAAAACGCAATGCAATTAAAAGCCATCCTCAAAAACATGGCGAAGCAAAAGAATATTTCTGCACAGCTCGTTTTGCAGAATTATATGCTTGAACGACTGCTCGAGCGAGTTTCTGTTTCCAAATATCGAAATAACTTTATTCTCAAAGGCGGTTTCCTGATTGCTGCAATGGTCGGGTTAGACACAAGGGCAACTATGGATATGGATGCAACTCTTAAAGGTTATCCCGTAAATGAGGAAACTGTTCGCAAAATGTTTGAAGAGATCTGCGCCATTGAGTTAAACGATGATGTTACTTTTGCCTTTCGCCAAATTGGAGAGATCCGTGAAGGCGATGAGTATACCGGCTATCGTGTGGCACTGACAGCCAACTATCCGCCTCTGGCTGTTCCGTTAAAGCTGGATATTACCACAGGAGATAAGATCACACCGCGAGAAATTGAATATAGCTTTAAGCTTTTGCTCGAAGATCGCAGCATCTCCATTTTAGCATATAACCTCGAAACGATTTTAGCAGAAAAATTGGAAACAGTGATCTCCCGTTCAGATCAGAATACTCGCCCGAGAGATTACTACGACATTTATGTGCTGACAAAGCTGCAAGCCCACAACATCGACTTGCCTTCCTTGAAAGAAGCCCTTGCGGCCACATGCAGTAAAAGAGGTTCTGCGGAAACAGTCAAGGGATACATAGCAATCATGGAGCGAGTAAAGAGCAGTGCTGTTATGCAAGAACAATGGAGCAAGTATCAGCAGGAGTTCGACTATGCCTCAGACATTCCCTTTGACGATACCTGCGACACTGTGGTTCGCATAATGAAGTCGTTAGAGTAATTATTATACATCGCCCGAAATATCTATATATAGACTTTATAGACTTGACAATCACAATATATAGTGGTATAATACCCTTGTAATTGATTTTTGTGCGTTTCTCCGTAAGGAGTATCGTGGTACAGTGCCACATTGCACAGAGCGTTAAGTTTGTAATTCAGTGCCGACAGTACGGTTCTGCCCTTATGGGCGAAGGAATCGTTTGCCGGCACTTTTTTATATAGATATTTCAGCCGTAAGGCAGAAAGGAGAAGAATGGCACAGGTAAATGTTATCGGACGGATAACTGCCGATCTGGAGCTGAAGACCAGTGAAAAGAGCAACCCGTATGTACGCTTTGACATTGCCGAGAATATCGGCAGCCGTCAAGCCCTGCATACACAATATTTTCAGGTTTGTGCATGGGGTGAGGACGCCAACAGGCTGATGAAAGCCCATGCAAAAAAAGGAAGCCTTATCTGGGTGACAGGCTCGCTGGAGCTTGAGCCGTACACCAAGCGTGACGGTATTTCCATAGATAAGCGTATGAAAATATTGCTCGATAACTGGGGCTTTGTTCCCGTCGGCAGAGCCGGATCCTCAAAGCAGGAGCCGACACCGCCCGAGCCGAAAATACCGCCAAAACAGGAATATGACGGTATTGACGGAGAAAGAGACGCATTGCCGGGATAATTTCCGGCGCCGAGAGGAATCGTTGTGTTTTTAGGAAGAAAACGCAGCGGTTCCTCTTTTTTTATTTTCAGAGAGAACAACAAAGAAAGGATGAACCGAATGAGAAAAAAGAAAAACCTATGGTCCGGCGTTTCGATACTTATTGTCGCAGTGCTGGTCATCACAGCCTTTATCCGTGGAAATGCGCAGGCGTGGCTTCTTGCCGCAGCGTTTGTCATTTGGGCGGTATGGGCAACCTGCTATTTCCTTGTTCCGTATATCAAGGAGGAGCTCCACAGGCGGGAGGCAAAGCGCATCCGCAGAAAATGCGAAAAGCAGGATGCGGCCTTCGACCGATTCATTATCCCCGAGGTGTCCGACCCCGTGGAGCAGGTGCTGCTTCGCCATGCCAATTACCGTATTTCAGCCTATCTGCAATCGGTATACCCCAACGCAACCTGGGAGTGGCGTGAAGAGTTCCCGGAACGGATCATAGCAAAGGGCGGCACCGGACGGATCAAGCTGTTCGGTGTGGACGGTTATAACTTTGCTGATGTGACTTTTGACCAGAACGGCGGTATCGACTGTGCGCTTGTGAATATCGTACCGTTGAAGCAGCCGACCGCACCGCAACCCTCTGCGTCCGATACTAAGGATACCGCTGAAGCTCCGGCAGCTATGCCGAAGCAGCCGGATCCGGTCGATCCGCAGGTGTGGTATGAAGTACAGGGCCGCAAGGTGCTGGAAGCCTTGATCACCGACCTTCATTCCCGGGGATATAACAGCCTGACGATTCGTGAAAACGGCGATATTACCATTCAGCAGGCCGACTGCGAAAAGGTCAGGACTGCCTTTGAAAGCGTCCCGGAAAAGACCTATTGGGCAAGGCTTTGCAAGGTCTTTGAGCGTGAAGGTATGGCGGCAAATATTACAGATGGCGGCATCCTGCTTTCTTGGTAATGCCGGATACAGCCACGGAAAGGAGTGAATGAGCATGAAAGCGGGATTGACGATCGAAGAATTGGCAACCGAGGTCATGCGTCAGAAAGATGCCAAAGCAGACTACATCGTAAACACTTCCATGCTTGCAATGGAGTGTTGCGGTACGGAGCTTGTTCTGCGGGTGCTGGATGACAGTCATATTGACCGCATTGAGCCGCTGGATATTGCAGACACCGCCCATCGTCAGATCGGCACCCGCCTCGGTATCCCGGCGAAATACTACGGGAAAATGCTGACCGAGCATCCCGACCTGCTGGTAACCAATGTGAACGCATGGTTTGAACGGGAGCCGACTGAGCGTATGCTGAGAGTCCTTGACGGGAAGGTGCGTGCCTATCTGAGCAACAGCTATATGCGAATGGATCACTATGAGATATTCGCCTCTGTGCTTCCCGTTATCGGTGAGATACCCGATGTGCAATTCGTCAGCTGCCACATTACGGACAGCCGTATGTATATCAAGGCGGTTGATCCGCATTTGACGGCAGAGGTAGCGCCGGGCGACACCGTGAAAGCAGGCATTGTGATCAGCAACAGCGAAGTGGGACTCGGCTCTGTCAGTGTGCAGCCACTGATCTACCGTGAGCTTGACGGCAACGGTATCGCAGTGGCCGGAGCAACGACAAAGCGGATCCATCGAGGAAGGGTCAATTCTGCGGAAGAACATTTTATGTTGGCTTCACAGGAAGCCTTGACCGAAGCAGACCGCACTTTTCTGACCGAGCTGCAGGAAACTGTCCGTTCGGCAACCGATGAAGAACAGTTCTCGCAGATCGTCACACTGATGCAAAACGCAAAGCATCAGGCGATGAATACCGCCGATATTCCGGCTGTCGTACATACGGCAGGGCGGGGCGGCCGGGTGTCATCAACAACTAAAAATTCGGCAGGCCGCGACTTCGGTATTACCGATACCGAGCAAAACGGTGTTTTGCAGCGTCTCATTGAAAGTGATGATCTGAGTCTTTACGGACTCGCAAACGCAGTGACACGGCACAGCCAGGATGTTGAAAGCTATGACCGTGCCACAGACTTGGAGGGCATCGGATTTAACATTTTATCCATGCCGCCGAGACAATGGACCAGGATCAACCAGGTAGCCGCATAAGGCTGTCCGGATCCTCATATTAAGAATTTTTAGGAGGAACGAATTTATGACTTACAACAACGAAAACGCCATTATGGAGACCAAAAAGGATTTCATTCTGCCCGCTATGGTCGAGGACGACTGTATCTCCGTGGATGTATCCGAGGATTACGAGGGGCTTCGTTTGAGCTTCCCGCGTGTGAAGATCCCCGGAGGCGGCAGCCTGCAGTTTGAGATCCCCAGCGATGACCCGGAGAACCCCGACTATACCAAGTATATCGAGGGTGTGATTCTCTACAATCATGACACCTGCGCCTACTGGCCGGAGGGATCGGAGTATGACGATAATGTAACGCCGCTTTGCTCGTCCGTTGACGGCAAAACGGGTTACGGCGCTCCCGGCGGTATCTGCGCGACCTGTGCACTCAACCAGTACGGCTCCGTGGAGAAAGGAAAAGGCAAGGCCTGCAAGAATATGCGCAACCTGTATATCCTTCGCAGCGGTGAGCACATGCCCATGCTGCTCTCTCTTCCGCCTACGAGCCTTCGCCCCTATTCCGATTTTATAACGGCTGCCTCTGGGCCCCCCCCGCCCCAGATCGGCTTATCGTCATTGCGTTTGCGCCCCGCCGCCGTCCGATTTACAGCGGCGTGGTGCAGATCGGGCTCAAGCGTGTGGACAACGGAAGCAACACCTACAGTGTGGCTACCTTCCGCCTGGTGCAGAGATTTGAGGGCAACGACCTTCTGCAGATCAAGCAGTATGCGGACGGCTTCCGTGAGCAGATCAAAGCCATGAATCAGCAGCGTGCGATGGAAGCGGAGCTCGGCAACAACGAGCCGATCTGCGATGCGGTGGACAGCAGCTACCACTCGACCGATGACGGCGAGCATTTCTGCATCACCGAAGCACCTATTGACGGCGATCACGAGGATCTGCCGCTGTAAGAATGACGCCCACGGCCTGCCGTGAGCCAAGTACCAAGGGATACTGTCGGCAAAGCGCCGGCGGTATCCCTCTTTTTTGTGAAAGGAGGATCGTGTAAAATGGATATACGACCGTTAACGAAAGAACAACGCCGATTTGCAGAGGAAAACCATCATCTGGTCTTTACCTTTTTGAACCAAAAGGAGCTGCCGGAGTCGGTGTTTTATGATGTTGTGATTTTCGGCTACCTGAAGGCTGTGCAGGAGTACTGCGAGGTGCTGGCCCTGCATCGCTTCAAGTTCTCCACGCTTGCATTTCAGCGTATGCGCAGCTCACTGTCAAACTACTATAAGTATCTTTCCAGGCCCAAACGAAACGCCCCTGTTGTCAGCTTCAACGAGCTGATCGGCAACGAGGACGGACTGGGCTGGGAGGATGTTATCAGTCGACAGGATGAGCTGCTCCGGCGTTTGGAAACAGAGATGTGCCTGCACGCCTTAGCAGCTAAGCTGCCACACCGTGAAATGCGGATTATTCGTATGAAGGTTCGAGGCGACCGTATGCACGACATCGCAAAGCAGGAGCGAATGACCTTCCGCCAGATCAATCAGGCACTGGAGAACTGCTATCCGGCGGTCATCAGCGTGTTATGGGGGTGATTCCTATGACTTGTAAAAAAGATTTTGAACGCTATCTGGAATGTAAGGGCGACGAGATCGACAACGCCGCCTATGCCCTTGCTGTGGCACTTCTGCGTACACATCCCGATCAGACCAATGAAGAGATCTTGCCATGGGATATGTCGATCATTGCGCCGATCATCGAGTCGGCACAGGAAGAATTGGAGCGCAGCGGCAAACAGACCTGTCGGCCCTATTATGAGGAAGAAGTTTCATGCAGCCGCACAGGAAGCTGTAAAAACAAGCGGTGTTATTTTTCGGAAGGAGGATCGGATACCGTATGAAAAAAGAAATGAGTGTAAACGGCCGGATCATATTTCCGTTGGAGGAAGGCTGCCGCGCCGTTATTTCAACCGACAACGGACTCATCTATACTTCGCCTGTCGTTGAAATTATGGAAGAACGATCGGATTATGCCTGCTTTGAAACGCTGAATTCGGTTTACAAGGTGTGCCTTCAACCGATTCCGATTCGGGCCGCAATCCCATCTTTTCTGAAAATGTGTGCATAGTAGTTTTGAAGGGACACCGTAGTGTTTTACTGTGGTGTCCCTATTTATAGGAGGAATGTTTTATGGAACGGAGCTGCGTAAACTGCGCTGCAAAAAGCACCTGTCTGAAACGCTCTATGAGCATATTCGTGCTCTATATCCAAACCGGTCGTTCAAATGAGCTGACTGCGGAAATAAAAGAGAATTTCAACCGTGCCGGCGATTGCGCTAATTGGAAGCAAAACAAGGAGGAAGATTAAATGGCAAAATACGCAACCAATCAAATTGTTGAAAAACATCACAGGATGAGTGGAGGGCTGCTTAATGGTACGAAAAAAATACACATGGCGTAAGATGGACGCTATATTCATGTATTGGCCGCAGTTTGAACAGCTTGTGCGTGACCGTCTGCAATCGGTTCTCAGCAGAAATGTTCAGCTTCATATCTTTGAGGATACGGAATACTGGGAAGTCATCACCGATGAGTTTACATCTGCCGAAATGGAGAAACTGCTGTCCTTGGGCAATGCGACAGAAAAAGAGCGTAAATTACATGCTCCGAAGACATCCGGCAGGATCAAGGACATTAACGACTCACTGGTGTTGAAACTACTGCAGCCGATGCTGCCGCTGCAGGTTAAAAAGACCGTCCCGACGGAGGACGGACTGTATCTTTTCGGTCAGGCCACATCCGTTACGCACGAATATGACGAGCAGGGGGGAGTGTAAGTGCAGCTTTTTAGAAACGCTGTGTCGGTCAAGAATCGCCAGCAGATTGCATTTAAGTGCCGTGCTTGCGGCGCCTGCTGCAAAAATGTTCGAGACAGTATCGTGCTGGAGCCGTTGGATGCTTACCGCATTGTTCGGGATAAGCAGAAAAGCGGCTGCACCGACTCCGCCGATGATATTCTTTGGAATATGGCTGAGCTGAAGGAGCTATCCCCCGGCTTCCATGTATTCGTGCTGAGAACAGTCAACGGCAGCGGTATATGCGGTATGCTGCGGGATGATCGGTGTACAATCTATTCCGTGCGCCCGCACACCTGCAGACTGTACCCGTTTACTGCGGAGCCTTGCCCGGAGGAGCATCGTATCAAGTGGTATTTGTGTACGGAGCAGTCCCACCACTTTGGCACAGGCTCCGTTACTGCACGGGAATGGCAAAGAAAAAATATGTCTGATGAGGATGAGGCCTTCTGGTTTGATGAATGCCGTATATTGCCGGAGCTCGGTAAGCTGCTGCGAAGTGTGCCGAAAAACAATTTTCAGCGTGCCGAACAGCTTATTGTGGCATATCGCTATCTGGCCTACGACTTTGATCAACCGTTTCTGTCGCAGTACAGGGACAATATGCTGTTTTTGAAGGCGATGCTGGAAAAGCTGGCTTAGTAAATCACCTGCATCGCTGTGATCAACAAAGATCATATATAGGAAAGGAAGAACAGAATGGCAAATATCACAGAAAAGATTGAACGCCGTATCACTGTCCTGGAGGGCAAGATAGACGCCCTTAGTGGAAATTATCTGACAAACACATGGAAACGCCAGCGTGAGCAACAGGAGCGAGACAGAAAAAAGGAAATGTACCGCTCGCAGATTCAGGTGTTACAGCTTTTGAAACATAAATCTGAAACCGATACGCTGACGCTGCTGGAACAGAATCTGACAGTCGCTGCCTTTTATGAGGATATGCGCTGTTTTTCTGCCTCCAAGAAATATTGCAAGGACAATCCATACTGCGAATTTCAGTATCCCAAGCCTGATGATGTCCGCACGAAGCGATTGCAAAAGGCGGGCATCACCGATACCGACGAACTGACCGCGGCGGTCGAGTGCTTTGACACGCTCCTACAATCGGCTGTTATACCGCCGGATCCGAATGCGGCTCGTTTACGGGATATGCTCTATCGGGCGAAGATGTATCAAAAGGGAGATATTCAGTTCACGCCCCCGGAGCTGGCAAAGGAGCTTGTTGCACTGGCCGGTGTCCGTAAAGACAGCCGTGTGCTGGAGCCGGAGGCCGGGATCGGCAACATTGCCGACGCCGCAAAGGAAGTAACGGACAATGTGGATTGCATTGAGCGTATGACGGACTTTTGCGAGATTCTGAAGCTGAAAAAGCACAATGTGATCGCAAACGATTTATTGACGGCTAAAACAGCGCCGATCTATGACTCTGTTGTGATGAATCCGCCGTTCAGCGAAGAATGCGAGCATATTAAAAGGGCATTTGACTTTGTTCGCCCCGGCGGCAGTCTTGTGGCGGTTTGTTCAAGCAGTATTCAGTGGAAAAGCACACGCAAGTATGAGCAATTCCGTGATTGGCTGTCAGAACATACCCATTCTATCAACGAATGCGGTGCCAAATTTGAAATGACCGGAGTACATACGGTTGTCCTGGTTGTGGATAAAGCGGCCTGACAGAATCAGAATATTCTGAAGAAAGGAGTGACTTGCACATGATGAAGAAAAGTAATATTGAATGGTGCGATTTCACTTGGGACCCGGTTACCGGATGCAGAAATGATTGCTCATTTTGCGAGAGCAGAAAGCGGCTTTCTCATTTCAAGGGGGATATACGCTTTCATCTCAGCGATGAGCGTATTCATATAGATGAAGAACGCAGCCTGTATGTGATAACAACGCCGCTTGCCAAAAACGGCTCATCTGTTCCTGCACCCACAGGTTTTTATCCCACATTACATCCGTACCGTTTGCAGCAGGTCATACAGAAGATCAAGCCGGCAAATATTTGGGTCTGCCATTCCGGTGACTTGTTTGGCGAATGGATACCGACCGAGTGGATCTTGCAGGTGTTTGAAGCGGCAAAGCAGGCACCGTGGCACAATTATATGTTTTTGACGATGAATCCTAACCGTTATGAAGAACTGCTTGAAACAGGAGTGCTGATGCCGACGGATAACTTCTGGTATGGCACTCGCCTGACCGAGCGGGGCAATGTGTTTACTGCTGACGGGTATCATACATTTCTTTGCATTGAACCAATGCGGTTATTTGCAGAGAGAATGGAGATTCCAAATGTGGAATGGATCCTACTCGGCGGGTACGGTAAACTAAAACGCAGTTGGATTGAAAGTGTTATGGAACGAAAAGGAAACATCCCTGTATTTATGATCGGAAGCAAACTATTCAAGGATGTTTGGCGTGCTCCGCTCATACAGGAATATCCGCCGTTGCTTTACCGCCCTGCAGAAAAGACGCTGCCGCATTGCAGCGAATGCAAGTATTGCTATTCGGTGCGGCAAGGAAAACGAGGACTGTGGAGAGCTTGCCGACATTATAAAATTGTTCGTCAGGATAAGGATTCCGGCGGACGGCATATACCAGGACGCTATGCCGCAGTTTCGCCGCAGTGGTGTCCAAAGCGACCGGAAACGAATTGGAGGTTCACGAAGCGTGTATAAGTGCCTTTACACTAATCCGGAAACTCACGGCTATCTGACAGAGGCAAAAATCTGCCATTCAGACTCAAATCGTTAAAAGGGAAAGACAGCCGGAATGGATCAGATCCATTCCGGCTGTTGTTATGTTATTATGCTATTATGCTATTCTACTTTGCACTCCGTGTTTACCGATAATCGAACTATGAGCCATTATCGGCATGAGTAAAACCCACACCGGGTCATTCCTGTGCAAGCAGTAGAAAACTTCGCAGAAGTATGCTATAATATCCTAAAATCAGAACTTTAAACTGGAGATAATCGGAATATTATGAACAGCACAAAGCGAGCAATACAAACCACTTTTATTGATCTCTACCGTAAAAAAAGCTATGACCAAATGAATGTTAAGGAGCTGTGTGTGCAGACACCGGTAGCTCGGACAACATTTTATGAATACTATGACAATCTCGGTACGCTGAAAGCGGAAATCGAGGACGAGTTGATTGGTGGCATTCTAAAAATTGCAAAAGCAACCGCCGGAGGCAGTTTTGTGGAGATGAATCTGAATGTGTTCTTCGCTCAGACATTGGACTATATCAAGTCCCATTGGGAGGAAAACTATGCCTTTCTGGTGGCACAGCCGAATCTTGCCTATATCGCCAAATGGAAGGATGCCATCAAATATCACTTCAGGCTCCGGTTCCCAGAGAAAGATGCTGTGCCAAACCACGGGCTTATCATGGAAGTCATCGCCTCGGCAGTTATTGGTGCGTATACCTATGTGTTGGTGGGCGACTACTATGTGCCGGACTTGAAGCTGCCGGAGGAACGC
>OBYM01001106.1_pt1 | contig 12398 bp, 13 predicted proteins | sample 1538191 | NCBI WGS metagenome assembly OBYM01 (sample SAMEA2580165, study PRJEB22360) | human gut metagenome | biome: human gut; feature: human-associated habitat; material: faeces | place: Denmark | collected 2008/2010 | reverse complement strand
TTTAAAGGCTGCGCCGCTTTTGTCAATCATTGATTTACTTTCCCTGTGCTTTTTGGCATCAGGCTTTTCTTCTGCCCTTTCCGTTTACGCCCAAAACACCTCCGATGCAAGCTGCAATGAAAGCGACCCCCATCTTCACCGCCTGAGACGCATCCAGAGAAAAATGCATCGCGGCCAGAGAAATGCCAGTCAAAATGAAATAATACAAAAGCCCGGTCAAAAAGCCGCACAACAGGCCTTTTTTTTCCACGATTCGGGCAGAAACATACCCGCCTAAAAAAGTACCGATTCCCATTGCTCCAACAGCCAACGGCAGAATCATCCCCTGCGGAATATCCTGCAACGTCAAAATCAAAGCAAAAATCATTAAAATTGCGGCAGTTCCCAATAGACCGATCGCTGTACCAAAAAGTACCGGTGTTATCCATTTGCGCACCGGAGACAAATCCCCTTTTGGCGGATTGTTTCGCATTCTCATCACTCCCGACCAAACTTCCTTAGTTCCAGCATATTCCGGGCGGAAGGTTTTTATGCGCAGTATCTGTGCCGGATTTCTTTTAAATTAGTTGGAAGCCTCTTCCTCGTGAACCGTCAAGCAGCTCTCCACCGCTTTACGCAAAATACGGATTTTACTTCTCTCATTGCCGGTTTCAATGACAAGAGTATCGTCTTTGATGCTAACGATAATACCAATAATCCCGCCAAAGGTCACAATCTCATCACCAATCTGAAGATTGGAACGCATTGCCGCTTCCTGCTTGCTTTTTTTGTTCTGCGGGCGGATCAGCATGAAATAAAAAACAACCAGAACAAGAACCAGAGGCAGAAAAGAAGCCAGCATACCAGCACCGCTTGTTGTTGCCTCAGTGGTGAGAAAAAGATTAAACATTGTCGCAATTCCTCCAGTTTTTCTTATGATTTCATAATTGTTATCATAGCATGGAAAACTGCTTTCCGCAAGGTAAATCCGCGCAAACATTCTATGAATTTTGCAAATTGGCAGCCATACCAGTTTTCTTAAATGCGTTTTCCTAAAATTTCGCGCTGCTCTTCATAAAACTGCCGGTATCTTCCCTCGTCCAATGCTGCACGAATCTTCTCCATCAACGTATTGTAAAAATAAAGATTATGCTGAACAGCAAGGCGCATAGCAAGCATCTCATTGGCTTTGAACAAATGCCGCAGGTATGCCCTGGAATGGTTACGGCAGGTAGGACAATCACAGTTTTCATCAATCGGAGAAAGATCCCGCTCATACTTGGCGTTCATGATATTGCGAATTCCCTGCCAGGTGAACAGATGCCCATGCCGCGCGTTACGTGACGGCATAACACAGTCAAACAGGTCTACCCCGCGCCAAACAGATTCAAGAATATTCACCGGCGTACCCACTCCCATCAAATAACGGGGTTTGTCTTTCGGTGCAAAAGGCTCCACCGCCTCAATAATGCGGTACATCTCTTCTGCCGTTTCTCCCACTGCCAATCCGCCGATTGCAACGCCGTCCAAATCCATGCCAGCCAGTTCCTTCATATGCTGCACCCGAAGATCGTCAAATACGCAGCCTTGATTGATGCCGAAAAGCATCTGATGCGGGTTGATCGTACCTTCCTGCTGATTAAGCCGATCTAACTCTGTACGGCAGCGATATAACCAGCGAATCGTTCGCGCCACAGATGCTTCTGCATAAGCGCGGGGAGCAGGATTCTCTACACACTCATCAAAGGCCATTGCAATCGTAGAACCCAGATTCGATTGAATCTGCATACTTTCCTCCGGGCCCATAAAAATCCGTTTTCCATCTACATGAGAAGCAAAGTATACGCCCTCTTCCCGAATCGTACGAAGTTTTGCCAGGGAAAACACCTGAAATCCTCCGCTGTCCGTGAGGATTGGCCCTTTCCAGCCCATAAACCGATGCAGGCCGCCCAAATCATGAATCAAACGGTCCCCTGGACGAATATGAAGGTGATAGGTATTGCAAAGCTCTACCTGGCATTTTAAATCCACCAGATCATAAGAAGAGATCCCTCCCTTAATTGCGGCAGCGGTTCCAACATTCATAAAAGCCGGCATCTGCACATCACCATGCACCGTATGAAATACGCCGCGGCGGGCATTCCCCTCCTGCTTAAGCAGTTGATACATGTTTTTTCCTCCTGTCCTCTCATCATTGCCAAAAGCAATGACTCGCATACAAACGCTGTTTATTATACTATATTTTTCGCTTTTCGACAAATAAATTCTTCGATTCTTATTGCATTAACCGCTGAAAGGCGTATACTGAAAAAAGAAAAAATGAGGAAGTGGTAGTGTATGTGGTGGGCTTATGCAGTTGGGTCGGCGGTGTTTGCCGCACTGACCTCTATTCTGGCGAAAATCGGCATTGAAAATGTCAATTCCAATCTTGCAACTGCTATCCGGACAATCGTTGTCCTAATTCTAGCTTGGGGGATGGTTTTTCTCACTGGCTCCCAATCCGGGATAAAAGAAATCAGCAGCAAAAGCTGGTTGTTTTTGATTCTTTCCGGTTTGGCCACTGGCCTTTCCTGGCTATGCTATTATCATGCGATACAGGTTGGCGACGTATCCAAGGTTGTACCCATTGACAAGCTCAGCGTGGTGCTGACCGTTGTACTGGCCTTTATTATTTTCCATGAAACGGTCAGTTGGAAATCTATTGTCGGGTGTGTGCTGATTGGCGCTGGCACTTTGTTCATGGTCATGAAATAAAACACAAAAAACAAGGCACATTGCTTGCTTTAGGCAATGCGCCTTGTTTTTTGCATCCACTTTTCCAGTGTTCGGGTCAATAGCCCTCCTAAAGAAAAGATTTATTGGCAGGATCCGTTGTTTCCGGCACATCCATGCTTATCTTCGCCGCCGGAGTAGCTGCCGCACATGATCATGTGCATGATGGTTACAATGCACATCAGGATTATAGCTCAGTTTTCCTTCCAAAAGTGCTTTTACTGCCTCGTCTGCATTGCCAGACACACCCCCGTACAAATGGATTCCGGCCTGCGCCAAAGCGGTTTGGGCGCCTGCTCCAATACCGCCGCAAATAAGGGTATCCACCTGCAGATTCGCCAGCATGTTGGCCAACGCCCCATGTCCGCTACCAAGGGTGTCCACCACTTCAGAATGTGTCACGGCATGATTTTCTACTGTGTAGACCTTAAATTGACTGCTGTGCCCAAAATGCTGAAAAACATTTCCTGCTTCATAAGTAACTGCAATTTTCATTTTATCTTCTCCTTTTTGATTGATCGTAGCACTTCCCTCTGCGTGAATTCTTCTTTCACACTGCCTGCCGCAGCAAAATTGCTGTGTTCCCTCACATAGTCGATAATTCCCACCGGTAATTCTGAGTATTTTTCCATTTACAATACAATCGGCAATTTTATAGCGTGCTCTCTCATACATCTCCGTTACCGTCGTGCGGGACACTCCCATCTGCCTGGCGCATTGCTCATGTGTTTGTTTTCCAAAATCAATCAGCCGAACCGCCTCATATTCGTCCACTGTCAGCTGGATCTCCTCCCCTTCTTCAAAACCACAGGGGGCAAAGCGCACATAAGACGGTTCCAGACAAATTCGCCGGCATCGGCTTGGTCTTGGCATGAAGTCACCCCCATTTCCGACATATGACGGTTATATTATACCGCATTTCCATAAAAAATCAACCCCGCCCCAGATTCATTTCATGAAAAGCAGTATTTTTAAATATAATCTAAATGCTCCTTTCATTTTGGGTAATAAAAATAAAAAGAGACAGATATCTGTCTCTTTTTTTACGATTTCTCTCTTTGCAAGGCATTTAAAACCGCTTGAGTATCCCACTCGTCACAGCAGGCAACAAAAGCACCCTTTCCCAGGTACAGTAATGTCCTGCTGTCTGCATCATCTAAAAAAATTTTCTGCACCTTTTCTGTATTCCATCCGCTTCCCTCCAAAAGAGTCTTTCCCGTCACCCGAACCTGAATTGACGAGCCAGTTTGCCGGCGGAGCCTGCGGCAAAAACGCAACAGCAAATCCATCTGTGTATCAGGCACAAAAAAGCAGGCTTCATCGGGGTTAGGGCCGGGTGGAGCAAAAAAAGCAGCGACTTTCAGAGTACTACAGGCAAGACTGCTGAGCAACGCAGGGAAGATACGAGTATCGGATGAATCCCAGAATATACCAGCCAGCAGGAGATCATCGGTCTGTATGAGGAATTTTTCATTCATCCCCCTTCACCCCCTCTTCCAACATCGGCATTCCAAGGAGCTTCATTTCTTTCCACAGCAGGCGCTTAACCTGCTCAGAAGGTTCTGTCAGCGGAAGGCGGCAGGGGCCTGCCTCCCACCCGGCAAAGCACATCGCCTTTTTGATCGGGATTGGATTAACCTGTGCAAACAAAGCGTCAATCAGCCTCAGCAAGCGCAGTTGTATCGCCCGGCAGCCTGCCATATCCTGATGGAGCCCCCGCCGGCACAAATCAGCAATCTCAGCAGGAAGGAGGTTAGAAACCACCGATACGATACCTTTTCCTCCCATGGAAAGAATTGGTGCCGCAATATCATCATTCCCGCTATATACCGGCAAATCCTCCCCACAGGATTCTATGATACGAGTAGCCTTTGCCATATCGCCGCTGGCTTCTTTTATTCCTGCAATCAGAGGATGTTCCGCCAATTTTTTGCAAGTTTCCAGTGAGATATCCATACCGGTTCGCGACGGAACATTATAAACGATTAACGGCAGTCGCGCCGACTCAGCGATGGTATAAAAGTGGCGCAAAAGCCCTTCTTGAGTCGTCTTGTTATAGTATGGAGTTACCGACATCAGCGCATCAGCACCAATAGAAGCAGCCTCTTTTGAGGTGATGACAGAAAAAGCCGTGTCATTGCTGCCGCTGCCTGCGATAACAGGCACCCGCCCATTGGTTTGCTCCACGACACAGGATATGACCCGAAGATGCTCTTCCCGGCTGAGCGTTGCGCATTCGCCAGTAGTACCGCAGGCTACCAGTGCATCAATCCCCTGTTCAATCTGCCATTCCACCAAGCGCTTCATCTCCTCCAGATTCACCGAGCCATCCGAATGCATGGGAGTAATCAGCGCCGTAGCTGCACCCAAAAAAACAGCTTGTTTCATCCAAATCAACCGCCCTTCCAACAAAAAAGTCAGATGTGGTTTCTCCGCCGAAACAAGCTGCGTTTTATCGGTTATGTACGGAATCCAAATAGCCCTTGGCCGCCAGCAGTTCCGCCATTAATACAGCGCCGCCTGCTGCGCCGCGCAGGGTGTTATGAGAAAGGCAGACAAACTTCACATCATACTGCGTATCTTCTCTTAAACGTCCTACGCTGACAGCCATGCCATTTTCCAGCATCCGGTCCAACTTAGGCTGGGGCCGATCGTTTTCTTCAAAATAATGCAAAAACTGTTTGGGAGCGCTGGGCAGGCCCAATTTTTGCGGAGCGCCCTCAAACGTCGCCCACTTTTCCTTAATCTGCTTCAGGGTAGGCTTTTTGGCAAAGCTCGCAAATAACGCCGCCATATGCCCGTCAGACACATTGACTCGCAGGCACTGGGTAGTAATCGAAGGCGATTGCGCCGGAATCACGCCCTCCGGTCCGATGCTACCCCAGATTTTCAGCGGCTCCTGCTCGCTTTTCTCCTCCTCACCGGAAATAAACGGGATGACATTGTCATCCATTTCCGGCCAGGTAGCAAACGTTTTACCAGCTCCTGAAATCGCCTGATAAGTACAGGCCAGCACCTTTGTAACACCAAATTCCTCGATCAGAGGATGCAGCGCCGGAACATAACTTTGCAGCGAGCAGTTGGACTTCACCGCGATAAATCCCCGTTTGGTTCCCAAGCGGCGGCGCTGAATGTCGATCAGGACCGCATGCGCGTCGTTGATTTCTGGAATAATCATCGGTACATCTGGGGTAGCCCGGTGCGCACTGTTATTGGAGATGACCGGACATTCCAGTTTGGCATATGCCTCTTCCAACACGCGGGTTTGAGCCTTATCCATATTGATCGCACAGAAAACAAAGTCCACCATACCTGCGATTTTTTCCATGTCAGCGTTAGCGTCCATCACGACTATCTTTTTCACCGACTCCGGCATTGGAGCACTCATTGCCCAGCGGGAACCGACCGCATCCTCGTAAGTTCTGCCTGCGGAACGGGACGACGCTGCTAAAACCACCGGATGAAACCAAGGGTGATTTTCCAAAAGGCTTACAAATCTCTGACCAACCATTCCAGTTGCGCCGATGATGCCGACTTTGAAATCTTTCATTGTCCTGACTCCTTTGTTTTCTTATTATTATCCTATTTTTCTGCCTGTAAAAGGGTGACAGAAAGCAGGCTTTTTCTTTCGACAAAAATTTTCATCTTCCCCCATAATGACGCCTTGAAAAAACCAGTTGTAAACCGGCTCCAGTTGCATTATAATAGCAGGAGAACCTGTATTTGCAGGAAAGAACTGCCTTGCCGTCAGTATTTTTGTTATAGTAACACTTTAAATTCCGATTTGTCAATTATTTTTTAATGTTTTATCGTATAGGTGAAAAAGAAAATGAGAAAAAGTGATTTTTGGTACGATTTACCCGAATCTCTCATCGCACAAACTCCTATGGAACCCAGGGATCATTCCCGTTTGATGCATTTGTCCACCCCCAGCGGGCAGATAGACCATCTGCATTTTTATGATCTTTTGGATCTTCTGCATCCTGGCGATTGCTTGATTGTCAATGACTCAAGGGTGCTGCCTGCCCGCCTGTATGGAGAAAAGCAGACCGGCGCCCGCATTGAACTGCTATTGCTGGAACAAAAGAGAGCCGATGTTTGGGAAGTATTGGTAAAACCCGGGAAAAAAGCACTTCCCGGTGTATCGATTTTCTTCGGAGGCGGAATATTGCGTGCCGACGTACTGGAAGTGCTGGACGGAGGAAACCGCTTAGTCCGATTCTTTTACGAAGGAAACTTTTTCGACATTCTGGAAAAAATCGGTCAAATGCCCTTACCGCACTATATTACAGCGGAATTAAAGGACAACGAGCGATATCAAACCGTATATTCCCACGAACTGGGTTCTGCCGCCGCTCCCACGGCCGGGCTGCATTTCACGCTGGAAATGATGGATAAACTACGTAAAAAGGGAGTTCATATTGGGTATGTAACCCTTCATGTGGGGCTGGGTACTTTCCGCCCTGTTAAAGTCGACGAAATAACGGAACACAAAATGCATTCGGAACACTACCGTTTACCGGAGGAAACTGCGCAGCTGATCAATCAAACCAAAGAGGCCGGAGGACGGGTCATTGCCGTTGGAACCACCAGCACCCGAACGCTGGAATCCGTAGCCGCCAAATACGGCGAAATCCGGGCGGATGAAGGTTACACCGATATTTTTATTTATCCCGGGCGGCCTATTCGGGTACTGGATGGACTGATTACCAACTTTCATCTGCCAGAAAGCACACTGATTATGCTGGTCAGCGCCTTTGCCGGATATGAAAATACCATGCGAGCCTATCAGGAAGCTGTGCGGGAGCAATATCGGTTTTATAGTTTTGGCGACGCGATGTTTATTGAGAAAGAATAGTCTCATTTTTAAAAAGAGGAGAGACCAGAAAGGTCTCTCCTCTTTTTCCATAGAAAGCGTTAGTCTTCTTCGTCCTCAACGCCGTGATTACTACCGATCTCTCCCTCTTCCGATTCTACCGACCCCAGATGCTTCACACAAGTACCCGGAATATTGGATTCCTTATACCAACCGGTTTCAGTATTGGGACAGGCCGATGTTGCAATTTCGCCGGATTCCGTACAGTAGGTCATTTCTACCACCTTACCACTAGTGGGAAACTGCTTCACTTCCAAGCCCTCGTGGATATGCTGCATTACTCTTTTCCAAATAATGGGCGGCGGATAACTACTATAACGAATCTGGATATTAGAATCGTCTGAATATCCAAACCAGACTCCGCCTACATAATATGGTGTCATACCCATAAACCACTGATCTACGTCGTTATTGGTAGTACCAGTCTTACCCGCTACTGGCATAGAGCCAAATTTCGCAGTGCCACCAGTTCCCTGCGCACCATTGACAACACGTTGCAACAATTTGTTCATCACTTCAGCTGAATCCTCAGAAATGACTCGTTGCGGCGTAGGATTCTGTTCCAACACTACATTGCCTTCGCTATCATAAACCACAGAATAACTGTAAGGCTCATAATACAGTCCGCCGTTATCAAAGATCTGATAAGCTGCCGTCATTTCCATTACCGTTACACCATTTGTCAGTGCGCCCAATCCCAAAGGCGCGCGGTCAACGTCGTTATTCGCGCCGGAACCGACCAATGTGGTAAAATGCAGCTGATTCACCATGAAATCATAGGAAACCTGCGGCGTTAAAAGCTGCAATACCCGAACAGCAACTGTATTGGTAGACCGACGGATGGCATAATCAACCGTTACGTCTCCCATATAGGTTCCATAATGGTTGATTGGCCAGTCACTGGTAAAAGCGCTGTTTTCAGAAGCCAGTTCCACAGGGTTATCATCAAAGATTTTGGACCAGTAAATCATGTCAAAATCCATAGCCGGCGCGTAAACGGACAGCGGTTTGATCGATGATCCCGGCTGCCGCACGCCTTTGGTTGCCAGATTCAGAATGCGGTCGCCCTCTTTCTCTCCACGGCCACCTGCAATACCGACCAATTTACCATTCGGCTCCATAATCACCATAGCGGCATCCGGCTGCTCCTCTACAAAGCTGAAGGTTTTCAGATTGTAGCCACGAACCGTCGGAAAAATAGAATTTTCTGCATCCTGATCCGCAAAGGCCACATCCAAATAATCTTGAATATCTTTATCCATTGTTGTATAGATACGATATCCACCCTTCAACACCTTGTCCTCTGCCATTTCGTAGGTATATCCATATTTATCCATTAAGTCCTGGATAACCTCTTCCAGAACATAATCCTCAAAGTAGCTCAGTGTAGCCTTTTGAGTCGTATCGGAAGAATTATCATAAGTCACTACCTGGATCTGTTCGGCCATGGCCTGGTTGTACTCTGCCTGTGTGATATATCTCTGCTCCAGCATCTGACCCAAAATCCACTCCCGGCGTTCCCGGTTGTTTTCCTCGTGATTAAACAGTTCCCGCTTGGACGGGTTCTGGGTAATAGCAATCAACGCAGCGCTTTCCGCAATGCTCAACTGGCTGACATCCTTGCCGAAATACAGGTTGGCCGCAGCCTGTACGCCATCCGTATTCCAGCCCAGATGGATAGAATTGAGGTACGCCTCCATAATCTGGTCTTTCGAATTGGACTTTTCCAAACTCAGCGCCCGGAATATTTCCTTGATTTTCCGCTCAACGCTGAAATCCTTTTCCCCTGTAATGTTTTTAATCAGCTGCTGGGTAATCGTAGAGCCGCCCTGCGTGCCTCCCTTGAGAAAGTGAGTCACGGTCGCATACAGCGTGCGTTTCCAGTCCACGCCCTGATGCTCTTTAAACCGTCTGTCCTCACCGGCGATTGCAGCATTGATCAGATGATCCGGAATATTCTCATAATCTACCCAGATACGGTTTTCTTCGCCGTGCAAGCGATTCAATTCCATATATTCACCAGTTGACTTGTCCTGCACATACAATATGCTGGTGTAATTCATTTCCAAGCTGTTTAAATCCAGATCCGACTCATCGTCCAGAAATCCCACAATGTAAACCGTCATCACACAGGCTACAATACAGCCGGTAATGACCATGACAAAAAACATCGTCGCCAACGTGCGGAAAAAGACCGAGCCCAACTCTTTCAAAATTTTCCCCGCTGATTTGGGCGAACCAGTGACATCCTGAACAGTTGAATCCTTTCGATCCGGGAACGTATTCTTACGGGCATTGCCCATTTGCAGTCCCTCCTTGTTGCTTTTCCGGCGATGCCGAAAAAAGAAAACGGTTGCTGCAACAGAAAATCAACCATGAAATCCTGCGCAGAAAATAATTGTAATCCCAGCGTTTGCAGCACAGCATTTTTGCTGTCCAAAACCGTGTGTCAGCATCAGCCTCTACAAACTTGGAAAAACAAATTTATAACCGCATGTGGTTATTATACCATACTCTAAAAAGAAAATGTTAATAAATTTATAAAAGAAAAATTATCACAAAACCAGAAAAATGAATACTTTTCCCCATTTTGCCCAAAATAATCGCAACTATTTCGTATAAAGGCGGGGCGTTTATGAAAAAATTTTTTGGATTCACCACCATGTCAGTTGCTGGCGCCATGCTGATTTCCGGAATCCTGTTATCGCTGACCGGTGAAAATTTTTCCGCACAAAATCCTGTCAGTACCATTTCTCAACCACAAGCGTTGGGAGAATACCAATATTGGCTGCGAGATTACAACGGATACCTAGCCGTATTCGGCAAATAGATGAGTCGCCGGAGGAGCCGGAACTGATTTTTCAGGTTTTCACCCGTAATCTGCCCCAATATGACCAACAAGCATTGCAAGACGGAATCGGTGTACGGGATTATGAAGAGCTGGTTGCGCGGATTGAAGATTTCATCAGCTAATAAAATAAAACCCCCGCTTTAACCAATTTGTAACGAACCGTAACTGAAATATCGTTGTTTTTCATCTATTTGCGGCATATAATAAAAACAGGATAAGAAATTGTTCTGTTTTAGCCGGTTCTCTCCAGCGATTTATCGTTACTGACTAAAACGATGATTTGATTTTATATTCTTCAAACGCATTCATGGTATTTTTCCCAAAGCCCCGGCAAACGCCGGGGCTTTTCTCTGTTCCATTTCTTTTTCATATCCCCCTTATGCTTTTCATAAGCTTGTAAAAAGGCAGGGGGCGTTTTTTATGCTTGGTTGGTTAGAGCAAGTAAACGAGTCAATCAATGGTGTGGTCTGGGGACCGGTTACTCTCTTTTTATTTTTGGCCACTGGTATCTGGTTTACATTGGGAACCGGTTGGTTTCAGTTGTCAAAAATAGGGCTGATTTTTCGTAACACCCTTGGCAGCCTAGAAAAAAACCGTCTGAGAAAAAACGGCGGTATTTCCCCTTTTCAGGCGATGTCCACCGCATTGGCCGGCACAATGGGAGTTGGCAACATCACTGGAATCGCTACTGCAATGACATTAGGCGGAGCTGGATCCATTTTCTGGATGTGGATCAGTGCTTTTTTCGGCATGATGACAAAATATGCAGAGGTTCTTTTGGCGGTACGGTACCGACAAAAGGGAGCATCCGGCTACTTTGGCGGACCAATGTATTACATGGAAAAAGGAATCGGTTCCAAAGTGCTGGCTATTATTTTCAGCTGCCTGTGCATCGCGGCTTCTCTCGGGGTCGGAAATATGACCCAGTCTAATGCCATTTCCTTGGCGACAAACCAATTATGGTCTTTTCCTTATTGGCTTTCTGGTCTCTTAACTGCTCTTGCAATTGGCTTGGTCATTATTGGCGGCATACGCCGCATTGCCCTTGTTACCGAATGGATGATTCCTTTTCTGTCCATTGGCTATCTGACCTGCTCTATACTGGTACTGATTTTAAGGGCAGACCGGCTGCCGGAAGCAATACATCTGATTTTTTCCTCGGCTTTTACCCCTGCATCAGCTGCCGGAGGTGTTGCAGGATACACCGTTTCGCAAGCTGTGCGTTTCGGATTTGCCAGAGGGATTTTTTCCAATGAGGCGGGGCTTGGCTCGGCGCCGATTGCACATGCATCGGCGGATTCCTCCAATCCGGCAGCACAGGGAATGTGGGGGATCTTTGAAGTGTTTGCGGATACGCTGGTCGTTTGCACGTTGACCGCTTTGGTCATTCTAACCTCTGGCGTAGCCGATGGCGGTTTTACAGGTGCAGGTATGACTTCGGCAGCCTTTTCTGCTGTTTTAGGACCCTGGGGCGGAAAAATGGTTTCAATTTCACTGATTTTCTATGCGGTCGCCGCCATCATCGGTTGGTCGTTTTATGGTGAACAAAGTCTTTCTTACCTGTTGCCTCATAAAAAAAACGCCGTTCTGGTTTATCGGTTTCTTTTTTTATTTTGCTGCTTTCTAGGTGCTGTAACCAAGCTGGATCTGGTGTGGGGAATTGCCGATACCCTGAATGGGCTGATGGCGGCCCCGAATCTGTTGGCATTACTCACCTTAAGCGATGTCGTATTTCGTACAACAAAAGACTTTCTTCAGCCAGAACAGAGATTTTTCTTTAAAAAACCGCAGGGAAAAAAATAGATGCAGATTACTTTTCCAATTATTTTCTTCTCGTATTTTTGTCTTTCTTTTATCGTGAACTGATAAAAGAAAAAATTCAGCAATTTTTCTGTGAGAATGGTCAAACAATGCAAATCC
>OBYM01001104.1_pt1 | contig 12423 bp, 14 predicted proteins | sample 1538191 | NCBI WGS metagenome assembly OBYM01 (sample SAMEA2580165, study PRJEB22360) | human gut metagenome | biome: human gut; feature: human-associated habitat; material: faeces | place: Denmark | collected 2008/2010 | reverse complement strand
CTGGGCGGACAGGGCCCGGCCGTGGGACTCGACGGGCACCGCCTGGGTGAGATGCCACCGCCGGAGCAGGGGGACCTCCCGGGGCGGGGTATAGCCCAGAATGAGGATGGTCCCCCGGACCCCGTGCTTCCGCAGGGAAATGCCCTCGGACAGGGAGGCCACGGCGAAGGCCCGCACCCCCTCCCTCCAAAGCCGCCGGGCCGTTGGAACCGCCCCGTGGCCGTAGCCATCCGCCTTTACCACCGCCATGAGCCGGCACTCCGGGGAGAGGGTGCTCTCCAGGGTCCGGTCGTTGCGGGCCAGGGCCTCCAGGTCCACCTCCGCCCAGGCACGGCCACGCGGATCGGGCCGGATGGGCCGCAGTCCGTCCAGTGCCAGCGCCATCCCGGCGGTGAGGGCCAGCACGGCGCAGAAGTGGCCCAGGCTGTTTTGTACGAAAATGCCCTCCAGGCCCGCCGCCTCAGCGCCGCCCCGCACCAGTACGATGGACCAGGGGTGGAGGAGGTAGACCAGCAGGGACGCCCGCCGGGCCCGCTTGTCCTCGCCCCGGTTCTCCCCCAAGAGCAGTGAGAACAAAAAGACCATGCACAGGGGGAGGACCAGGTACATGCTGTCGTGGCGGGGCCAGTCGAGGCCCCGGAGCCAGAGTGCCTCCAGGCTCATGCCCAGGAGGGACAGGACGAACCCCACGGCGGAGGTCCGGCGGCTCCACCGGAGTCCCGCCGCTCCCAGCAGGAGAAAGAGGGGGGCGAAGAACAGGCCGTTCCGGGTGTAGGAGAACACCAGAAAAATGCCGTCATACAGGGTTTTCAGCGCCGGGACAGCGGCTGTAAAGCCATAATAGCTGTCACCGCCTGCGCCAATCAGATAGAGGAGCCCGGCCAGGGACAGGGCGGCAGGGGCGGGGAGACGGGCCAGATTCCGCGCGATCACCACTCCCAGGAGGACCGCAGGAAAGTACCAAAGGTGGTACAGCGTGCCGTCCAGCAGCAGCTTCTGGAGCCACTGGAGGGGGGAGGCGAAGCCCCCGTTGTACCAGTTTAAAGGCAGGTAGAGGACCACCGCCAGGGCGTACACCAGGGCGGTCTTTTTCAAAAATTTCCCCGTGTTCGCCCAATTTCTTTGGGAGAGAAAATACCCGCTGACCATGAAGAAGAAGGGAACGGCCACCCGGGCCAGCACCCGGGTGAGCCAGAAGTCCGCCCCAGGCGCGAAGGAGTCCAGGGGGGAGGTGTGGTTGCACACCACCAGAAGGGCGGCCAGCAGGCGGAACCGGTCCAGGGCGGGGGAGAGAGGCTTTCCGCTCATAGTCCGCCCTCCCACAGGGTGAGGATGAACCCGCCCTGGTTATCCCCGGAGACCTGCCAGCAGCCCTCGGGGACCTCCGTCTGAATCTCCTCTCCGGGACAGGGGAGCCAGGACACCCGGGCGGTGCGCCCGTTGGACAGGCGGCATACCTTTACACCACTTTGCAGGAAGGGGACGTACTCCTCCAGGCACAGGCGGTTCTCCTCCATGAGCAGAGCGTGAGGCACCCCCACATACCGGAAGTGCCAGGGCTCCCCGGCGATGCGGGTGACCGCCTCCTTCTCCCGGCGGTAGCGCTGAATGAAGCCGTATCGGGCGGCCAGGCGGCGGAAGGTCCCGCAGGGACCCTCGTCGGGAAAGTCGGGGCGGATGAAGTCGATGCTGGGGGCGGCCTTGGCCAGATCCATGGCCAGGCCGGTCTGGTGCTCACTGCACCCGGGGAAGGCCACGTACTGCCGGGTGAAGGCCTCCCCCTCTTTTGCTAAGGTGTCGTCCCAGATGGATTGCTGTTCTCTAAAGCTGCGCCAGCCGGACACGGGGACGATGGTCCCCCGGCCCCCGGCGGCCTGGATGCAGGCGGACAGGAGTTTTCCCGCCCGGCGCTCCATGCGGATGTCCGGATAGGCGGCGTCCAGGGGGATGAGTTCGGGCGTTCCGGTCTCCTGGAGAGGGTGGTCCCGGTTCACCAGGATCAGGGGCCCGCGAAAGTTCTGAGACCGATGGAGCGTAAGGCGTTTCATCCTGTCACCCCCAGTGTGATGATCCGGTCCACCAGGGTGGAGAAGTCCAGCCCGATCCCCTTCATCATGGTGGGATAGCGGCTGTGGGAGGTGAAGCCGGGGATGGTGTTCACCTCGTTGAAGACGATCTTCCCCACCGGGGTGAGGAACAGGTCCACCCGGGCGAACACCCGGCAGTCCAGGGCCCGGTAGATGACCTTGGCCGCCGCCTGAATCTCCGCCGCCTTTTCCTGGGGAATCCGGGCGGGGCAGTGGATGGCGGAGGTTTTCAGGGTGTACTTCTCCTCAAAATTGAAGAAGCCGCCGGACAGCTCGATCTCGTCCACCAGCCCCACGGTGAGCTCCCCGTTGCCCAGCACGGCGCAGCCCACCTCAAAGCCGGGGATCGTCTCCTCCAGGATCACGGCGCTGTCGTGGCGGAAGGCCTCCTCCACGGCGGGGATGAGGCCCTCCGGCCCTTCCAGCCGGGTCACTCCGAAGGAGGAGCCCGCCCGCACCGGCTTGACGAACAGGGGATAGCCGATGGATCGGGCGGCCTCGGCCAGAGCTTCCGGGTCATAGGGGCGGGTGACCACCGTCCCCTTTGGGACGGCCACCCCCGCCAGGGCGGCCAGCTGGTGGGAGCGGACCTTGTCCATGCACAGGGCGCTGGACAGGGCGCCGCAGCCGATCACCGGCATTCCCGCCAGCTCAAAGAGCCCCTGGATGGTGCCGTCCTCCCCGTTCTTCCCGTGGAGCACCGGAAAAACAGCTGTAAAGGGAATTTCCTGTTCACTTCCATCTAACAGGAGAAGAGTACAGTTTCCACGGTCCAGCCGCAGGGTGCAGGGGACGCAGGCCGGGTTCTCTTGCCACTGGTCCTGGGGGATGGCCTCCAGGGGGCCGGGGTACCAGTACCAGGCCCCGTCCCGGGTGATGCCCACCGGGATGGGGCGGTATTTTTCCGGGTCCATGTGGGAGAGGACGGCGTGGGCGGACTCCAGAGACACCCCGTACTCGGTGGAGCACCCGCCGAACAGCACCAAAATATCCATGGGTTTCATAGAAAAGACCTCCTAAAACGGCAAAACGCCTTGCTTGGATGATCCAATCCTACCAGAGCAAGGCGTTTTTTGTTTGAAGGTTTTCCCATGGGGAGCTTGTGATTTTCCCGAAAAATTCTTGCGAATTTCTTGCGGAGGCAGAAAAATTCCAGCCGCCGGCACAGCCGGCGGCTGGTGTTCGGTTACAGGGAAGTCTTGATGCGCTCCACGGCCTGGCGGGTGGCCTCCGCGTCGCCGAAGGCGGTGAGGCGGATGTACCCCTCGCCGCTGGGCCCGAAGCCCGCGCCGGGGGTGGTGGCCACGTTGGCCTGATCCAGCAGCAGGTCGAAGAACTCCCAGGAGCCCATGCCGTTGGGAGTTTTCAGCCAGATGTAGGGGGCGTTCACACCGCCGAAGCAGGTGAGACCGGCGGCGGTGAGGCCGTCCCGGATGACCTTGGCGTTGTTCTGGTAGTAGGCGATGGCCTCCCGGGTCTGCTCCTTGCCCTCGGGGGTGTAGATGGCGGCCGCGCCCCGCTGGACCACGTAGGGCACCCCGTTGAACTTGGTGCACTGGCGGCGGTTCCACAGGGCGTTGAGCTTGGCCCCGTCCCGCTCCAGCTCCATGGGCACCACGGTGTAGGCGCAGCGGTTGCCGGTGAAGCCGGCGGTCTTGGAGTAGGACCGGAACTCGATGGCGCAGGTGCGGGCGCCCTCCACCTCATAGATGGTGTGGGGCACGTCCTCCTCGGTGATGAAGGCCTCGTAGGCGGAGTCGTACAGGATGACCGCGCCGTTGGCGTTGGCATAGTCCACCCAGACCTTCAGCTGCTCCTTGGTGGCCACCGCGCCGGTGGGGTTGTTAGGGAAACACAGGTAGATGATGTCCACCTTCTCCTTGGGAGGCTGGGGGGTAAAGCCGTTCTCCTCCACACAGGGCATATAGACCAGCTTGGACCAGCGGCCCAGCTCGGCCTGGTACTCGCCCGCCCGGCCGGCCATGGCGTTGGTGTCCACGTAGACAGGGTACACCGGGTCGCACACGGCCACCACGTTGTCCACCCCGAAGATGTCGCCGATGTTGCCGCAGTCGCTCTTGGCGCCGTCGGAGACGAAGATCTCCTCGGGCTTCATATCCACGCCCCGGGCGGCGTAGTCGTGCTGGGCGATGGCCGCCCGCAGGAAGTCGTAGCCCTGCTCGGGGCCGTAGCCGTGGAAGCCCTCAAAGGTGCCCATCTCGGTGACGGCCTGGTGCATGGCCTCGATGACCGCGGGGGCCAGGGGACGGGTCACGTCGCCGATGGACAGCTTGATGATCTTGGCCTCCGGATGGGCGGCGGAGTAGACGGAGATCCGCCGGGCCACCTCGGAAAACAGGTAGCTGCCGGGGAGCTTCAGGAAGTTCTGATTTACCTTTGTCATATGCTGCACTCCTTTTTCAGGCAGGATTTGTGTGCCATGTCTGTTATTATCCCCGATGGAAAAGCCGTTGTCAATGTCTAATTTGCCCGTGTTCCGCCTGGGGAGCTTGGATTTTCGGTGTTTTTATTGGTAATAGCCCGAAAGGCCGATGCCGATGGTCTCCCAGTGCTCCGCCCGGCGCCGGTCCCGCTCCACATCCGGATCGTCAAGGGTGGGGATGCCATTCTCCTCCATCTCGGCGATGAGCTCCCGGACGTCCTTGGGGAGGATGGAGCGGTAGACCCCCACGCTGATGTTCAGGAAGGCGTAGGAATAGCCCTGCTCGCGGTCGTCCACCGGGCCGTTGTTGCGCCGGGTGAGCTCCTCGATCAGCTCGTCGGCCCCGGTCTGGAAGGCGGGCAGGCCGTAGATGGTGGGCTGGAGCCGGCCCTCCAAGCCCCCTAAAAATTCGATAAATTCCAACCGGCCCGACTGGTCAAAGTCCAGGCGCAGCTCGCTTTCGGCGTAGTACCACTGGTCTCCTTGGAACTCCTCCGCCGGACCCAGCAGGGCCTCCGCCTGCTCCTTGGAGGCGGCGAGGGGGAGGAGCTGTTCCCCCAGCCGCAGGCCCTCCAGGGGGAGCAGCTCCAGGGGCGTGGAATACAGGTCCATAAAACCACCTCGTTTTTAAGACTTGAATTTGCTGCCCCTATCCTACCACAGATCAGAAGCATTTCCCAGGCTTCCCAAGCCCGGAAAAGTGTGATACAATAAACTGATTTCGTTTGCGCAGAAAGTTCAGGGAGGGCGGCATGATCGTATTGGGCATCGATCCCGGGGTGGCCACCATCGGCTTTGGGGTCATCCGGGCGGAGCGGCAGAAGAATACCTTGATCCAGTACGGGGTCATCACCACCCCGCCGGGCATCCCCCTGTCCAACCGGCTTTTGCAGATATCCAACGACATGGAGGAGCTGATCCGCACCTTTCACCCGGACGAGATGGCGGTGGAGGAGCTCTTCTTCACCAAAAACATCACCACCGGCATCGCCGTGGCCCACGGACGGGGGGTCATCCTCCTGGCGGCGGAGAAGCTGGGGGTCCCCATCTTCGAGTACACCCCCATGCAGGTGAAGCAGGCGGTGGTGGGCTACGGGGGGGCGGACAAGCGGCAGGTGATGCTCATGACCCAGCGGCTGCTGGGCATGAAGCAGATCCCCCGGCCCGACGATGCCGCCGACGCCCTGGCCATCGCCATCTGCCACGGCCGGTCGGCCACCAGCCTGTTGAACACCGAGCGGGCCTTTGACCCCAACAAATATGATACGAGATAGGAGTGATGAGATAGGAGATAGGAATTGTGGTGCCGCCTGGCGGCGGCGTTTTCAAATTTGTCCGGCGGAGCCGGACTCCATAACTCCTATCTCCTAATTCCTATCTCCTATCTGAAACGAGGTTTTGATATTATGTTCTACTATCTCAGCGGCACGGTGGCCCATGTGGAGCCCTACCTGGCCGTCATCGACTGCAACGGGGTGGGCTACGCCTGCCGCACCACCAGCTATACCCTGTCCGCCCTGAAAAAGGGGGAGAAGGGGAAGCTCTTCACTTATCTGAGCATCCGCCAAGACGGAGTGGATCTGTTCGGCTTTGCCACTCAGGAGGAGCTGAACCTGTTCCAGCAGCTCACATCCGTGTCCGGGGTGGGCCCCAAGGCGGCGCTGTCCATCCTGTCCGCCAGCACCCCGGCCAATCTGGCTCTGTCCATCATCACCGGGGACGAGAAGGCCCTCACCGTGGCCCAGGGCATCGGCAAGAAGATCGCCCAGCGCATCATCCTGGAGCTGAAGGACAAGCTGGCCAAGGGCCAGACCGCCTCCATCCAGGGGGAGAGCTACGGCGGCTCCGGCATCACCGTCATCCCGGAAAACAAGCTGTCCGAGGCCTCCGCCGCCCTGGCGGTGCTGGGCTACTCCCAGGGGGAGATCAACCTGGCCCTGAAGGGCGTCGACCTGGACGCCCTCACTCTGGAGCAGGTCATCAAAGAGGCCCTGAAGAAGATGATGAAAGGGTAGGGGACAATGCAGAATGCAGGAATGCAGAATGCAGAATGAGTGCGAAAGGGCACGGGGAGGGAGATACCATGGGATTGCTGCTTGCGGAACTGGCGGTGACAGCTCTGTTTGTCGGGCTGGGCGTCCTGTTCTCCAAGGGGAAGGGGGCCTTTCTCATCGCCGGATACAACACCATGTCCAAGGAGAAAAAGGCCCGGTACGATAAAAATGCCCTGTGCCGGTTTATGGGGAAGCTCATGTTTGCCCTTGCGGCCTGCTGGGTCCCCGTGGCCCTGGGGACCGCGCTGGACCAGGGGTGGCTGTACGGGGCGGGGATCGCCGCCTACCTCCTGGTCATCGGGGGAGGACTGATTTACGCCAACACCGGACACCGCTTCCAGAAAAGGACGGACGGCGGTGGAAAGGAGCGTCTGAGGGAACTATGAAGAAAAGACGGTGGCCCCTGATAGTTGCGGGTCTGCTGGCGGTTGTCTTAGCGGGGACGTACCTTCGGGCCCAATATTTCGGTCCCATGACCTGTCCGGCCTCGGAGGAGGGCATGGTGCAGTATGCGGAAGACATGTTTGACCGGGCACGGTATGGCCGGGAGATCACCGTGCTGAAAACCGCCCGGGAGGGCAGAGCCTGGGCCATGCTCTATGAGGAGGGGACCACCCGGGACCGGTATCTGATGACCTTTGAGAGCCGGCTGTTTGGGCTGCGCCTGCGGCAGACGGGGATGAACACCTTCTCGGAGGCGGGAAGGCTGTACCAATCCGGCCGCTGGCAGACGGGGACGTTATTAGGCTCCAAATGCGTCGTAGAAATCTACGGCGATAACCGGGGCGGCCAGATCGAGAGCTATGTCCTCGCTGACGCGCCACAGGCGGCCCGGGAGAATCTGGAGGCGGACTATATTCTGGACCTCTACATTCTGGACGGGGTGGAGTCGCTTCCGAAGGAGCTGACACAAATTCCCTCCACGTAAAACTGGAAAGGAAAATCGTGGTATGGCCCAATTTGAATGCACATTTCCCAGTGCCTATTCATTTGACGATATTTTGCAGTATTTCCATGCCCATCTCACCAAAAACCACGGGGAATACACCGGGGGCAGCGACTATGCCTCCGGCCGCGTCCGGGTCGCCGTCCGGGTGTATGAGCGGTACAGTGTGATGGGGGACAACTATCTGAGCCTGACAGTGACGCTGGTCAACGACGGCGGGGATACCTTCGCCTCCGCCATCTCCGCCGCCGGGCGGGGAAACGGCCTGGGGGTCGTTTTCAACTGGGGCGAGGACAAATTTTTGGAGATTTTTTCCGACGGCGCAAACATGTTTGAGGGAATGAAGGTCCTGAAAAAGGGTTAGAAGGAGTTGAAACCCAATGGCCAAGTATGAAAAACAGTTTCGCGGCGACTTTGATAAGACCCTGCGCTATCTCCATGACGGAATTTTGAGCGCCAGCTCCTCGGCCAGCTTTGAGGATGAGAGCTATATCATGTTTTCCGGGGTGCGCTGCTGTGTCCGGGTGTACGAGCGGTACAGCTGGACAGGGGGCAACCGGGTATCCATGACGGTGACCCTGGTGGGGGACGGGGAGGAGTTGTGCCTGTCTGCCATTACCGCCGGAGGGAGCCAGGCTATGCTGTTCAAAATGAACACCATGGGGGAGGAGGCCTTTCTGGATACCCTGCGTGAGCTGGCGGAGCGGCTGTGATTTTTCTGTATTTTAACGTACCATCAGACAGGAAGTGAACCCATGGCAATCGATTTTTCCAACACAGACTTTGAGCCGGAGGCGCTGGACGAGCCCCTGGTGACCACCTCCCTCACCCGGGAGGACGAGGGGGAGTACTCCCTCCGGCCCAAGACCCTGCGGGAGTACATCGGCCAGGAGAAGGCCAAGGGCAACCTGGAGGTGTTCATCCAGGCGGCCAAGATGCGCCGCGAGCCTCTGGACCACGTACTCCTCCACGGTCCCCCGGGGCTGGGCAAGACCACCCTCAGCGGCATCATCGCCAACGAGATGGGGGTGAACATCCGCATCACCTCCGGACCGGCCATCGAGAAGGCGGGGGACCTGGCCGCCCTGCTCACCAACCTGAACGAGAACGACATCCTCTTTGTGGACGAGATCCACCGCCTGAACCGGTCGGTGGAGGAGGTCCTGTACCCGGCCATGGAGGACTACGCCATCGACATCATCATCGGCAAGGGGCCGTCCGCCAACTCCATCCGCCTGGACCTGCCCAAGTTCACCCTCATCGGGGCCACCACCCGGGCGGGCCAGCTGTCCGCCCCCCTCCGGGACCGGTTCGGGGTGACGTTAAGGCTGGAACTTTACACCCCGGAGGAGCTCTCCCTCATCGTCACACGGTCCGCCGGCATCCTGGAGGTGCCCATCGAGCCCGACGGGGCCATGGAGATCGCCAAGCGCTCCCGGGGAACTCCACGAATTGCCAACCGGATGCTCCGGCGGGTGCGGGACTTCGCCCAGGTGAAGGCCGGAGGGGTTATAACCAAAAAGGTGGCCGACGAGGCCCTCACCGCCCTGGAGATCGACCACCTGGGGCTGGACGCCATCGACCACCGGATGCTCCGGAGCATCATCGAGAACTACCGGGGCGGGCCGGTGGGCCTGGAGACCCTGGCCGCTACCATCAACGAGGAGGCGGTCACCCTGGAGGACGTGTACGAGCCCTACCTCATGCAGCTGGGGTTCCTCACCCGCACCCCCCGGGGCCGGTGCGTCACCCCCAAGGCCTATCAGCACCTGGGCCTGCCCGTACCCGGGGGAGAGATCTCTGGAGGGCTGGATCAGTTGAGCTTCTAAAGCAGGGAGGGGAAGCGCATGGCCTTTTGGCTTTTTTTCACCGCCATGGACCTGCTGATCCCAGGAATCATGGTGGGAATCGGGACGCGGTTTCTCAAGCATCCCCCTGGAACCATCAACGCATGGTACGGCTACCGCACCGCCCGGTCCATGAAAAATCAGGAGACCTGGGACTTTGCCCACGAGACCTGTGGACGGTTGTGGGTGCGCCTGGGAAAGCTGTCTTTTCTCCCCGCCCTGCTGGCGGCCGTGCTGACCTTCGGGCGCGGCATTGAGACCGTCAGCGTGGCCAGCATTGTGGTGGTAACCATTCAGACGCTTGCCCTGATTGGGAGCATTTTCCCGGTGGAGCGGGCCCTGAAACGGAAATTTGGGTGACTGATGATTGCGGCGCGGCCGCCGACGAACCGGGGCCGTTGGCTCGGCAAACTCAGGCGCGGTGGTTGAATGGCAAAACCTGAAATTTTTACATACGCAGGGCCCCAGTGGGCCCGGATTGAATTGCGGAGAGTCACTCAGATTTTGCGCGCCGGAAATATTGCAGCATCTATCAAGAGAGCGCCCCCGTAAACGGGGTCCGGGGAAAGCGGTCCTATGGACTTAGGCGAAGCACAGCGGAGCCGTAGTCCATCGGCCGCGTCCCCGGCGGCGTTTTGGTTACTTTGCCGCCGCGGGCAAAGTAACCCGCCGTCCGCAGACGGCGGAATCCCCCCGCGGCATCATTTCATACACGAAGCAAACCACCGAAAAACGGTTATTTGAAATCAAAGAAAAATCAAACAAGTAATGAGGTGTATTTCCATGGGTAAACTATTTGGAACCGACGGCATTCGCGGCGTAGTCAACGCCGGACTGGACGCAGACCTGGCCTACAAGGTGGGCCTGGCCGCGGCCCAGGTCCTGGCCAAGGGCAAGAAGCCGGGAGAAAAACCCCTGGTGACCATCGGCAAGGACACCCGCATCTCCGGCGACCTGCTGAAGGGGTCCCTGATCGCGGGCCTGTGCACCGCCGGGGCGGACGTGCTGGACCTGGGCACCCTGCCCACCCCCGGCGTGGCCTGGGTGACGGTGGACGAGAAGGCGGACGCCGGCATCGTCATCTCCGCCAGCCACAACCCCTTTGAGCACAACGGCATTAAAATCTTCAACGGCCAGGGCTACAAGCTCTCCGACGAGCTGGAGGAGAAGATCGAGGACGTGGTCCTCTTCGGCCACAACGACGTGGGCCGGAAGACCGGCGGAGACATCGGCAAGGTGAGCTATGTGGCCGAGAAGGCCGTTCTGGACTACATCGACCACCTGGAGTCCACCATCACCAGCGACCTGGCCGGCCTGCGCATCCTGGTGGACTGCGCCAACGGGGCCTCCTACACCACCGCCGCCCGGCTGTTCGACCGGTTCCCCAAGCTCCAGACCGACGTGATCAACGCCGACCCGGACGGGGTGAACATCAACGACAAGTGCGGCTCCACCCACATTGACAGCCTGGCCGCCATGGTGAAGGCGGGGGGCTATGACATCGGCATCGCCTTCGACGGGGACGCGGACCGCTGTCTGGCGGTGGATGAGCAGGGCAGTCTGATCGACGGCGACCAGATCATGGCCGCCTGCGGCCTGGACCGGAAGGGGAGAGGGGCGCTGCCCGGAGACACCGTGGTGGCCACCGTCATGTCCAACCTGGGGCTCCATGTCTTTGCCAAGGAGCACGGCCTGAAGCTGGAGATCACCGACGTGGGCGACCGGAACGTGCTGGAGCGGATGCTGGAGCAGGGCTACGTCCTGGGCGGCGAGCAGTCGGGACACATGATCTTTACCGACTACGCCACCACCGGCGACGGCCAGCTCACCGCTCTTCAGGTGCTCTCTCTGCTGAAGGAGAGCGGCAAGAAGGCCTCCGAGCTCTTTGGGGCCTGCGCCCGGTACCCCCAGGTGCTCATCAACGTGCCCGTGGCCGACAACGACGTAAAAAAGGCCGTCATGGCCAGCCAGGCCCTTTGGGACGCGGTGAAGGCGGAGGAGGAGCAGCTCGCCGGAAGCGGCCGCATCCTGGTGCGCCCCTCGGGCACCGAGGCCCTCATGCGGGTGATGGTGGAGGCCAAGACCGAGAACGCCGCCCGCCAGACCGCCCAGCGGCTGGCCCAGATGATTCCCAGTCTCGCAAAGGAATAAAACTGGAAAAATCGGGAAAGTATATGGAAATATGAACAAAATATTTCCGGATACCCCTTGACAAAACCAGTCATTTTGTTTATGATGGATAGCAACCGGAATAAAAATGAGCCAATACCGGATTTCCAGTCCTTACCGGACGAGGAAATATGCCTTCTGGCAGGGGCGGGGAACGCCGCCGCTGAGGAGGAGCTGGTCCGCCGCTACGGCCGCCTGGTGCGCGCCTGCGCCCGCCCGCTGTTTCTGGCGGGAGGGGACAGCGAGGACCTGTTCCAGGAGGGCATGCTGGGACTGCTCACCGCCATCCGCAGCTTTGAGGGCGGGAGGGACGCATCCTTCCGCACCTTTGCAGAGATCTGCATCCGAAGCCGGCTGTACAGCGCGGTGCGCGCCGCCCAGGGCAGCAAACATTCCCCTTTAAATCACAGCGTCTCATTCGAACCCCCTCTTTTTGACGGAACCAATGCGTACCTGTTTTCCAGCGAAGAGAGCCCGGAAGATGTCATCATTGGCAGGGAGGAACTGAGAGAGCGTCTGGACGCTCTGAAGGGCCAGTTATCTGAGTTCGAAGCAAGCATCCTGTCCCCCTATTTAAGCGGCCTCTCCTGCGGAGAGATCGCCCGGCGGGTGGGCCGGTCCCCCAAGGCGGTGGACAACGCGGTCCAGCGAATCCGCCGGAAGGTGGCCCGGAACTTTTCTTCCAGCGGATCCAGCGAGAGCTGATCGCAATATTACACCACCCATGCACAACGCCTCTGGGTAACGAGTCAAAGAGAGGGAAACCAAATGTACGAAGACAAGATCCTGGTATGCAAAGAGTGCGGTAACGAGTTCACCTTTACCGCCGGTGAGCAGGAGTTCTACGCCGAGCGCGGCTTCCAGAACGAGCCCCAGC
>OBYM01001102.1_pt1 | contig 12433 bp, 9 predicted proteins | sample 1538191 | NCBI WGS metagenome assembly OBYM01 (sample SAMEA2580165, study PRJEB22360) | human gut metagenome | biome: human gut; feature: human-associated habitat; material: faeces | place: Denmark | collected 2008/2010 | reverse complement strand
TTGAACTGATCAAACAGCACGGCATGACCCATGCCTCTGTGGAGAAGATCACCCAAGCCGCCGGCCTGGGTAAGAGTACATTCTACAACTTTTTCTCCTCCAAGGAGGAGTTTGTCACCGACATCATGGAATATCAGCGGGACCGTGTCAAGCGGCATTTTGAGCAAATCCTGAACGGTCGGGAGAAGATGACAGTTGCGGAAGGCAAAGAGTATCTGAAACTCATCGTATTTAGCCGAAACAGCATCTACCAGTACCTGACCGCAGAGGACATGGAAAAATTAAGGCAGGCTTCCTCACCGGAGTGCATCAGTCCAGATGATAGTCTCTATGACCAGCGTGAGGCCGAGGTCATGCGCGGCCTGTTTGACCACATGGAGGGAGTGCGGCCAGATTTGGACTTCCATGTGGTGGCCAACCTCATTAAGATCATGGCGCTGGCAAAGGTCAACCGTGACGCTCTCCATGCGGACGCACTTGACCGAACCCTGGACCATATCTATGAGCTCCTGTATTCTCTGATTTTTGAGGAGGGCGCTTGACCGCGCCTTTCTTTATCAGAAGAAGTTAGCGATAACTAATCGAAGTGAGGTGTTTTTATGCGCTCGAAATCCCCAAAAGAGAAACAGGGCGTTGCCCGGCTTTTTGAATTGGCGGGCCAAAGGGGGAGGAAGTTAACCTTGGCCTGTGTACTGTCCGTCCTGTCCTCGGCCGCTCGCATCGTACCATTCTTCACCATCTACGGTGTGGTGCGGGAGCTGCTGGCTCATTACCAGGAGCCATCCATGGTGGATCAAAATGCGATCCTAACGCTCTGCGCGGTCACTTTTGGTGCGGCGTTGGTCTACGGCCTGTGCGCCTTCATTTCCTCTGCACTTTCCCATACGGCGGCCTATGAGATTATCTACGACCTGCGGCTGCAGTTGATGGAGAAGCTCTCCCGCGTCTCCTCCGGATTTTTCACCGGCACAACCCAAGGAGCCATCAAGAAGGTGGTCTCCGATGACTCCAACCAGATCGAGGCGTTTCTGGCGCACCACCTCTGCGAGATCGCGGCCGCGGTTGCTACGCCGGTCTTTACCCTTCTGTACCTGTTCGGCATGGACTGGCGGCTGGCCATTGTGACCCTGCTGCCTATTCTGATCTCTCTGGTACTGCTCTCCGCCTGCTTGAAACAGCCCGACAAAGCGGCCCTCCAAGTGGAACTCCACGACGCTCAGGAGCGGATGCAGGGGACGGTCGTGGAGTATATCCACGGCATGAGCGTTATCAAGGTGTTCAACCGCACCCTCAGCGCCTTTCAGCGGTATGAAGGGGACCTCAACCACTTTACCAAGGTGGTGGATCGGACAGCCCGAGCCAACGCCAGGCCCATGGGTGCCTACTACGCTTTCTTCGGCGCACAGCTGCTGTTCCTGCTCCCGGCGGTTTTGCTGCTGATCCCCACGGCGGAGAGCTACCTGGATTTTCTGCCGGTGATCCTGCTGTTTTTTCTGGTAGGCAGCGGCCTCAAGGAGCCTATGGAAAATCTGATGCAGATGGTCATACTCTCTGGCCGTATCGTGGAGGGGGTCAACCGCATCGACAACATCCTCCGCCAGCCGGAACCGGATCAGGACGGCGCTGGAGATCCCACCACGTTCGATGTGGAATTTTCAGAAGTGGAGTTTGCCTATACGGAGGGCATCCCAGCAGTAGACCGTGTATCCTTTCATCTGCCCCAAGGAACTGTCACCGGGCTGGTGGGACCTTCTGGTGGTGGGAAATCCACTCTGGCCCAGCTTTTGCTGCGGTTCTATGAGCCCCAGGGAGGCACCATCCGTATTGGCGGCGTGGACATCCGGGAGATCCCGCCTGCACGGTTGATGGAGTTGGTGGCCTATGTGTTCCAAGACTCCGTGCTGTTTACAGATACCATTGAAAACAACATCCGTATGGGGAATACCAGAGCCACCATGAAGGAGGTGGAGCAGGCGGCTCGGAACGCCGGCATCCATGAGGTTATCCAGGCATTGCCCCAGGGATATCAGACGGTGGTGGGCCGGGACGACGCCTATCTCTCCGGCGGTGAGAAACAGCGCCTTGCCATTGCGCGAGTCTTCCTGAAAGACGCCCCTATCATCATCTTGGATGAGGCAACCGCCTACGCGGACGCCGAAAACGAGGCAAAGATCCAGGCGGCATTTGCGAAACTGGCCCAGAACAAGACGGTGCTGATGATTGCCCATCGGCTGAAAACGGTGGAGCGGGCAGACCAAATCTTGGTCATGGACAAAGGGAAATTGGTGGGGGCAGGGACCCATGAGGAACTGCTGACAGGCTGTGAGACCTATAAGCATCTGGTAGACGCCAATCTGCGGCGGGATCGCTGGAGTATCGGGAAGGGAGCGGTGCAGGTATGAAGTTCAGAGATTGGTTTCAAATGATGACCCTGGGCCACCCGGGGAAGTACCTGCGCCTGATGGCCTGGTGCCTCTTTGACAGCATTGTAATGTCTGTCCCCTACGGACTGATGCTGGGTGCCGTCTATTTCCTTCTGGTCCCTCTGGCAGAACCCGGGGCCGCACTCCCCACCGGGGTACTCTGGGGGCTTACCGCCGGATTCTTGGCCCAGTTGATCGTCTACTTCTTCATCCGCCAGAAAACCTACATAGATGCCTGCACCGGTTATGCGGGGATCATCAAGGACTCCCAAATCACACTGGGGGAGCATCTGCGCCAGTTGTCCATGGGCTTTTATTCCAGCAGGGACGCTGGGGATCTGTCTACCGTCCTTCTGCGGGATTACCAGACGGTAGGCGACTTATCCCAGCAGTTACTGCCACAGACGGCGGTCATTGTGATCCGCTTTGTACTGGCGGCCGTATGCCTCTCCTGGTTCAACGGCATGATGACTTTGGCACTGTTTGCGGTGATCCCCCTGGCACTTCCCTTTGCGTTCTGGAGCCTGCGCCGGATGGGGACGGTCAGCGCCGATCTCCAGCAGGCCCAGCGTGAAGTGGCCTCCGGCATCTTGGAATATGTCAATGGTATTCAAACCCTCCGGGCTTTCAATTTGGCCGGCCAGCACTTCCAAAGCCTCAAGAAGTCCTTTGACCAGGAGCGGAAGGCAGCTATCGGCATGGAGACCGGCGCGGCCGCGCCGGTGAGCATGCTGGGCCGGGCCATTTTGAGCTGCGGGATCGGGCTGGTCATTCTAGTGGGCGTTGTGCTGCTGACTCGCGGGGAGTTAACACCCTACTACTACATCGCCTTCCTGATCCTCACGCTGACGGTCTATGAGCCGGTCCTGACTTTGTTCACCTTCATCGCGGACTTCTCCCGCACCCGCCGAAGCGGAGAACGGATCAAGGCCCTGTTTGATGAAAAGCCCCTGCCGGAACCGGCAGTTAGTCAGACACCGCAAGGGACAGACATCGTATTTGACCATGTATCCTTCGGCTATGGAAAAACCGAGGTCCTGCACGACATTTCCCTGCAATTCCCGGCCCGGAGCGTCACCGCACTGGTGGGGCCGTCCGGCTCCGGGAAGTCCACTATCACCCGGTTGGCCGCCCGGTTCTGGGATGTGAACAGCGGAGCGGTGCGGCTGGGCGGCGTGGACGTACGGGACATGAAAAGCGACGAGGTGCTCAGCCGCATCAGCGTTGTCTTTCAGGATGTGTATCTCTTTCACGACACGGTAGAGGGAAATATCCGCATGGGTAAGCCGGACGCCACCAAGGAGGAGATCATCGCGGCAGCCAAGGCCGCGGCCTGTCACGACTTCATCATGGCCCTGCCCGAAGGTTACCAGACCGTGGTGGGAGAGGGCGGCTCCACCCTCTCCGGCGGCGAGAAGCAGCGCATCTCCATTGCAAGGGCGCTTTTGAAGGACGCACCCATCGTCCTGCTGGACGAGGCAACGGCCTCCCTTGACCCTGAGAATGAGGTGCTGATTCAGCAGGCGATTTCCGCTCTGGTTGCGGAAAAGACCGTCATCGTCATCGCCCACCGGCTCCAGTCCATTATGAGTGCCGACAATATTGTGGTGCTGGATGAGGGCCGGGTAGCCGAGCAGGGCACCCACGAGGAACTGCTGAAACAAGATGGTATCTATGCCCGGCTTTGGGCTGAACAGAGCCAAGCCGGTGAATGGCGGCTTCAGATGATATCTGGTACTCCCTGAAACTCCTGCTGGTCGAAATATGTTCCGCGAGGTGAGCCACATCGACGAAATCATCGTCATCCGGGCCGCAGACCCAGACGGCAGTTTGTTTCAGACTCTTATGGATGCGCTGGAGAACAAGAGGACGGAAGTGATCCATGTTGCCGTCCCGTTCTCCTCCGTGCTGCGCATCGGGGAACTGGAGATCCATCACGAGTACCGTCGGGTGCTGATGGCCGGCAGGGAAGTGGTACTCAATCATGGAGAGTATGCCATGCTCTACTGCATGGCCAGTTCACCAGGGCAGGTGTTCTCCAAAGCGCAGCTCTATGAGGCAGCCTGGGGGGAGGCATATCTCCATGGAACAAAGTCTGTGGAGAATATCATCTGGCGGCTGAGAAGAAAACTGGAGCCAGATCCAAGAAACCCAATCTACATTAAAACTGTGATTGGAGCAGGATATAAAATTGAAATACCAAATAATTCCGGCCGGCAGAGGAGGTAATCTCCTTTGCCGGTCAGTTTTTTGAAAATAGAGTCGTGAAACTATCCAGATGCAGGCCCCGGTGCATGCACGCGAACAACAATAATCTCGTCCAATCAGAGCAAAGCCGGCTAAACAGGGCAGACAACCGGACACGCAACCGATAAAATAGGACGATGTGAGGAGGCCTGGCGGCGTCCTATTTTTCAACACATGGGTTAGCAATATCTAACCAAAAGGAGAGTGCGTTATGTCTGAACCAATCAAACGCCGCGGGATGAGCGGCAAGGATGTCATTACCGTAGGAATTTTCTCTGCCATTTACTTCGTCATCAACTTCGCCTTCATGCTCCTGGGCGGGCTGCATCCGCTGCTGTGGATTTTGATGCCCGGCTTCATTGCCCTGTTCACCGGCATTCCATATCTTATGATGTGCGCCAAGGTACAAAAGGTAGGCTCTGTCCTCCTGATGGGCCTCATCACCGGCCTCATCTACTATGTCACCGGACAGTTTACCGTGGTGATCCTGGTGTCCTTTGTCGTTGCTTGCGGCCTGGCGGAACTCATCCGGGGCCTCACCCATTACCGGAGCATGGCCGGAAACCTGGTATCCTTTGTGCTGTTCTCGGTAGGCATGGTGGGTTCTCCGCTTCCTATCTGGCTGATGCGGGATGAGTTCCTGCAGCAGATCACGGAGCAGGGGATGCCGGCGGACTATGTAAATACCCTGGCAGCCCTTTCCTCCAACGTCATGCTGGTGGTGCTGTTCCTGGCACCCATTGTGGGCGCCATCATCGGAGGATTCATTGCCAGGGCCATGTTCCGCAAGCACTTTGAGAAAGCCGGCCTGGTGTGAGATGGAAACGGAGCAGCGCATATTTGACCCGCGGGCGGGATTGTGGCTGCTGATCGGCGCCAATGTTATCGCTTTCCGTCCCCACACCTTTTGGCTGGAACTGGCTTTGATCGGGCTGCTTTTGGCGCTGATGATCGTCCACAGAAGATTTGTAATGGCCATAAAATGGGCGGTGGGATACTGCGCGCTGGTGGTCTTCCAGCAATTCATCCTGCCGGCGTCCCCCATGATCATCGCCACCAGCTTCACCATCTTCGCCACCTACACCCGCCGGATGTTCCCATGCCTGATGACGGGGGCATTGATGCTGACCTGCACCCCGCTGCGATATCTGATCGTAGCCCTGCGGCAGTTACATATCCCCCAGAAGCTGATTGTGGCCATTTCCGTGACGCTGCGGTATTTCCCCGCCATCCGGGAGGAGGTGGGCTACATCCGGGACGCCATGAAACTGCGGGACATCCGGGGATTTGCCCGGCTGGAGTGTACGGTAATGCCCCTGATGGTGTCCGCCACAGAGACGGCGGAGGAGTTGTCTGCGGCGGCGGTGACCCGGGGCATCGAAAACCCGGCCCGCAAAACCAGCGCCGTATCCCTGCGGCTTTCCCCTCTGGATTTTTTGGGGATGCTGGCAGGCCTGGCCTTGCTGGTGCTCTCATTTGTGGTACAATAGGGGGGTAAGTGGACATGATTTCGATTGACCGCGTTTCCTTCGGCTACGGGGAAACGCAGGAGACGCTCTCCCAAGTCGGCGCATCCATCGCACCCGGGGAGTGTGTCCTGCTGTGCGGGGCCTCTGGCTGCGGTAAGACCACGGTGACGAAGCTGATCAACGGCCTGATCCCGTCCTTTACCCCCGGCTGCCGCCTGGAAGGGCGGGTAGAGGTGGACGGACTTGACCCGGGAACGACACCCATGTACGAGCTGGCCCGGAAAGTCGGCTCCGTATTCCAGAACCCCAAATCCCAGTTCTTCAATCTGGACACGGACAGTGAACTGGCCTTCGGTCTGGAAAATGAGGGCCGGCCGCCGGAGGAGATCCGAAGGCGGGTGGCGGATACGGTGGAGGCCCTGCACCTTCGGGAATTGCAGAGGCGGAGCATCTTCTCCCTGTCCGGCGGACAGAAGCAATTGCTTGCCTTCGGTTCCGTCTACGCCATGGGTCCGGAGATTTTTGTGCTGGACGAGCCCACGGCCAATCTGGACCAGGACGCCATCGCCCGGCTCCACGACCAGATCGCCGGTCTGAAGCGTCAGGGCCGCACGGTGGTAATCGCGGAGCACCGGCTGTACTTTCTTACCGACCTGATCGACCGGGCCCTCTACCTGCGGGACGGAGTGCTGGAGCGCACTTTCACTCGGGAGCAGTTCTGCGCCCTGACCGATGGGGCGCGGGAGGCGCTGGGCCTGCGCACCTTGATACCTGCGGACTGCACTCTGCCAACTGTGGCGCCAGCTGGTGCGAAAGAAGGCTTGTCCGTAGAGGGGCTGACCTGCGCCTACCGGAAAGAACCGCCAGTTTTCCAGGCCCTGTCTTTCTCGGCCCGCCCGGGGGAAGTGGTAGCCATCACCGGCCCCAATGGGGTGGGGAAGACCACTCTCTCCCGGTGCCTGTGCGGCCTGATCCGGGAACAGGCTGGACAGATCAGACTGGATGGCAGACCACTGAACCGAAAGGAGCGGCAGGGGGCGGCGTTCTGCGTCATGCAGGATGTGAACCACCAGCTCTTCTCCGACAGCGTGTGGGGCGAGTGCCGGATGTCCGCACCGGATGCGCCTGACTCAACAGTGGAAGGGGTGCTGGACAGTCTCCATTTACTGCCCTTCCGCGAGCGCCACCCCATGTCCCTGTCCGGCGGGCAGAAACAGCGGCTGGCGGTGGCCACGGCGCTGCTGTCGGAGAAACCGATCTTGATTTTTGATGAGCCCACCAGCGGCCTGGACTATGCCCGTATGGCGGAGGTGTCCGGGGTGATCCGAAGCCTGGCCCAGCAGGGGCGGATTGTGCTGGTGGTCACCCACGACCAGGAGTTTTTGCAGCGCGCCTGTGACCGGGTGCTGCGGCTCTGAGAGGAGGAGAACCATGCTGGAGCGCATCATGGCGGACAACGGCTTTCCCAGCCCCGTAGCAGAGAGCGGAGGATGCCGGGTCTTCCAGTTTCACAGTGAGTCCGGGGAGGGGATCATGACCCAGTATGACCTGTTTCCCGGCGTCTATCTCATGTATAACGACTTCCACATGGAGAGCTATGACTCCGTGTTCCGCACCACGGAAGATATGCTGTGCATCGACTACTGCCGCCAGGGCCGGATGGAGTACCCGGCGGGGCCGGATACCTACTCCTATGTGGAGGCCGGGGACCTGAAACTGGACCGCCGGCTGGAGCACCAGGGCCACTTCACCTTTCCGCTCTCCCACTACCACGGCATTACCATCGGGTTTACCCTGCCCCTTGCCGCCCAATCCCTGAAGGCATGGGTGCGGGAGTTCCCGGTGGATCTGGTGCGGCTCCAGGCGAAGTTCTGCTCTGGCTGCCACCCCAGGGTGATTCACGGGGCGCCCTCGGTGGATCACATCTTCCAGGAACTCTACGCCGTGCCGGAGCAAATCAAACTACCCTACTTCCGCATCAAGGTGCTGGAGTTGCTGCTGTACCTGGATGCTCTGGAACTGGACGGTAGGACGGAGAAGCCTTATTTTTATAAGTCCCAGGTGGAGAAGGTCAAGGCCGCCTACCGCCTGCTGACCGAGGACCTGGAGCGGCACTACACCATCGCGGAACTCTCAGAGCGTTTCTCCATCCCGGCCACGGCCCTGAAGGAGTGCTTCAAGTCGGTCTATGGCCAGCCCATCAATACCTATATGCGGAACCTCCGCATGGACCGGGCTGCCCTGCTCCTGCGGCAGGAACCTTTGGTCAGTGTGGCGGAGATCGCTGGACGGGTGGGCTATGACAGCGCCAGTAAATTCGCTGCTGTGTTCAAGGAGGCCAAGGGGAAGACCCCGCTGGAATACCGGCGGGAGGGCCGGTAAATGTTTTCGTCCAAACGGGACCGAACCGGCGCACCGGAGCGGACAGGCGCAAAATATCTCTCTATAATCGTTGTAGTTAGCGCAAGCGAACTGCAACGATTTTTCTTTGAGAGGAGTGCTGCGTATGAAAGAGCGGACTTGGCTCGGCATCCTGCTGTCCTTCGCCGCGCCCTGCCGGGGGAAGATGGCCGCCTCTGTGGTGCTGGCCATCCTTAGTGTGGCAGGCGGCTTTGTGCCATACCTTGGCGTCTATCAGATCATTCGGCTGTTTCTGGAGCGGCAGGCGAACTGGGAGGGCATCCTGTTCTGGTGCGGCGTGTGCCTGGCGGGCTATGCCGTCAAGGTGGCGGGCTACGCCCTGTCCACCATGCTGGCCCATGTATCCGCCTACACCATCTTGGAGGGTCTGCGCCTCCAGGCGGCGGACCGGCTTATGGGGGCGCCTCTGGGAGAGGTGGACTCCCGGCCCATCGGCGCCATGAAGAGCACCATCGTGGACCGGATTGAGGACATTGAACCGCCTCTGGCCCACATGATCCCGGAACTCAGTTCCAATATTCTGCTGCCCCTGGTGGTGGTCGTCGCCATGTTCGCCATCGACTGGCGGATGGGGCTGGCCCTGCTGGTGACCATTCCCGTGGCCCTGATCCCCATGGCCTTCGGGATGCGGACTTATAACAAGAACTATGCTGCCTACATGGCGGCCAGCGCCCATGTCAACAGCGTCATCGTGGAGTATGTGGAGGGCATCCAGGTGGTGAAGGCCTTCAGCCAGGGGGAGCGGTCCTATCAGAAGTTTGCCCAGGCCGTGTCCTCTTTCAGAGAGTTCACCATGGACTGGTACCGTTGCACCTGGGCCTCCATGAACCTGTGTCTCTCCATCCTTCCCACCACCCTGCTGGGGACGCTCCCTGCGGGAATTGCTCTCTATCAGGCAGGGGTGCTGGACCCGGCCCAGGTGACGCTGTGCCTGATGATGGCCCTGGGGATCGTGACCCCGCTCATGAGCGCTACCGCCTTCATCAACTCCATGAAGAGCATGCAGTTTGCGGTGAAGGATACCCGGGAGTTGCTGGACCTGCCCCAGTTGTCCCAGGTGGAGCGGGACGCGCCCCTCAATGGCTGCGATATTCAACTGCGGGATGTGTCCTTCTCCTACGGCGGCGATGGGGAAGAAGTGCTCCACCATCTGGACCTGACCATCCCCCAGGGGAAGTTTACCGCTCTGGTGGGCCCCTCCGGCGGCGGAAAGTCCACCATCGCCCGGCTGGCGGCCCGGTTCTGGGATGTGACCGGTGGCTCCATCACCCTGGGTGGGCGGGACATCCGGGAACTGCCTCTGAAACAGATCTCCCGGGAGATCAGCTTCGTCACCCAGGACAACTTTCTCTTTGACTGCTCCTTGAAGGAGAACATCCGGCTGGGAAGGCCGGGGGCCTCGGACGAGGAGGTGTTCGCCGCCGCCAGGGCAGCCCAGTGCGAGGAGTTCATCGGCCGTCTGGAGCACGGCTGGGACACCGCCGCTGGGGACGCGGGCAAGCAGCTCTCCGGCGGAGAGCGTCAGCGCATCGCCATCGCCCGGGCAATTTTGAAGGACGCGCCCATCGTCATTTTGGACGAGGCCACCGCCTTCACGGACCCGGAGAATGAGGACAAGATCCAGAGGTCCATCATGGCCCTCTCAAAAGGAAAGACCCTGCTGGTGATCGCCCACCGGCTGTCCACCATTCAGAACGCGGACCAGATCGTGGTGCTGGAGAAGGGGCAGATCGTGGACAGAGGCACCCAGAGGGAGCTGCTGGATCGCTGCCCGCTGTATCAGACGTTGTGGGCGGCTCATGTTGGGGCACGGAGCTGGGCCGTGACATCGGGTGAAAAGGAGGGAAACTGAGATGTTTCAAAGTGTCGGACGCATATTGAGGTGGGCGAAGGGCTACCGGAGACGCATGATTCTGGGCTTTGTGTGCTCCTTCTTCGCTACCTGGTGTACCGCCGGGCCGGTGATGCTGGCCGCCTGGGCCCTGGGCCGGCTGATCGGGAACGCCTGGGGAGAAAACGAAATCTCCGCTTCGCTCCCTTGGCTGTGCCTGGTCGGGATCACGGCGCTGATTTTGCTGCGGTTCCTCTTCACCTACTGGAAGAACCGGCTCCAGGAGAGCATCGGCACGGAGCGGGCGGCAGACCAGCGCATGGAACTCGGGGATATGCTGAAGCGGGTATCCCTGGGGTACTTCGCCAGGAACAATCTGGGGGACATCCTGACCGCCCTTACCACGGAGCTGAGCACGCTGGAACTCCAGAGTATGAAGATGGTGGACGCGGTGATCAACGGCTATATCCAGGTGGCGGTGATCCTGCTGTGCGTGGCCATCTTCTGCCCGCCTGCGGCTCTGGTGGCGCTGGTCGGCGTCCTGGTATCCGCCTTTGCCCTGCGGGGCATTGGGCGGCAGAGCGCCCGCACCGCCCCAGTGGGCCACCGCGCCCAGGAGGCGCTGTCCGGCGCGGCCATCGAGTACATCCACGGCCTGCCGGTGGTGAAGTCCTTCGGCCAGGACGGCGTATCTGTCCAGCGGTTCCGGGATGCCTGCCGGGCCAATAAGGCTATCCGGATCAAGAACGAGTTCGGCTTCGTGCCCTGGAACTGCCTGCACCTGTTCGCCCTGCGGGCGGCGTCCGTGGGGCTGGTCCTCACCGCCGGACAGCAGGCTCTGATGGGGGCTTTGCCCCTCCCGTATTTTCTGATGATCGCTCTGTTCTCCTTCACCATCTTCGGCAGTGTGGAGGCCATCAACGACGCGGCCCACATCCTGTCGGTGACGGACTCGGTGCTGGATCGGCTGGAAGAACTGGAGCGCACCGACTTCATCGACAAGGACGGCCGGGAGATCATCCCGGAGAAGTTCGATGTGGCCCTCTCCCATGTGTCCTTCGGCTACAGTCAGCGGGAGGTGCTCCACGATGTGACCTTCACCGCGCCTCAGGGGACCACCACCGCCATCGTGGGGCCGTCCGGCTCCGGCAAGAGCACTATCTGTAACCTGGTGGCCCGGTTCTACGATGCGGGCAGCGGGACCGTGTCCGTCGGCGGCCGCGACGTACGGGAGTTCACGTGCGAGAGCCTGCTGCGGAACATCTCCATGGTCTTTCAGAATGTGTATCTCTTCCAGGACAGCGTGGAGAACAACATCAAGTTTGGCTGTCCCGAGGCGACCCATGAGCAGGTGGTGGCCGCCGCCAAGGCTGCCTGCTGCCACGATTTCATTATGGCGCTGCCCAATGGGTATGACACAGTGATCGGGGAAGGCGGTTCCACCCTTTCCGGCGGGGAGAAGCAGCGCATTTCTATCGCCCGGGCCATCTTGAAGGACGCCCCTATTGTCATCCTGGACGAGGCTACCGCTAGCGTTGACCCGGAGAACGAGCACCTGATCCAGCAGGCCCTGTCCGCCCTGACCAAGGGGAAGACGATCCTCACCATCGCCCACCGGCTGGCCACCATCCAGCACGCCGATCAGATCCTGGTGGTGGAGGATGGCCGCATCGTCCAGCGGGGCACCCATGAAGAACTGATGGTCCAGGGTGGGCTGTACCGGCGGTTCATTGAGATCCGGGAGCAGGCTGAGGGTTGGCGTATCCAGTAGGGAGGGGCATCATGGGACTTCGAGCATCTGGTGAAGATTATCTGGAGGTTATCTTGGTACTCCAAAAGCAGAAAGGGGTGGTACGCTCCGTGGATGTGGCCCGACATTTGGGAGTTTCCAAACCCAGCGTATGCCATGCAGTAGCAACACTGCGGGAGGGAGGCTTTTTGCTGATGGACGAAGACAATTTCCTGCACTTAACAGATGCGGGTTGCGAAGTTGCGGAGCAGGTTTATGAAAAGCACCGCTTTTTTACCCAGCGCCTGATTGC
>OBYM01001095.1_pt1 | contig 12485 bp, 9 predicted proteins | sample 1538191 | NCBI WGS metagenome assembly OBYM01 (sample SAMEA2580165, study PRJEB22360) | human gut metagenome | biome: human gut; feature: human-associated habitat; material: faeces | place: Denmark | collected 2008/2010 | reverse complement strand
AAAAAGGCGTATTCGATGCGGCGGTCCTTCGCCCCTTTTATCAGCCGACAGATTTATTCCGGCTGATGGACGAGGAATTTTGTCATATGGTACCGGAGGAAAGCCGTCGGTTTTCAAGCTTGCGGGTACTGGCCGAGGCGGAGCTTCGACGGGAAAAACTGTATACTTCGGGTGCCTCCCGGGAAGAAATCACCCTTCCGGAAATATACCAGTATTTTCAGCAGTACACTGCGCTCTCACAGGGGACAGTGGATAGGCTGATGAATATGGAAATCCAGTTGGAAATTACCTTCTGTACCCCGCGGCGGAGCGTCCAAAACCTGTATCAGATTGCAAAAGCTTGCGGGAAAAAGATTGCTTTTACTACGGATATGTATCTGAGCCGGGAGACCATTACCGCTATCTTGAAAAAGTGCGGATATGATACCTGGGATTTTCTGTTCATTTCCTGCGAAGAAGGGAAAACCAAACGGACAGGAACACTCTTTTCCCTTTTGGAGGAACAAACAGGCCTGTCTCCCAGCGGAATTTTCCACATTGGGGATAACTGGAATTCGGATATTGAAAAAGCGCGGAGCCGTAAGATAAATGCAGCTTTTTATCCATCGCCCATTGACTGCCTGCAATATAATATTTCCGATATTAAAACCACCCACTCCTGCTGCCCTTATACGGAGCCTTCCGGCAGTATGATAAACTGGGAAAAAGCCCTCGATTACCTTGGTACTCGCACGGCGCTGGCGATGGCGGCCCGGAAGCTGTATGACATGCCCTTTGTCAGTTTTCACGAGTGGTCGGAGATGAATGGGGATCCCCGTTTTCTGGGATACTATGCGGTAGGGATGCACCTGCTATCGGTGGTCAAATGGCTGGCAGAGGACAGCCGGGAAAAAGGCTATGATACCCTGGCATTTATTGCGCGGGACGGGTATCTGCCCATGTTGGCCTATGAGTATCTGCGCCCATTTTATCCGGGCGGGCCTGCACCTGCTTATCTTTATACTTCCCGTAAGGCTGCCATGGCCGCGGGAGTGCGTTCTGTGGAGGATTTATATGCATTGGGACAAAACCTTAACGTAAACGCCTGTACGCCCAGGCAGTTTGCCAGTATGATTTCTCCGATCCTTCGCGATTTTGATGCCGGCTGGTATGAAGAACAGGGAATCTCCATGGACTTTCCATTTGGGGATACCCACCAGTTTTGCCGGTTTGTGCGTCTGTTGGCAGGAAAACACTATGACCCCCAAACAGCGGAGCAATACCGGAAGGCCGTAGCGAAATATGCAGCGTCATTACTCCATGGAAAGGCGGCGGTTTATGACATTGGCTACAGTGGACGGACACAGGAACTGCTGACACAGCTGATGGGGGAACCGATAGACGGATACTATATCCACGAAAACGATGATGCCTGCCAGCAGCGTCAGCAGCGGTGGGGATTCCGGATACACACCTTTTATCCTTATACGCCGTCCATTACCGGCGTAGCCCGGGAGCTGCTGTTTTCGGAATACGGCCCTTCCTGTATTGGGTATCGTATTCTTTCGGGAACAGCTGCGCCTTGTTTTGAGCCGATGGAGAAGAACTATGCAGCTTCTTGGCTTTTAGAGGAAATCCAGCGTTCTGCCCTTTCTTTTGTGGCGGATTTCTGCGCGGTTTTCGGGGAATACTTTCCGGAAATGGCCATGCGCCCTATGGATGTATCGTATCCTTATGAATACTTTCTTCATACCCTTACCGATGTGGACGCCCGGCTTTTTGACTGCTGTGTTTTTGAAGATGATATGTGGGCTGGGGATTCCTTTGTTGTAAGCGAGCAGTGGAAAAACGACATTCACTATCACAAGCTGCTTCCCTTCTACCGGACGGCGGATCGAAACCATCTGCCCAGTGTGGAAAAAATTGTATATGAAAAAGCGCCCAAAACCGAAGGGGAGAGGCAGCGGGATGAAAACCTTTGCCAGTGGTTTTATATGAAAATGGGTATCAATCAAAAAAGCCTGGTATCCAAGGGGCTTTTCTGGCTGATTGCAGACCGGCGTGTATTTTGGGAAAGAGTGAAAAAATATTTTTCGGGCAAGCAAGAAAGGACGGAAAGATAAAATGGGAAAATACCAAAAAACACCCTTCGGTTTGGAAGCCATGGATACGGCCGGCCAGCCGCTGGAAACCTGTTTTGCCCGGGTAGGGGCCAATACCGGGAATCTGGCGTTTTTCCGGGGAATCCAAAAATTGTTCCGCCCGGATTTTCTGCGGCCTGCGTGGGGACTGTCGGCCAATGAAGAAAAGCTTTCCCAATATGACGCCTTCTTGACGACGGATTTGATTTGGATACCTCAGAATCAGGTGTATCCCAACACAGAAAAGATTTTAAACGCCATTGGGGACAGGCCGCTGATTCCCATTTCGGTAGGGCTTCAGTGCAATAGTTATGACGCGGACTTTCAAATGCATCCCGATACTGTCCGGCTGCTCAAACGGCTGGAAGAAAGGTGTGTTATCGGTGTGCGGGGAAATTATACCGCCCAAATACTCTCGGACAGAGGAATCCGTAATATCGAAGTCATTGGCTGCCCTTCGGTGTTCTACCGGGAGGAATACCGTTTTACGGAAAGGGAAGGGGAGCCGAAAACGGTGTGCAATTTTAAAACATTCTGGGGTCGGTGCAGAGCTTGGGAGATCGAGCTGTTAAAATACTTCTGTGAAAAAAACCTTCCTTTTATCGAGCAAACCCGCCAGCCCGTAACGGAGCTGAAAAATGAAGACTGTTCCCGCTTTGTGCCATGGCTGGAGAAGCAACGGCATCTATTTTTCAATACGGCACAGTGGGATGCTTTTCTGCAAAACTATGATTTTTCCATAGGGATGCGGTTCCATGGAAATGTGATTGCTATGCAGAACGGTCTGCGGGCGCTGTTTGTGGTGTCGGATTCCAGAACGAGGGAATTAACGGAATATTTTGGGCTGCCGGTATTGGAAGCCAAAGAATTTGACATCAAAAAAACGCTGGAGGAATATTGGGAGATGGCAAAGCCCACGGAGTTTCTTACACGGCTGCCAGTACTGCGGAAGCGATTGGAAAATTTTGCAGAAAAAAATAATCTGGTTCTTTACTAAAGCCGTTTAGCCATTTTTCCAATTTAGGAGCCTTTGACAAAAACTTACCAATGAAATTTTTTTGATAAGCGGCGAGCGTTGAGATTTTTTGGTAATTCTGGTATACTAATAATCAAGCTTTGTCAAATACAGGAAAAATGAAAAAAGAAGGGCTCTTTATGGAAAAAACAGCAAAACAGTATTCAATGTATCTGTCGATTCTTCGGGAAGAAATGCTGCTGGCTATGGGGTGTACCGAGCCGATTGCTGTAGCATATGCAGCAGCCGTGGCCAGAAGCCTTTTAAAAAATCCCACTGCTATTACGGATTGTGAGCTTCATATCAGCGGAAATATTATCAAAAATGTAAAAAGCGTCATCGTCCCCAACACCGGCGGCCTGAAAGGGCTGGAAACAGCGGCTGCCGCCGGGATTTCTGTGGGGGACGAAAAAGCCGGGCTGCAGGTACTCTCCCATGTCAGTGAAACACAAAAGCCTTCCCTGCAGAAGCTGCTGCGCCAGTGCCGCTTTCGGGTGGTTCCGGCGGCACCGGAGGCCGGGATTTTTTACATAGAAATTCGTCTCAAAACGCCGGCAGAAACATCCCGCACAGTGATTCAGGAATACCACACCAATCTGACCGTAGCAGAACACAACGATATGGCAGTAGAAGTTCCAAAAGTTCGCTGTGCACAGGGAAAAGAAGAAAATTCTCAGACAGACCGCTCCCAAATGAGTGTGGAAGGGATTCTGGATTTTGCGGCGAGTGTCGATTTGGAAGATGTGCGGGAGCTGATTGAGCGTCAAATTCGGTGTAACACGGCTATTTCGGAAGAAGGCCTGAACCATCCCTGGGGTGCTCAGGTGGGAAGAACTATGCTGAAAACGGAAACAGCGGACGTGTTTACTCGAGCGGCGGCAGCGGCAGCTGCGGGAAGCGATGCCAGAATGAGCGGGTGTGAATTGCCGGTAGCCATTGTTTCCGGCAGTGGCAACCAAGGGCTGACGGCTTCGATGCCGGTGATTGTCTATGCCCGGGAGACAGGGGCTGACAAAGAGAAGCTGTACCGGGCGCTGTTGGTTTCCAATTTAATTACGATCCATCAAAAAACGGGAATTGGGCGTCTGTCAGCCTTTTGTGGTGCTACCAGCGCCGGAGTAGGGGCAGCCTGCGGTATTGCCTTTTTGGACGGCGGCGGATATGAAGAAATTTCCCACACCATTGTGAACGCGCTGGCGGTTTTGTCCGGGATGGTGTGCGATGGCGCAAAGCCTTCGTGTGCGGCCAAAATTGCAACGGCGGTAAATAACGGAATTTTCGGGTATCAGCTGTACCGCCAGGGACTGCAATTCTATGCAGGAGACGGAATTGTAACCAAGGGTGTGGAGAAAACGATTGCCAATGTGGGCCGGCTGGCTAATCGGGGAATGCGTTTGACAGATTGCGAAATTTTGGATATGATGGTGGAAGAAGCTTAAAGACAAGAAAAAATAAGTGTTGCACTTTTGTTTGGTTCCATGCTTGAAATGCACGAATCACTCATAATCATAAACAGGAGGTAATCGTTATGCGCAAGAATTTTGGAGCAAAGCCATGGACCTATCCACAGCCGGTTTTCATCATTGCTACCTACGGCGAGGATGGAACCCCTGATGCTATGAATGCAGCGTGGGGCGGCATTAGCGATGATACGCAGTTGTCCATGTGTATCAGTGCCGGACATAAAACAACGGCCAATATTTTATCCAGAAAAGCATTTACTGTCAGTATGGCTACTGCATCACAGATGGTCGCCTGTGACTATGTGGGCATTGCGTCCGGTAATACAGTGGCAAATAAGCTGGAAAAAGCGGGGTTTCATATCTGCCCCTCAGAATTTGTCGATGCGCCTCTGATTCAGGAACTGCCCATGGCGGTAGAGTGCCGCCTGATTAGCTACGACCCGGAGACATGCCGTCTGGTGGGAGAAATCGTTAATGTAAGCGCAGACGAGTCGGTGTTGGACGCAGAGGGGAAAATTGACCCGGACAAGCTGCAGCCTATTATTTTTGACCCCATTCATAATGCCTATCGGAAGTTGGGCGAAAAGGTGGGCAATGCCTTTCACGACGGAGCCAGCCTGAAATAAACACTTATAAAGAAAAAAGCCTTTTGTATGGGACTACCCGTCAAAAGGCTTTTTTGTTGAATATAACATTGTTTTTCGGCTATGGGTGAAATATACTAAAATTATAAAATGAGAAATTTGTGAATTTTTTAAAAGGCGGGGAGTACGAATGGATCTTAAAAAAGTTTGGATGTCTCCAAATACAAGCCAAAAGTGCCACTATGCCCGACGCACGCTGGGAAGTATTGTTGGAATTGTGGTATTGATGCTTCTGCTCATTTGCGGCGGAACATTGCTGTCATTTTATATGAATTGGCCTCGGGAACTTTTTTCCATCATACTTTGCCTTGGGGTTACGCTGCTGGCGGTATATTTAGCAGCGATGGTCGGACGGCGCTCGGTACAGGATGCTACAGCATTCTTTTTAACGGGAAACGATCGGCTATATGTAGTGGATGCCCGCCGTTTATCTGACTACAGGCACGGGGGAATCTGGGGGTATACCACCGGCACGCTGGAAACACAAAGGTTTCTGAAAAAAATGGCAGAAGAGCCCTTTCTGCCTGCTGGGGCGGACGAAATTTTGAAAGTGGAGCGGGTAAAAGAAAACGGTTCCCACTATACCGTCCGCTGTCAAATTCGACATCCAAACCGTCACGTGGTCAAGCGCACCTATCTGCTTGTAAAAGGGTATGAAGAGGAGGAATATCTGCTCCAACAGCTGGAACGACGGAAAACTTGGGAAGATGCGCTGGAACCTGTCGAGAATCGGAATCCGCTGTATATAATGGTTAGTATATTCCTGTTTGCGGTTTTTACGACTCTTTGCGTGATGAGCCATCCGGTGCTGGCAAAGCTGCCTGAAAATCTCTATTTTCCCTGCCTTGGGGCAGATTTTATCGTTTTTTGCTGTATGGTGTATTTTATAATCCGACAGCGCCGGGGAGAGTAAGTCTAAAAAGCGTCATGCCAATACCAGTGTCTGACGAGATGAAAACCCCTGCTTTTTGAAGTCAGAACAAAGATAGTCAATGCGTTCGGGGCGGACACAAAGCAGGTGCATGGGGCTTTGCAATTTTTGCAGCGCTGACAGCGGAATTTTTTTGAAGTCTGCATGGGCACAATACTGCTCGCTAAAGGGTTCCACCAGTTTGGCTTTTCCCATCACCTGCATCCCGTGAAGTGCTCCAAACCCCTCATACCGATCAAAAATGGCCAGGCAGACATTGGAATTTTGCTCCAGCCCTACAAACTTTTTACCGCCCTCGGTAAACATCCAAAAACAGCCGTCGTGATAGCTGTACTCAATGGGGGTGCAGCGGATATACGTTCCCACACCGGTAGCCAGAGCACACGTGTTGTTGGACAAAATGTATTCCTCTATGGCTTTTTTCAGAGAAGCCGGTTCCATTTTCACACTATGAGCGTCTTTTTCCTCCCAATAGGCAGCAGCTGCTTGAAAATCTTCCTGTGTCATCAGTTTTTTCCTCCTTTTATCATTTGATTTGATAGGAACAGCAGAGTGGACAAACCAGAAAATTCATTGTTTTCCTTCCTGTGACCGGAGAGTAGAAAATAGTGCGACCCCAAGAATCACGATGCCGCCGATGATTTCCCTTATGCTGGGAACCTCTCCCAAAAATAACAGGGCATATAAGATACCATACACGGTTTCCATACCGGAAATAATCCCGGCTGTCTGTGCTCGGACCCTTTTTTGTGCTGCCACATATAGCGAATGGGCAAAAGCAGTACACACAACTCCAATGACAGCAATCCCTCCAATAGTCTGTGCTGTCCAGGAAACTTCCATCCAAAGCAGTGCCGGCAATAAGACGACAGCCGCTGTCCCCTGTTCATAGAGGCAAATGGTTTGTGCCGCGTATTTCCGCGAAAGATGACGGTTTACCAGTGACATAACCGCATAGGCCAGAGCTGACACCATTCCCCACAAAACGCCTACAGTCGTTTGATTTTCCATGGAAAATTCCGGGACGGTAATGATTACGCCAGCCAGTAAGATCAAGGCGCTTACCACGCTTTGCATCCGGAGCTTTTCGTGAAAGAGTACAGGCTCCAGAAATGTGAGAAACAGGGGGAAGGCAGAGAACGTAATCGTTCCAATAGCCACGGAAGCACTTTGAATGGATTGAAAAAAAGTGGTCCAGTGGATGGCCAGAATGATGCCCGCGAAAATGGAAAGCCCATAGTCCCTTTTGTCATGGAGTTTCAGAGGGGATTTCCTTACCAGCGAAAGCAGCAGAAGCACTGCCGCAGAACAGACTACCCGCCCGCCGGCAATGATAACCGCCGGTGCATCCACCCATTGCCCCACAACGGAAGAAAGCCCAAACAGCATGACCGATATATGAAGGGAGAAAAGGCTTTTTTGATATTCCTTTGTTATGGTAATGTTTTTATGTTGGAACAACCCAGAAAAATCCTCTCTTATTCAAAGTTTGGTTATGGAGCATCAGGATTTTTTTACCTGCTCGATGACTTTTTGATAGGGAGCAATCATGGCCTCTGTCATTTTGCCCTTGGCCTTTTTTTGCACAGAGGGGATCGCCATAAGGGAACCCACCAGACGCATTTGCCAAATCCGTTTTTTCTGCTTTTGCGGGAAGTCATAAATGCCGTGAGCCTTGTAAAATTTATGGTCGGCTTTCATCAGTCCCTGCATGACGTAAATCAGGTCCCGGAAAATTTTCATGCCGCCCACGCCGTAAAAGTTGGCTGGCCGAGTGAGCTTTTTCTCCATGGCAAACGTAAGGCTGTCTGCCAGCGACTGAATTTCGGTTGCGGTATCATGTTCATCAGTTGCAACACCGCACAAATAATTGCCGCCTACTTCGGCTCTTCCTTCCACAATCATTCGGAGATTGCTTTCATACTGATAATCGCCGCTGATAAGATAGGCGATAGGGGTACCGTGGGTCACAGTACGATGTCCGTTGCAGAATTGCCGGTCATCAAAGCATTTAAAGCTGGAATGGGTATAGTGGTCAGAAATAGTGAAGGCATACACAAAACCGTCGGTAGTTTGGATGGTTTTCCGTAAAAATTCGTCGAAGCCATCCCGATAAACACATTTTCCCGTAATGGCACAGCCAAAACAGCCCAGGCATCCGCCGGCAAAGGGAAATTCCCGCAGATTTACCACTCGGGTTTCATAGGGAAGGGCAGCCTGGAAATCGGAAATCATATTGGCAAGGTTTTTGTCCTCGGCTGCGCAGTTAGTCACGATGACAACATCTTTCGCCTTCTTTTTGGGGGATACAGGCAAGGTGGGCTGATACAAAGTTTTTTCCCGTGCCGGGGCTTTGGTAGGCGGGGTGACAAAGATGCCGTGCTCACAGGAATATATCAGCTGTTCAAAAAACATCCGGGCCTCTTTTTGGCCTTGCTCACTGAGTAAATCTTCCATGTCAGCCGATAGGCCCCTTACCACTTTCATGCCCAAATCATAGCAGTTTTCTTCCACATACCGATGGGCCGTTACATCGTAGAAATGTTTGGAAGTCGTAATCTGAGAAGCGAATTTTCCCTTCAGGTCCACGCCGTCAGCCTTTAACAGCTCGAAAAACCGGTGGAGTTGATAGGGGGCAATGAAAGTGTATACCGGATAGCTGAACAAAATTAACTCTGCTTTTTCCAGTTCTTCCCGCACGGGTAAAAAATCTTTTTCATAGCTTTTTATGCGCTGTCCCACCGGTAAAAAGGTAAATTCATGTTCCGGATGCAGCGCCTGCAAATACAGCGCCGTATGGACGGTAGTCGAGTTTTGCCCTTTGGGGCTGGCATTTAATACGAGAATTTTCATGATGTTTCCTCCAATTCACAAAGCAACTGGCTGTACCAGTCCTTCTCAAACTGTGCAGCGGCAATACCATAGTCGATGGTATACCCTTGAAATCGAAAAATTTCCTCCCAATTTTGTCCTGACGGTATAGGGGGTTCCTTCTGGATTTTCTGAAACCGTTCTCGAATGGCCAGCAGAACAGCCTCCGTCTCCTCAATTTGACGGATATAATCTCGAATGGCGTCCATGCGTTCTTGAGGTTTTGCCAGTCCCAAGAAGAACAGGCGCGAGAGTTCCATGTTTTTTACCTTGTCCGCCTGCATCGGTTTGGCAATCCATGTGGAAAAAGCAGAGCGGCCTTGTTCCGTGATGGAAAAAGTTTTTTTTCGTCGTTTACCTTGGATACTTTCCACAGCGGTAATACAACCTTCTCGTTTCAACTTGGTTAAGGCAGTTTGCACGCTGCCTGCGCTGTGGGAACAGATAAGAGACAGATTTTGTTTGATGAACTGCTGGAGTTCATACCCGGTCATGGGGGAAAGTATAAGAAGCCCCAGAATCAGATACTCCATAAGTACCTCCCAAATATATCGAATAGAGATATTATAATGAAAAAGAAGAAGCTCGTCAACCGATAGGTTTTTTATGGTGTATATTGATTTTACATTTTGTCTATATTATAATATATGTGACAAAAAGCGCATGAGCCAGTCGATAATTCGTTATGAAAGGGATGAAAGACAGTATGGAAAATCTGTCCTTGTTTGGTATGAATGAAGGGGCGCAGCAGCAGCTTGACCTGCACAATACCTCAAAGCTGGATGTGGTGAAAATGGAGTTTTCCGGTTCGGAATCCCTTTCCTGGCAAGCATTATTTTCTGGTTTTGATACGCTTCACGCCATTACATATTCTTCAGGGATTGGCTTTGTGTACCGGTTACTGGATTTATTTGAGCAAGCGGAAATTGTGTTTGGCTGTGATGAGGTAATCTCTTATTCCTTACAGGAAGTCATGGCGTATCAGTGCAAAATGGTCGAGCGGATACGGGAAACTGCCGGAAAAATAGAATTGGATTTGGTGTCGCGAATTGAAAAAGGGACACTGCGCTTTTATGTAGCGCGAAGTGTGCTGTCCCATGAAAAAATCTATTTGCTTTCTGCCAAAGACGGGCGAAAAAGAGTCATCATGGGTTCGGCAAACATGTCATTCTCCGGATTTGGCGGCCATCAGCGGGAAAGCATCTGCTATCTGGATGGGGACAAAGCCTATGATTGGTATTGGGATTGTTACTGTCAGCTGCGGGAGGAGAGCACAGACCAGATTACAAAAGAAGCTCTCCTTTGTGCCGATGATGGGGAAAATCTCGAAGAGCTGCCCATTGCCGGAACCATTCGCACCAGGAAAGCTCTGGTCATACAACCCATTGAAGAAGCAAAAGAGGAAGTCCGATTTGTATTGGACGTAAAGAACCTGGCAGCAAAATTTACCCCTTCGGTACCCAAGCCGGACAAAAAGGGAAAATGGATGCTTTCCCCAGAAAAAATCAAAACCATCCGGCGGCAGGTAGTATCCAGTAAAACCAAGGAAAAGGAACTGCAAAGTGAGTATCCACAGCTGGAGATATTTCCCGATGAATCTATGGTGCGTCTCAACGGAACCGAACTGGATTTGTCGCCATCCCGGGAAGAAGTTGTCAGGGACACAGCCCTTTTTCTCAAATATATGGATGGGTACGAGAAATTTCACGGAGACGTTACGGGTATGCAGCGGAGATATTATGAATTTGCCAACTGGTTTTTCTGCAGTCCCTTTATGGCCTGTATGCGGGATATGGCTGTGCGGTACAATCAAAATTTGCTTCCCTATCCGGTGTTTGGCCTTGTTTATGGTCAGAGTAAGGCGGGAAAAACCAGCTTTTTGGAAACACTGCTCAAAATGATGATAGGGCAGAAGACAAAACTTTCTGCGCCAGATTTTACCCGCTCCAGCATTGAGAATTTGAAAAGGACAGTAAAAGGCGCCCCCATTATTGTGGATGACTTGACCAATACACGGTTTACCCAGCACGCCATTGAAACCATTAAAAACGATGACTTTGGGGTAGTGGATGGCCTGCTGCATTACCCGGCAGTGGTGATCAGCGCCAACGAGGATGTAAAAGCAGTTGCTCCCGAGGTGATTCGCCGCACAGTAATTTGCCGCGTACAGGCAGGGCTCACCAATACGGAAGTTATGCGCAGCAGCGTTGTGCGCACGGTACAGCGTGAGATTGGCACTGCCTTTTATCGGGAGTATTTACGGCGGATGCTGGAGAAAGTATCCGGATTGCTGGAAGAAATGAAAGACGATGAATCTGAAAATGCACCGGACATTCTCGCGGAGTCTTCTCAAATCTTGAGGGATATGTTTACGGAGTATGGAGAAGGAGAATTGCCGGATTATATCCGAACCTTGACATTGGAGGATTATTTTAGCGAAAAGGTAACCGGAAGATATGCAATGGAAACCATTCGCAATGCATGGCAGACCAGCCGCTCTGCATTTGAAATCTCGGAGCGGGCCAATGAGCTGCGATATAATGCGGGAGCCACTTATGAAGCAGACCGTATTTTAAAGGAACTTCCTGAAACGCTGGAAGCCCACAAGTCTCGTGACTGGGTGGTCATGAACTTGGAGGAAGCAAAAAAGTTTTTTGGCGCCTCCTTTAAAAAGTCCTGGATAGACCGGTTTCAAAAGAAATGACCCTTTGTAAGGGTGGTAATCGTCCTGTCCGATTTCATATAGTGGTAGCATCGGAGAAAAATCACCTGTGAAAGAAGGAATGGTCATGTTTTCGATGCTATTGGAGCTGCTTTCGAATCTGTTTTTTTCAATTCTGCATGTAACCGGAGCCGGGTCATTTCCCAAACCCCTGACGGCAAAAGAAGAGGCAGATTGCCTGTCCCGAATGAAAAATGGGGATGCAGCGGCCCGCGCCTTACTGATTGAAAGAAATCTTCGTCTGGTTGCCCACATTATCAAAAAATATTATGCCGGGAATTATGACCAGGATGATTTGATTTCGATTGGTACCATTGGGCTGATTAAAGCCGTGGATACCTTTGATTCGGAAAAAAACATCCGCCTTTCCAGCTATGCTTCCCGGTGTATAGAAAATGAAATCCTCATGTACTTCCGAAGTGGAAAAAAGAATGCACAAGACATTTCGATGAACGAACCAATCGAAACCGATAAAGACGGGAATCCGCTGACACTTATGGATACCATGGCATCAGAAGACAATATAGCAGAGGTTTTGGACGGAAAAATAAAAGCGGAGGAATTGCACCGATATGTGGCAGAAGTCCTGAGCCCCAGAGAAAAACTCATTGTGGTGCTTCGGTATGGGTTAACCGGAGGCCGTCCGCTTCCACAGCGGGAGGTAGCGGGAAAGTTGGGAATCAGCCGCAGCTATGTATCAGAGCGCGGCATTCAAGGAC
>OBYM01001093.1_pt1 | contig 12511 bp, 10 predicted proteins | sample 1538191 | NCBI WGS metagenome assembly OBYM01 (sample SAMEA2580165, study PRJEB22360) | human gut metagenome | biome: human gut; feature: human-associated habitat; material: faeces | place: Denmark | collected 2008/2010 | reverse complement strand
TTGAGCTTATGTGTAAAGAGGCTGGCGTCTCCCTCACTGGTGCAGGCGCAACCTTCCCCTATGGCAAGGATCCCCAGGACAGCAATATCCGTGTGGCGCCTTCTTATCCGCCTGTTTCTGAGCTGGAAACAGCCATGGATTTGTTCTGCCTGTGCGTGCAGCTGGCTGCCTGCGAAAAGCTTTTGCAAGACTGAGTTTCATAAAGAATCACTCTTTTTGACCGCGGAATCTTCGGATTCCGCGGTCCTTTTTATAATGGGGAAAACAGGGGCATTTCGACAGGATTTTTGGGGAGATTTCCAAAGAATGCAATTTTTTAGGATGGTTTTCGTTGACTTTTGCGGTTTTATAGCCTATAATATTGTCTGTTACGCTTGTCTGTTTGCAATTTGACCGGAAAAGGGACATCGTTTTTTTTCAAGGCCTGCAAGGGCGGCGACTAAAGGGGCTGGGTGTCCCTAAAATTGGAGGATATGTGCATGAAGCGAGTACCCAAGGCAGTGTTTTTCATTGTCGCGATTATCATCCTGTTCCTGACCTATACCTCAATTTATGGGTTGTATGGACAGAACGGCGACAATAAAATCACTTACATCAAAGGCGCGGGGGATATCCGGTGGGGTATCGATATCCGCGGCGGCGTGGAAGCAACGTTTGTCCCTGCAGACGGTGTTGACGCTACAGAGCAGCAGCTCAGCTCGGTGGAAGAAACCATTAAGCTCCGTCTGCTCAACAACAATGTGACAGACTACGAGCTGTATACTGATACAGCCAATGACCGGATTATCATCCGTTTCCCCTGGAAGAGCGATGAAAAAGACTTTGACCCGGAATCTGCTATTGAAGAGCTGGCCGCTACGGCTAAGCTGACTTTCCGTGAGGGCATGGAGTATACAACCCAGGAAGTGGACGAAAATGGCGATCCCGTTTATAAGACTCCTTCCGGAACTACCGCCGAGAATGTGATTTTGGAAGGCGACGATGTGGTTTCCGCTGAGGCAAAATCCTATCAGGACGAAACCACCGGCAAGATTAAATATCTGGTTGATTTGAAACTGAGCGATGATGGTGCAGAGAAGTTCTCTGAGGCCACTTCCCGTTTGGTTGGCCAGACCATTTCGGTGTGGATGGACGACGTGATGATTTCTTATCCCACCGTTCAGCAGGCCATTACCGATGGCGAGTGCACCATTACCAGCGACTATTTTACCGCTGCTTCTGCTACAGAGCTGGCAAACAAGATCAACGCTGGTGCTCTGCCGTTTACGTTGGAAACCGATAGCTTCGGTTCTATCAGCCCCACATTGGGTGAATCTTCCCTGAATGCTATGGTCATTGCAGGAATTATCGCCTTTGCACTGGTAGCTGTGTTTATGTTAGTGATGTTCCGGCTGCCTGGCTTTGTGGCTGTGATTGCCCTGCTGGGCCAGATTGCACTGTCTCTGGCAGCTGTGTCCGGTTATTTCCCGGCATTCCCCAGCTTTACCATGACGCTGCCCGGTATTGCCGGTATTATCCTGTCCATCGGTATGGGCGTGGATGCCAACATCATCACCGCAACCCGTATCAAGGAAGAGCTGTGGCTGGGTAAGACCCTGGACGGCGCTATTGAAAAGGGTAATGAGAGCAGCTTCTGGGCTATTTTCGATGGCAACATTACCGTTATTATTGTGGCCGTGATTTTGATGGCTGTGTTTGGACCCAGCAACATTTTGTCCATGCTGTTCGGCGCCTCCACCACCGGCTCCATTTACTCCTTCGGTTATACCCTGTTGATCGGTGTTATTGGAAACTTCATCATGGGCGTTACCGCAACCCGTCTGATGACCAAGTCTCTGTCCCGGTTTAAGGTGTTCCGTAATAAGTGGTTGTTTGGAGGTGCGAAGGGATGAAGAAGTTTAAGATCAAATTCTATCAGCACCGGAAAATTTACTTCGGAATTTCTCTGGGGCTTTTCGTAATCGGGTTGCTGTTTAACCTGATTTTCGGCGTCGAACTGGACATCAATTTCCGCGGCGGCGCTTTGATTCAGTATTCCTATACCGGCGAAGTTGACCAGGAAACGGTTGACCAGGCGGTGGAAGATGCCATTGGCCGTGATGTAACCGTCACCTTGACCGACGGAATCGGCACTCAGCAGGGGAATACCCTGACGGTTTCCCTTTCCGGCAGCGATGGGATTTCTCTGGATGAGCAGAAAGCCATTGCCGCCAATCTGGCCGAAAAATATCCCAACTCTGAATTTACCGTGATGCAGTCCAGCTCGGTTCCGCCTACTATGGGTGCCAAGTTCTTTGCCAAGTGCCTAGTGGCAGTGGCTCTGGCTGTTGTGCTGCTGATCATTTATGTGGCACTGCGTTTCCGCAAAATCGGTGGTATGTCTGCCGGCGTGATGGCTGTGATTGCACTGCTGCATGACGTATTGATGGTGTATTTTACCTTCGTGATTTTCGGGTTCCCCATCGACGACAACTTTATCGCCGTGGTGCTTACCATTTTGGGTTACTCCCTGAATGATACCATCGTTGTGTATGACCGTGTCCGTGAAAACCGCCGTCTGCTTGGGCCGAAGGTGAGCTACGAAGAGCTGATGGATACCAGTATCAACCAGACCCTGACCCGTTCTATCAATACCTCTGTCTGCACCTTCTTGGCTGTGGCTGTGGTGTTTGTGGTAGGCAGTATCTATGGACTGTCTTCTGTTACTACCTTTGCTCTGCCGATGATGATTGGTATTGTAACCGGCTGCTACTCTTCTGTGTGCTTGGCTGGCCCCATGTATGTCATGTGGCAGAACCATAAGCTGAAGAAAAAGGCTGCAACGAAAGCTGCTGAATAATCGAACTCTTTTTCAACTGTTTTTTATAAAATGGTCGTCCTTTTTGGGCGGCCATTTTTTATTGCTCTATGGGGAAGGGAGAGGAAGGGCAGTAAAAAAAGGAAAATTTTTGGAATTCGTTGTACTTGATAAAGAAAACGTGTATAATATGTACAATAGCGCGTTAAAGCGCAGAACATCTTACTTGGCAGGAGGAACACTATGTATCAGGATATGATGGATACCATCGGATTTGTTTCCGCTTATGACCCCGAAGTCGGAGAGGCCATGAATTTGGAATTGGGACGCCAGCGCCGGAATTTGGAACTGATTGCGTCTGAAAATATTGTTTCCCCGGCAGTGATGGCTGCTATGGGAAGTATTTTGACCAATAAATATGCTGAAGGATATCCCGGAAAGCGCTATTATGGCGGTTGCCAGTATGTGGATATTGTGGAGGACATTGCCAGAAAGCGTGCCTGCCAGTTGTTTGGCGCAGACCATGCCAATGTGCAGCCCCACTCCGGCGCACAGGCCAATATGGCGGTTTATTTTGCACTGCTCAAACCCGGCGATACAGTAATGGGTATGAACTTGGCAGAGGGCGGCCATTTGACCCACGGTTCCCCGGTGAATATTTCGGGCAGCTATTTTAACTTTGTGGCCTATGGCGTAGACCCGGAAACCCACTATATCGATTATGAGAAGCTCCACGAGCAGGCTATGGAAGTTAAGCCTAAAATGATTGTGGCCGGCGCCAGCGCGTACCCCAGAGTGATTGACTTTGAAAAGCTCCGCGCTATTTGTGACGACTGCGGCGCTTATTTGATGGTAGATATGGCTCACATTGCTGGTCTGGTAGCAGCCGGCCAGCATCCCAACCCGGTGCCGTGGGCTGATGTGGTGACCACTACCACTCACAAGACTCTCCGCGGCCCCAGAGGCGGCCTGATTCTCTGCAAAGAGCAGTACGCAAAAGCCATCGACAAGGCCATTTTCCCCGGCACCCAAGGTGGCCCGCTGATGCATATTATTGCTGGTAAAGCCGTTTGCTTCGGTGAAGCCCTCAAGCCCGAGTTCAAGGACTATGGACGCCGCATTGTGGAGAATGCACAGGCACTGGCGAATGGCCTTATGTCCCGCGGACTGAAGCTGGTTTCCGGCGGTACCGACAACCATCTGATGCTTTTGAACCTGACCGGTATGGAATTGACTGGCAAAGAGCTGGAGCATCGGCTTGATGAGGTGTATATCACCGCCAACAAGAATACCGTCCCCAATGAGCAGCGCAGCCCATTTGTTACCAGCGGCGTCCGTTTGGGCACCCCGGCTGTTACCACCCGCGGCCTGAACACCGAGGACATGGACGTGATTGCCCAGTGTATCGCTATGGTAGTGGAGGACTTTGACGCCAATGCCGACAAGGTGCGCGAGATGGTCAATGCTTTGTGCGCCAAGTATCCGCTGTATTGCTGAGTATGTTTCCAAAGGAACACGCATAAAAATAGAACAGTACGCGGCAGGAAAGGCCCCTCTATGAGAGAGGCTTTTAGGAAACTTTCGTAAAATATTTTTCGGAAAGGAGGTGCTGCGGTGGCAGCTCCATTAGCGGACAGAATTCGACCCAAAACACTGGACGAAGTGGTGGGCCAGCGCCATTTGCTGGGCGAGGGAAAGGCGCTGCGCCGCATCATCGAATCCGGTGAGATTCCCAATATGGTGTTTTATGGCCCTTCCGGTGTGGGGAAAACCACGGTGGCCTCTATCATTGCCAAAAACACCCACAAACGGCTGTGCAAGCTTAACGGTACCACCGCTTCTACGGCGGATATCCGGGAAGTGATTGCCAGTACCAATACCCTGGAAGGCATTAACGGCGTGCTGCTATATCTGGACGAAATCCAGTACTTTAATAAGAAGCAGCAGCAGACTTTGTTGGAATTTATCGAAAACGGAAGCATTACTCTGATAGCGTCTACCACGGAAAACCCGTATTTTTATGTCTATAACGCCATCCTTAGCCGCTCTACGGTGTTTGAGTTTAAACCGGTGGAAAGCACGGATGTAATCCCAGCAGTGGAGAGAGCTTTTTCGCTATTGGAGGAAGATTCGGAAAAGTCCTTTGCTTTGGAAGACGGGGTGGCAGAATATATTGCCACGGCCTGCGGTGGCGATGTGCGGAAGGCTATGAATGCCGTGGAGCTGTGTGCCCTTTCGGCCATTCCACAGGAAGATAACATTCCCATTTCCATGGAGCTGGCACGGGAACTGACCCAGCGCAGCGCCATGCGGTATGACAAAGAAGGGGATGAACACTATGACATCCTTTCGGCTTTTCAAAAGTCCATGCGGGGCAGCGACCCCGACGCAGCCATCCACTATCTGGCAAGGCTGCTGGTGGCCGGAGATTTGGCTTCTGCCTGTCGGCGCTTGATGGTCTGTGCTTGTGAGGATGTAGGGCTGGCCTGGCCTCAGATTATTCCCATTGTCAAGGCGGCGGTGGACGCGGCTATGATGGTGGGATTGCCAGAAGCAAGGCTTCCTTTGGCGGATGCAGTGATTTTGGTGGCCACTGCGCCCAAGTCCAACACCGCCCACAACGCCATTATTGCGGCCATGGCTGATGTGGAAAAAGGGAAGGTGGGCAGTATTCCCCGCCAGCTGCAAAACATGCATTATGACAGCGCGGAAGTGAAGAAAAAGGGGCAGTTTTATAAATATCCCCACGACTATCCGAACCGCTGGGTGGAGCAGCAGTATTTGCCGGATATTTTGAAGGGTACCCGGTATTATGAATATGGTGATAATAAAAATGAACAGGCGTTTAAGGCCTATTGGGACAAAATAAAAGGCCGGGCCTGAAATTGCTTTGGAGGTGGAGTTTTTGGAGCCGAATATTTTACGCACATTATCCTATGGAATGTATGCCATAGGCGTGAAGGGCGCTGATGGCCCGTCGGCCTGTATTGTCAATACGGTGATGCAGGTGACCAATACCGCTCCGCTGATGATTACCCTGAGTATGAGTCGGGACAATTACAGCTGCGCGTGTATTAAAGAGCACAAGCTGTTTACGGTTTCCGTGCTGTCGGAAGATACTTCCGGCGCGGTGGTAGGTGCCTTGGGCTTTACTTCGGGAAAAAACGGGGGGAAGCTGACCAATATTCGCCATAAGGTGCTGCGGGAAGGCGTGCCGGTGATTCGGGAGAATATCTGCTGCTGGTTTTTGTGCCGGATGGTGGACTGTATGGAAAGTACTACTCATACGCTGTTCTTGGCCGAAATTGTTGCCGGCAGTGAACACACCCGCCGCGTGCCCATGACCTATGACTATTACCGGCAGGTTATCAAGGGCGGCGTGCCGAAAAATGCGCCGGTATACCAGCCCCTTCGCCCTTCCAACGACGGCAACGATGGGGAAATTTTGGTGTGTACCGTTTGCGGCTATGTATACAACGACCCGGATTTGTCCTTTGAGGAGCTTTCGAATGATTGGGTTTGTCCCATTTGCGGAATGCCCAAATCAGCGTTTGTGAGAAAATAATAAATTGCAGATAAAAGCTCGCCTTTCGGTTTGAAAAGCCGGAACCCGGGCTTTTGTTGCGGAAAAAATGTTTTTCCGAGGAATAAAAAAACAGGAAAGAGGAAAAAGAATGGCTAAACGAATCATTCAGGTTAACGAAAGGCCGCCGCTGGGGCAGGCCATTCCCCTGAGCATCCAGCACATGTTCGCCATGTTCGGCGCTTCGGTGCTGGTCCCCACGTTGTTTCACATTGACCCGGCCATTGTGCTGCTAATGAACGGTCTTGGTACCTTGTTCTTCATCTTTATTACCAAGGCGAAATCTCCGGCCTATCTGGGCTCCAGCTTTGCTTTTATTGCACCTGCGCTGCTGGTCATGGCGCAGCATGGGTCGCCTTATGCGGAAAACCCCAACCTCACCAATCCAACTGCCGAACAGTTGGCACAGCATATGGACGCCTTTTCCTATGCACAGGGCGGCTTTGTAGCTGTAGGCGTGCTGGGATGCGTGTTGGCATTGATTATCTGGAAATTCGGCTCCCGCTGGATTGACATTATCCTTCCTCCGGCAGCCATGGGCCCGGTGGTGGCCCTCATCGGCTTGGAGCTGGCGGGCAATGCAGCCAGCACCGGAGGGATGGTAGTCAGTGAAGGCTCGGTTGACCCGAAAAATGTGGCGGTGTTTGCCGTGACCCTGTGTGTGGCGGTGTTCGGCTCCATTCTGTTTCGTAAGTTTTTCGGTGTGATTCCAATTTTAATTGCCATTGTGGCTGGTTATGTAACGGCCGCCTGCTTGGGGATGATTGACTATACGGCCATCCAGCAGGCCGGGGTGGTGTCCCTGCCCAAATTCCAACTGGCAAAATTCGATATGAACGCCATTCTCACCATGATCCCTGTGCTGCTGGTTATTGCTTCCGAGCACATTGGCCACCAGATTGTCACAGGAAAGATTGTTGGCAGGAATTTGCTCAAAGACCCGGGCCTGCACCGCTCTTTGCTGGGCGACAATATTTCTACAGCAGTTTCCGGCTTGATTGGCTCGGTTCCCACCACAACATACGGCGAGAATATCGGCGTGATGGCTATGACCAAGGTGTACAGCGTGTGGGTCATCGGCGGCGCGGCAGTGCTGTCGGTGGTGTGCGGCTTTATCGGCAAGTTCTCCGCTTTGATTTCCACTATCCCCGGCCCAGTCATCGGCGGCATTTCCTTTTTGCTGTATGGCATGATTGGAGCGTCTGGCCTGCGGATTCTGGTGGACTCCAAGGTGGATTATGGCCGTGCCAGAAACCAGGCGCTGACGGCAGTGGTATTTGTCACGGGATTGTCCGGCATTACTGTGAATCTGGGAAATATCCAGCTCACCGGTATGGTGCTGGCCTGCGTGGTAGGCATGATTATGGGCCTGTGCCTGTATATCATCGACCGTTTCCACTTGGCTAACGACTATGAAGAGGAAGAAAAGGCTGAATAAAACCATATGAAGAAAACCGGCAGGGGGGATTTATTTTCCCTTGCCGGTTTTTGATTTATCCGGAAACTCGTTATGGCAAAAATGGTGTGCAGGTTGGTACTTGTTCAGTTACTGATAGAGGGAAGGTTGCTCAGGTTATCGCTTTCGGTGCCGTCGGGAAGAGAGCGCAGATATTCGCTCCCGTTGCGTACTGCTACTGCCACCCCGCGTATCCCGCCGGCTTTGGCCAAAGCTACGCCTTCCCGTTTGGTGAGAATTTCCCCGTTGGACAGCTCGTAGCCTTCTACACGGCCGGAATTTTTGACCAGGCGAGTAATTCGTTGGGCGTCAGGCCGCGGAACCGGCGTTACCAGGTTGATATTTTTCGGAAGGCCGGCGGATGAATTTTTACGTTTGCTCACAAAAATACCTCCGTTTCGATTTGGGTTGACACAAGTTATTGTGCCGGTATTTTGGGAAAGTATACAAAGGAAAAGAAGGCAAATAGTGCTTTTTCAAACAAAACAAAAGTATCTCTTGCAATTTTATCGGTCATATGGTATACTATTATTCCACAAAATGCAGAAGGAGGGCCTGATAGATCATGGAGAAGAAAGCGCTTCGTACCATTGCGCAGAATAAAAAGGCCTTTCACGATTATTTTGTGGAGGAAAGTATGGAAGCCGGTATCGAATTGACCGGTACGGAAGTGAAATCCCTTCGCCAGGGAAAGGTGAATTTGAAGGATTCCTGGTGCTCTATCGTGAATGGCGAACTGCTCATGAACGGCGTGCATATTAGCCCCTATGAGCAGGGAAATATTTTTAACCGGGACCCCATGAGAGTTCGGCGGCTGCTGATGCACCATCGGGAAATTATGCGGCTGTTTGGCCTTGTGAAGCAGGACGGTTATTCCCTGATTCCCCTTTCTCTTTATTTTAAAGGTTCCCGTGTCAAGGTTCAGGTTGGATTGTGCAAAGGTAAAAAGAACTATGACAAGCGGGCCGATATGGCCGAAAAGGCTGCGAAACGGGATATCCAGCGTGCCATGAAGGAGCGAAATCGGTATTAACTTTCCATTTATTCCACTTTGTTAGATATGGGGATGCAATGGTTTCGACGGGGGTTGTAAACCTTCGTAAGCGAGTAGCGGTGCGGGACCGCTATAAAATCCGCAAACTTAAAATTAAACGACAACAATACTGTTGCTGTTGCTGCCTAATTAAGGCGGCCGTCTTTACCGGGAATACCGCGGCCCGGATAAAGGCGTCGATTAGCGGTGCACGTGAACCGGGTTACGCCCTTACCCCGGTCACGGTTTAAGGGCTGCCAAAGCATAGAGCCTGCCGGTAGGCACTGTGCTGCGGGAGATTCGGTATATCGGCTACACTCGTAGAAAGCGTTGGCAAGTGACTTTCGGACAGGGGTTCGACTCCCCTCATCTCCACCAGATGGACATTACACGAACACCTACTTTTTCAAAGGTGGCTTTGTCGTAAGGGTGTGGCTGTGATGTCAAAACGAAAGCCCGAGGGTCAAGATGTTATGTGTCTTGGCCCTCGGGCTCTTATTTATATACATGCCTTTCCGAATACATTTATTAACTGATTACTCCACTCATTCCATAATATTATAGCTGGAAAAAAGGAAAAAGCCGGCTCCATAAAGTGGAGAGCAAGATCAAGAAACTAGAAAAAGAATTTGATCGGCTGCTGATTCTGGCAGTCAACGAAAATGACACTATCGACCGAAAGCTAAAATAAATTAGCGAAGGTATCTTCAAACTGAAGCAGCAGAAAAAGCAAATCGAGCACACTACAGAATGTTCTAAGATAATGGAAAGCCAAGGCCAAAGAGGAAATCCGTATTCGTTTTATCGACAAATTTGAAGCTAGTAATTCATTTTTATAATTGTAATAAATAAATTGTATATTATACTTAACTGTAATTGTTTCCAAACGTTTTGAATATAGTATAAAATTAAAGTCTGGGTTTTATTTTTAGAATTTGTATTTATAAATATATAGGGGTGCAATAATTTGCTTACGAAGATAAAAATATGAGTGCAGGTCGGAAAGTTCAAAAGTCCTAATAATTATAATCATGTAAGATTTATTGACCGGACAATCCATGATACAAGAACATCAGTCGAAATAGGGAAGGAATCATTTTGTATACCAATTACTGCGTAAGGAATATCATCAAAATAATATTCAATATACGGGTACACCACAAACTCCTTTTTTGGAACTACCATATCAAATTGAACTTTTGCTAAAGTCCTACTCTCCAGTTTATCAAAAGAAAATAAAAAGTTGCTCACAGAATACCCGCTTCCAGCAACTTTCATTAGCTGTTCCAGATAAGTTTGAAACGATTCGGGTTGACCTTTTAACAAAAGAACGATCGCTTCATTTTCCTCTTGATTAAAATCATATCGGGAAATACTAATGGTATCTTGGAGAGTATAATCGTTTCCAGAAATTTCAGAGGGCATGATGGTGATTCCGGTTTCCGTGCACGACAAGACTTTCCAATCTTTTGGAATATCACAAGTAATGGTATCTTCCCCGCAAGTTTGAGTAATAGTTTTCATGGGTACGGGAGGTTCTGCAAGAAAATCTTCCTCTTGTTTGCAGCAGGACAAAACAATCGCAATAAATATTATAAAACAAAAAATCACAAAATTTTTTATCCATTTTTCATGATAATGTATTCCTTTTTTGAATCAATCGGCGCGGCAGATTCCGCGCCTGTTTTGGTTTGGAGCAATGGAAAAGGGGTATCGCAGTATTTGACCGTCAAATACCATCAGGCAGCCATGCCGGAAAGCAGGGCTATTTTTTTGCCGGCCAGGTGCTGGAACAGCGCAATCACGCGGCCAACGCCAATCACCGCCAGCACCGTGCCAAGCCCAACGCCAACCAAGTGGCCGGCAAGCAGAAAACCCAGCAGGATGGTGAGAGTGATGTTGCACAGGTCAAAGCAGTTTTTGGTAAAGCCCACGTTCCGATGGATGCAATCCGCAAGGGCCTGGACGATACCATCACCCGGGTTGGGAACGAGCCGCATGGAAAGCGACATGGCGGCGCCGATGCCAGTGCATAGGATTGCCAGAATCAGGATTACCAGGCGAAGGAGGAGTTGATTCGACCAGCCAGCCGCGTTGGTAGAAAAGTCCGGCAGAAAAGATCCGAACAGGTTCAGAAAACGGGTGAAAACCAGACTGAGGGGAATTTGAAGCAGATCCATCAACAGCATGAAACGCTGATTGTGTTCAGGGTGCTTCCACCACTGGATGCTGTGCAGAATCAGTTCCACTACAACAAAGGCACAATAAAGAAACATGGTCGTATTGCCAAAGTTCAGCTGGAAAATCTGGGAAACGCTGTAGGAGACCGAAATAATAGGAGAAACGCCGAGCCCGGCTTTGGTGTTCAACGTCAGACCCATTGCCAAAATTAAAAGACCCACAATGTAAAAAACAATTCGATAGGAAACCTGCTTTTTCACAAACACATTCTTCTTTCTATTTGAATTAAAACGTCAAATTCTATTATAGTGATGTACTTGTTAATTTCAAGAGAATCTGACAGCAAGGCCAGGAACAGGTACAGCAGATTTTGGTGTGAAATCCAGAGAACAGCAGTCAAAGAAAGCGCAAAAAGCGGCCCTGTACTGGAAAACAGTACAGAACCGCTGAACTTTAGTAAACCAGTCAAACACGATGTGTCGATTATGATGGCGATATGTTCGGGAATCTCGCCGTTCCTGTCGCCAATAATACTGCAGCTGATTACAGCTGGGAAAATACGTCCTTGGCGGCCTGGATGGTTTTTTCTATATCCTCGTCCGTGTGGGCGAAGGAAAGGAACATGGCTTCAAACTGGGCGGGAGCCAGATAAATTCCCCTTGCCAGCATTTTTTCAAAATAAGCGGCGTATTTCTTCAAATCGCTCTTGGCTGCGCCGGTAAAGGATTCCACAGAGTCCGGGGTGAAGAAGGGGGCTACCAGGCTGCCCACTTGGTTGATTCTTACCCCTGCGCCGGTTTCGGTTGCTGCTTGGCGCATCCCCTCTGCCACCCGGTTAGCTTTTGCGGAAATCGCGGTGTAGACCTCGGGATGGGTGTTGAGATAGGTTAGCTGAGCAAGGCCCGCCGCCATGGCCACCGGATTGCCGGAAAGGGTTCCCGCCTGATACACCGGGCCGCAGGGGGCTACCTGCTCCATGAGTTCCCGGCTGCCGCAGTAAGCGCCAACGGGCATACCGCCGCCGATAATTTTGCCAAAAGTAACAATGTCCGCTTTGATGCCGAAATACTCCTGTGCGCCGCCCTTGGCTAGACGGAACCCGGTAATGACCTCGTCAAAAATCAGCAGAGCGCCTTCTTTGTCGCACAGGGCGCGCAATCCTTCCAAAGAGCCCGGATCCGGCCCCACCACGCCCATATCGGCGGCCACAGGCTCCACAATCACGCAGGCAATCTCGCCGGGATACTGGGCAAACAGTTCTTCGACGCTTTTTAGATTATTGTACTGGGCGGTGAGGGTATCTTTTGCGGTATCCACCGGCACACCGGCAGAACTGGGCTTGCCTCCTTCTGCCACAGCGGAGGAACCGGCCTTTACCAGCATGGCGTCGCTGTGGCCGTGATAGCATCCCTCAAACTTGATAATCTTGTCCCGACCGGTAGCGCTCCGAGCCAGCCGCAG
>OBYM01001090.1_pt1 | contig 12563 bp, 9 predicted proteins | sample 1538191 | NCBI WGS metagenome assembly OBYM01 (sample SAMEA2580165, study PRJEB22360) | human gut metagenome | biome: human gut; feature: human-associated habitat; material: faeces | place: Denmark | collected 2008/2010 | reverse complement strand
TGGCAACGATGAAACTACTATGCCTAAAAGGAAAGGTGGGCTGCCGTTAAGATCGTCGATGATGTGGATGATATCCTGCTGAGCAGTCAGGAGGGCATCATCATCCGCCTCCACGCCGATTCCATCCCGGTCCAGAGCCGCTACGGCTCCGGTGTCCGGGTCATGCGTCTGGGCGAGAACGATAAGGTCATGGTCCTTGCCCGCACCGACCACGACGACGAAGCCCAGACCGAGACCGTCGAGGCCGAGGAGGGCGACGAACCCACCGCCGAGCAGCTGGCCGCCATGGAAGCCGCCGATGAGGCTTCGGCTGCCGAGACCCCGGAAGCGGACAGCAGCGAGGACTGATTTGGAATAACACCTCTCAGGCCGCGTTTTGGTGCGAGTACCACGCCCATAACGCATGGAGTCAGTTTGTAAAAAAATGACCCGGAATCGGACGTGCACGCGCACCGATTCCGGGTTTTGTTAGCCGCACCAAATCTGGTCAAATTCAGGAGGCGTATTCAGTATGGAATGGAGTTTCTTGTTCTTCTTCAACAGCGCACTGCTGGGCGTGGGTCTGGCGATGGATGCGTTTTCGGTCTCGATGGCAAATGGTCTGCACGATCCCAGAATGTCGATGAAGCGGATGTGCATCATCGCGGGCACCTTCGGCCTGTTTCAGGCGGTCATGCCCATGACGGGCTGGGTCTGCGTCCACACCGTCGTAGAGCTGTTCTCATCCTTTGAGACATTCATTCCGTGGATCGCCCTCATCCTGCTGGCCTACATCGGCGGAAAGATGCTGATCGAGGGCATCAAGGGCGAGGAGACCGAGGAAGCCGCCGCGCTCAGCGCCGGTGCCCTTTTTGTGCAGGGCGTCGCCACCAGCATCGACGCCCTCTCCGTGGGCTTCACCATTTCGGAGTACGGCTGGGTCATGGCACTGGTGGCTTCCCTCATCATCGCGACGGTCACCTTCTTTATCTGCATGGCCGGTCTGCACATCGGCAAAAAGTTCGGCACCAAGCTGGCCGGAAAAGCCTCCGTTCTGGGCGGTATCATCCTCATCGGCATCGGTCTGGAAATTTTCCTGACCGGCATCTTCGGCTAAAACGTTTTCTGATGCCCTTGCGTACACCTTGCGGAAAAACAACTGCATTTTCGGCGGTTTCTCTAAGAAATTTGGGGGCGGCTTGGCAAAGCTGCTGTGTTTTTTGCCGCTTCGTGCGCAAATTCCGCACCTTCAGCGAATGAGCAAAGATTCTTTACTGAAATTTCGTACAAAGAAACGCTATGCGGTCGGATTTTTGCAAAAAATCCTCTTGCCAAACCCTTGGAGTTCTGGTATTCTCAAGCCAGAAACCAACTTACCGGACAAAGGTCTGATAAGTTGAGATACCAGATCATTCAAGGGAGGTACCGAATATGGCAAGCATCATGAGCCGTAGAGTTTTCCTGAAATGCGCCGGTGCTGCTGCACTGGCTGTTACCGCATCCGGCATCTTCGCAGGGTGTTCCGAGGAGGGCGGAGGTTCGAAAGACACCGTGTACGGAGTGGGTGAGTCCACACAGATCAATGGAGTGAACGTAAAGCTGCTGGGCTATCGCCTTGATCCGATTTCGGGCATGGTCGGGAACTATGCAGGAAAAACGTTCATCACCGTGTGCATCGGGCTGGAAAATCAGTCGGAGCAGACGGTCAAGATGGGAAATACCACGGAGACCGAACTGGCCGAGGTGCTGAAGGCAATCTATAACAACCAGTATGAGACGCTGGGCAAGAGCGATTTCAAGATGACGTCGGACAGCGGCAAGATCGGCCATGCGGAGATCGGTTATCTGACGAACGAGACCGGTCTGGAGAGCTACGGTGTGCGGGATAACCTGAAACCGAAGCAGACGGGCTGCATCAAGATCTATGCGATCGTTCCGAGCGATTGGGAGCAGATCGGCATCCAGTATACGCCGTACTTTGCCCCGAACGAGACCCGCAACTTTGTGCTGAACCGCTCCAATAAAATTTCATAAACTATAAAATTTCCGCGCTCTTCCCCCAAGGGCGAACGTTCTCCGATAAGCAAAAGACCAGCGCCGCAGAGTATCTCACCCTGCGGCGCTGGTCTTTTTTGGCGTTCCACGTGGAACATTTATTTTTCGGGTTCAAAATAGTCGGCGTATTCCTCGGTCAGCTTGCTGCCCAGCCGACGGATGCCGCCGTAGAGGTGGCGCTCCACCAGCGGCTCAAAGGCCGCAAGGTCGCACCGCTCGATGGCCTCAATGAGGTTCGTATGGTCCGCGATCACCTCGGCCAGCCCGCCGCTGGTCATGGTGTCCAGCATCCGGAAGCGGCTGTAGTCGGCGTGAGCGCTCTGCAAGGTGCGCCAGAGGTACATCTTGCCCATAGCTGCGAACCATGTCTCGTGGAGCAGCCGGTCGGCCTCATACAGGCGGTTGAAGTCCGGGTGCTCTGCGTGGGCCAGCTCCTCGTAGGCGGCGGCCCGCTTCCGGATCAGCGCCCGCTGCTCCGGGGTGCACTTGGGCGAAAAATCCCGCAGGACGCGGGCTTCCACGGCGGTGCGCTCATAGATCAGCTCCTCCACGATCTCCCGGTTCAGCCGGGTGACGGTGGTGCCTTTGTAGGGCACGATCTTCACCAGCCCGTTTTCCTGCAACCGCTGCAAGACCACCCGGATGAGGGAACGCGGTGCCCCGAACCGGGCGCAGAGCGGGTTTTCACTCAGCAAGCTGCCGGGGCGGATGGTCAGGTCGATGATCTCCCGCTCCAGCACTTCATAAATTTCGGCATCCGCCTTGTATGTTTGTTGTTCCATAGCATTTACCCGATGTTCCATGGTTCCTCGTTCGGCTTTTCCAGCCGGAATTCCATCTGCTGCCCCGTTTCCGGGTGCAGGAATTGCAGCCGCGCACTTTGCAGGGCGATGTTCCCCTTGACCCGCCTGCCGTATTTGCCGTCACCCCAGAGCGGATGCTTCCGGGAGGCGAACTGCACCCGGATCTGATGGGTCCGCCCGGTGTGGAGGGTGATGTCCGCAAGGCTCAGGGCCCCATTTGTGGCCGTGATGCGGTATTCCAGCACCGCTTCCCTCACCCCTTTGCGGGGGCGGCTGACCGGGAAGACCCTCCCCTTCCGGCTGTCCTTGAAGAGATAGTCCCGCAGAGTCCCCGCTTCGGGCAGGGATTCATCCGGCGCTCCCGCAAGGACGGCGCGGTATTGCTTCACGAAGACCGGCGCGGCGGGGGTGTGCTTCGTGGGTTCGGCCCGGCCGTCCAGCACAGCGTAGGCGTCCTGACTTTCGGTGATCTGCCGGGTCAGGGCCGCTGCGGCCTTCGGCGTCTTGGCCAGCACCATCAGCCCGGAAACGCCGATGTCCAGCCGGTGCACTACCCCCACATAGGCGTCCGGCTTGCCCCAGAGGGCCCGCAGCGCGTCGGGCAGACCCGTTTCACTGGAAAGACCCGCCGGTTTGTTCACGACTGCAAGGGCCGCATCTTCGTAGACGATCACAGTTTGCCCTCGTCCAGCAGGGCCTTGAGCTTCAGCACGCCCGCAATGGTCTTGCCGTCCTTGATCTCACCGCTCAGGACCATTTCGTAGGCCTTTTGCAGCGGCACGCGGTCGGGGGTCAGGAACTCGTCCGCGTCAAGGTGCATGTGGGTCTTCGTCAGGCCGGTGGCGACCCATGTGTAGATGACCTCGGTATCGTAGCCGACGGTGGGGTAAAATTCCCCCAGCGAGGTGTAGTGCTCTGCCGTCAGGCCGCACTCCTCTTCCAGCTCCCGCTTGGCGGCTTCGAAGGGGTCCTCCCCTTGCTCCAGCTTGCCGGCGGGCAGCTCCCACAGCTCCTGCTGCATGGCGTAGCGGAACTGGCGGACCATGCAGATGGTGCCGTCCTCAAAATAGGGCACGATGCAGGCCCCGCCGTGGTGGTGGACCACCTCGCGGGTGGCGGTCTTTCCATTCTCCAGCAGGGCGGTATCCTTGGTCAGGGTGACCACCCGGCCCTCGAAGATCACCTCACTGGTCAGTTTCTTCTCAAAATGTACTGCGTCCATCGTTTCTGCGTCCTTTCTGAGCGGGCCGAAAACGTTCCGGACCCGGAAAATCCATTGGTTCCAGTTTACGGCATCTCCTGTATGATTGTCAATTCAAAATTAAGGAAAAGTTAAGAAAAATCCGCTGATCCCGCCAAAAACTTAAAATTCTGCAAGAAAAATCTCACCAAAAACACAAGAGTAAAAAACAGCCAAAAAATTTCTTGAATTTTTGTTGTGTTTTGCCAGTCGGTTTGCGTTTACTTTAAGGGCGGAATTTGCTATTATAGTATACGAGCAATAGTGCCTTTATGGGGTTCTCCGGCCCCGCCGGGGCGCATATTGCCCCGCGCAAAAGGTACCAAATTCTGAACAATGGAGGAAGAAAAATGCCTAGAGCAAAGCAAACCATGGATGGCAATACCGCTGCCGCTCATGTAGCATATGCCTACACGGACGTGGCTGCCATCTACCCCATTACCCCGTCTTCTCCGATGGCTGACTCTGTGGACCAGTGGTCTGCAGCAGGTCAGAAGAACATCTTCGGCAATCAGGTCAAGGTCGTCGAGATGGAGTCTGAGGCCGGCGCAGCCGGCGCAGTGCACGGCTCTCTGGGTGCAGGTGCTGTTACCACCACCTTCACCGCTTCTCAGGGCCTGCTGCTGATGATCCCCAACATGTACAAGATCGCTGCGGAGCAGCTGCCCTGCGTGTTCGATGTTTCGGCACGTACCGTTGCTACCCAGTCCCTGAACATCTTCGGTGATCACAGCGACGTTATGGCATGCCGCCAGACCGGCTTCGCAATGCTGGTCGAGAGCAGCGTGCAGGAAGTTATGGATCTGTCTCCCGTGGCTCATCTGGCAGCCATCGAGGGCAAGGTCCCCTTCCTGAACTTCTTCGATGGCTTCCGTACTTCTCACGAGTACCAGAAGATCGAGAAGTGGGACTACGCTGATCTGAAGGAAATGTGCAACATGGAGGCTGTTGAGGAGTTCCGCAAGAAGGCGCTGAACCCTGAGCACCCCAAGATGCGCGGCTCCCACGAGAACGGCGACGTGTTCTTCCAGCATCGTGAGGCCTGCAACTCTGTCTACGACGCACTGCCCGCAGTCGTCGAGAAGTACATGGCCAAGATCAACGAGAAGCTGGGCACCAACTACGACCTGTTCAACTACTACGGCGCTCCCGACGCAGACCGCGTCATGATCGCTATGGGCTCTGTCTGTGACGTTGCAGACGAGGTCATCGATTACCTGAACGCTAAGGGTGAGAAGGTCGGTATCGTCAAGGTCCGCCTGTATCGTCCTTGGGTGTCCTCCGCTCTGCTGAAGGTCCTGCCCAAGACTGCCAAGAAGGTCGCAGTTCTGGACCGTACCAAGGAGCCCGGCTCTCTGGGCGAGCCCCTGTATCTGGACGTTGCAGCTACCCTGCGTGAGGCTGGCATGAACGATGTCATCCTGACCGGTGGCCGTTACGGTCTGGGCAGCAAGGATACTCCCCCGTCTTCCATCTTCGCTCTGTTCAAGGAGCTGGAGAAGGATCAGCCGAAGGAGCGCTTCACTCTGGGTATCACCGATGATGTCACCGGTCTGTCCCTGCCTGAAGTCAAGCCCGCTCCCATCACCGCAGCTGCTGGCACCAAGGAGTGCAAGTTCTGGGGTCTGGGCGGCGACGGCACCGTCGGCGCTAACAAGAACTCCGTCAAGATCATCGGCGACCATACCGATAAGTATGTTCAGGCATACTTCCAGTATGACTCCAAGAAGACCGGCGGCGTGACCATCAGCCACCTGCGTTTCGGCGACAAGCCCATCCGCAGCCCCTACTACATCAACCAGGCTGACTTCGTGGCCTGCCACAACCCCGCTTACATCCACATGGGCATGAAGATGGTCCAGGATGTCAAGCCCGGCGGCGTGTTCATGATCAACTGCCAGTGGTCCGATGAGGAGCTGGATCAGCACCTGAACGCTGAGGCAAAGAAGTACATCGCTGACAACAACATCCAGCTGTACACCATCAACGCAATCGATAAGGCAATCGAGATCGGTATGGGCAAGCGCACCAATACCATCCTGCAGTCCGCTTTCTTCAAGCTGGCTGACGTTATGCCCATCGAGGACGCCGTCAACTTCATGAAGCAGGCAGCTCAGAAGAGCTACGGCAAGAAGGGTCAGGACGTCGTTGAGATGAACTGGAAGGCCATCGATGCCGGTGTTGACGCGATCCACAAGGTCGATGTCCCCGCTTCTTGGTCCAACCCCGCAGCCGATCCCGCCCCGAAGGCTCTCTCTGGCCGTCCGGAACTGGTCAAGCAGATCCGCGACGTCATGGAGCCCATCGCTCGTATGGACGGCGACAGCCTCCCCGTCTCCGCTTTCGTTGCAAATGCAAACGGCGAGTGGGAGCAGGGTGCTTCTGCATATGAGAAGCGCGGCACTGCCGTCAATGTCCCTGAGTGGGATGCTTCCAAGTGCGTTGGCTGCAACCAGTGCGCATTCGTGTGCTCTCATGCAACCATCCGTCCCTTCCAGCTGACTGCTGACGAGCTGGCTGCTGCTCCCGCACAGACCAAGAGCCGCGACAACCGCCCGGCAAACGAGTACAAGTTTGTCATGGCTGTGTCTCCTCTGGACTGCATGGGCTGCGGCGAGTGCGTCACCGTCTGCCCCACCAAGGCCATCACCATGGTCCCGCAGGACAGCCAGGCAGATCAGCAGGCAGTGTTCGACTACTGCGTTGCCAACATCTCCAAGAAGCCTTCCAAGTTTGCTGACGATACCGTCATCGGTTCTCAGTTCAACCAGCCGCTGCTGGAGTTCTCCGGCTCCTGCGCAGGCTGTGCCGAGACTTCTTACGCTCGCCTGATCACTCAGCTGTTCGGCGAGAAGATGTACATCTCCAACGCTACCGGCTGCTCCTCTATCTGGGGCGGTACCGCTTCCATCTCTCCGTACACCGTCAACAAGGACAGCGGCCATGGTCCTGCATGGTGCAACTCCCTGTTCGAGGATAACGCTGAGCATGGTCTGGGCCTGTACCTCGGCCAGAAGACCGTCCGTGAGAACCTGATCAAGCGCATCGCTGAGGTCGCTGGTTCTGACAAGGCTTCCGCTGAGCTGAAGGCTGCGTTCGACAAGTTCATGGAGACCAAGAACAACACCAAGGCCAACGACGAACCCGCTAAGGCTCTGATCGCTGAGCTGGAGAAGGCTGCTGCCGCTGGCTGCACCGAGTCCGCTGAGATCCTGAAGAGCAAGGAGTTCATCGCGAAGAAGTCCGTCTGGATCTTCGGTGGCGACGGTTGGGCATACGACATCGGCTTCGGCGGTCTGGATCACGTTCTGGCCTCCGGCGAGGATGTCAACGTCATGGTCTTCGATACTGAGATGTACTCCAACACCGGTGGACAGGCATCCAAGGCTTCCAACATTGGTGAAGTCTGCCAGTTCGCTGCTGCTGGTAAGGAAATCAGCAAGAAGAGCCTGTCTGAGATCGCAATGACTTACGGCTACATCTATGTTGCTCAGATCGCTCTGGGTGCTAACATGAATCAGGCTGTCAAGGCAATTGCTGAGGCTGAGGCTTATCCCGGCCCGTCTCTGATCATCGGCTATGCTCCCTGCGAGCTGCACGGTGTCAAGGGCGGCATGACCAACTGCCAGAACGAGATGAAGAAGGCTGTCGAGGCTGGTTACTGGAACCTGTTCACCTTCAACCCGGCCAACAAGGCTCAGGGCAAGAACCCGTTCACTCTGACCTCCAAGGCTGTCGACGCCGAGAAGTATCAGGCACTGCTGGCAAACGAGACCCGTTACAGCCGCCTGACTCGTGCCTTCCCGGATCGTGCAAAGCAGCTGTTCGCACGCAACGAGCAGGTTGCAAACGACCGTTACGAGCATCTGACCCGTCTGGTCGAGCTGTACAAGTAATCTTTCTTTGGAAATTCTGGTTTGAACGGGCCGCAGCGGCACCCTAGCCCGAAAGGCGGCTGCTCCGCACTGGCGGTTACTGCGCAACGCAGCAGTGCGAAACTGTGGCAGGTAAGAGCTGAAATTCCAAGCAGAAGAACGTACAACGCTTCCGCTTTTGCAAGCGAAACTCTGATTTCATTCCCACGCTCTCCTGCGGCATTGATCCGCAGGGAGCCGGGTGTTTGAAATACCAAAGCGCCCGCGAGGGTCCTTGAAAGCACACCCCGCGTGTGTCAGGAGCATAAGGTCTGCTTGCAGATACCTTGCTCCGCCTACGGCATAAGACCTGCTTCGCAGGGATCTTGCCGCAGTCAAAAACGAATCCCGTTTTTAGCGCCCCGCTCACCGGCAACGGTGACCGGGGCGTATTTTTGTGCCTGCCCTATTTTACACTTTCTTCATAGGTTTTTCATGAAAAGCAACCCATTCTGTGCTATACTACAGGCATAAGGAACCGGGGCCGCAACCGATTCCTTGTACATGATTCCTCCTCACACCAAGGCAATATCCGAACAGAAAGCCCATTCCAGCGTTCCGCAAGTGCTGGAAGGGGCTTTCTGCGTTTTTGACGGAAATTTCCCTCGTCTTTTGGCGGATTTAGGGTTGACCGGCCTTTTCGTGAACGCTATAATAAAAAGTGGAAAAGAATTTTAGGAGGTGAACGCAGGACAATGGACCCGGATCATAGTCGAAGACACGGATCAACTGCGAAACAGCAACAGCAAAAAGCAGCTGCGTTCGCCTTTTTTGCCCGGTAAGAGGTGCCGTTTGGTACTTCTCAGCGGGGAGAAAGGGCGCGGCTTTGTGCGCGGTAAGGGCGGAAGGGCCCGATCCTGCGCTGGGCGGCGCTTTTTGTTTTGTGAGCTGTCCGATCCGCCGGAAACGGTAAGGAGGAACACAAAATGGAACTGGAAGAAAAGAAGACTGCGGCACCGGAAGCCTCGCTCCCCGTGCCCGAACTGCCCACGGATATCCCTGCAGAGGTGCGGCAGAAGCTGGCCGAAGACCTGAACGAAGAAGCTACCGAGGACCTCAAGCAGGACGTGCGCGACGCTGAAGAGGAAGAGGCCAAGGATGAAGAGGTCAAGGCCAACCCCGAAATGCTGACCAAGAGCCGTCTGCTCAAGATGCTGGTGAAAAAGCAGTACGTGAAGCTGCGTGAGGTCACCGAGGAAGAGCAGCCCGCCGACTTGGCGGAGCTGTTGGAAGAGCTGGACGAGAATAACCGCCTTGTGGTTTTCCGTCTGCTGAAAAAGGACGTCGCAACGGAAGCTTTTGCCTACATGTCCGATGAGGCCCGCGACGATCTGGTCAATGCGTTTTCGGATATCGAGCTGGTCAGCGCCATCGAAGAGATGAGCTTGGACGACGCAGCCGACCTTTTGGAAGATATGCCCGCCGGTGTCGTCAAGCGGGTGCTGGAGAAATCCTCCAAGCAGACCCGTGAGAGCCTGAACAAACTGCTGAACTACCCTGAAAGCTCGGCCGGCAGCCTGATGACCCCCGAATACGTCCGTCTGCGGAAAGATATGAACGTCAGCGAGGCGCTGGCCGCCATCCGCCGACAGGGCGAGAATGCCGAGACGGTCTACACCAACTACGTGGTGGAGCGGAACCGTCTGCTGGGCGTTGTGTCGGCCCGCAGTCTGCTGTTGGCCGACCCACAGACTCCCATTGAGGACATCATGGACGATAATGTGGTCACCGTGAAGGTCACGGACGATCAGGAATATGTGGCCCGTGAGATGCAGCGCTACGACTTCACCGCCATGCCTGTTCTGGACAACGAGGGCATGTTCGTCGGTATCATCACCATCGACGATGCCATCGACGTCCTGACCGACGAGTCCACCGAGGATATGCAGAAGATGGCTGCTATTCTGCCGGATGACGATGCAACGACCTATTTTGGTACGAGCGTCTGGACCCACGCCAAGCAGCGCATCCCTTGGCTGCTGATCTTGATGCTGTCGGCGACCTTCACCGGCATGGTCACCACCCACTACGAGGAAGCGTTCGTCAGCCTTCCCCTGCTGGTCTCCTTCATGCCCATGCTGATGGATACCGCCGGCAACTGCGGCAACCAGATCAGCACCCTGATGGTTCGCGGCCTTGCGCTGGGCGAGGTGGAGCCTTCCGATTTCCTGAAAGTTCTCGGCAAGGAGCTCCGGGTTTCCGCCATCGTGGGCGCAGTGCTGGGCCTTGTGAACGGTCTGCGCATCTACCTGATGTACACCTTCATCTTTGCAGGCCAGTACGAGAACGTGCTGGGCTATGCTGTCGTGGTCAGCGTGTCGCTGTTCTTCAGTGTCATTCTGGCAAAGCTGGTGGGCGGTATGCTGCCGCTGGCCGCCAAGAAGCTGGGAGCCGACCCGGCCATTATGGCGACGCCCTTCATCACCACCATCGTCGATGCGTGCAGCTTGATCCTCTACTTCCAGATCGCGCAGCTCGTGTTCCGGAATATGATGTAAAACGTTCGGAGAACGGATGTCTCTGCGGTTTTGCCGCGGCTGCATCCGTTCTCTTTTTTACAGTTTTCAACACCGCGGTTTTATACATTGCGGGATGTGGAAAACTCAGGGGCTCAGATTCCAACGGGGAGAATGCGGAATGGCTTGGCGGAAAGCCAGTGAAAAAAGAAAAGAAAAGGCCTCGACTTTCTTTTGGAAAAAAGAAAATTCTCCTGCATTTCTCCCCAAAACCCTCCATGGAAAATGCAGGGAAATACATCACGTATAAAAATCAGTCTCCGCACCTGTGGAAAACTCGGTGGAAAAAGTGGAAAACACCGTGGGAAACTGCCCCTCTTTTTCACAAATTCCGTGGAAAACACCGTGGAAAAAGTGGATAAGTCCATCCGGCGGCACCAAAAATGGATACAACCGGCCGTTTTGGCACTCCCCCACGGCGACAGCCAAGCCCTTTGTTCACAGGGAGTTCCTTGAATGGCCCGGCCAAACATGGTACAATAAAAAATACACACAGCCCCGTCTGACCGGGGCAAATTCTACGATCATGGAGGCGTCTGCCTATGAACTGGCTTACCAAACTGGAGCGGAAGTATGGCCGCATCTGCATCCCGAACCTCATCTCGATCTTGGTCGGCGCGCAGATCTTGGTCTACGCCGTGGAGCTGTTCGTCAATCAGTATATCTCACTCTACCTGAGTCTGAACCGCACCGCCCTGCTGGTGGGTCAGCTCTGGCGGGTCATCACCTTTGTGTTCGTTCCGTTTTCGGGCGGCGGACCGCTGAGCGTGGTGCTGGGCATCTACTTCACGTGGTTCATCGGCAGCGCGCTGGAAAAGGAGTGGGGCGATTTTCGCTTCAACCTTTATATCCTGCTGGGCATGGTGGGCGCGGTGGCGGCCTGTCTACTGACGGGCTACGCCGATACCTACTGCCTGTCTCTGTCGCTGCTGCTGGCCTTTGCCATGCTTTACCCGGAGGTTCAGGTGCTGCTCTTCTTCGTCATCCCCATCCGGGTGAAGTACTTCGGCCTGTTCGCGGGGGCGCTGTGGCTGCTCAGCTTCCTCGGTGCCGGGGCAGCGGGCAAGCTGAACTATCTGCTCTGCATGGTGAACTTCCTCGTCTTCTTTGGCCCGCAGGCGTGGCGCAGTGTCCGCGCGTGGGTCCGCCGTGAACAGTGGAAGAGGAAGAACCGCCGATGATGCTGGATCGATTGGAAGGCAACGCGGAGCTGAAATCCAGCGTTCGCCTCATGTTGGACAGCCGCCGCTTGACCCACAGCGTCCTTTTGGTGGGCGAGGAGGGGCTGGGAGCCGGTTTCGCGGCCCGCTGCGTTGCGGCCGATTATCTTTACCCCCAAGGCGGAGCGCCCGCTGAGGCGCTTGTACGGGGCGAATGCTGCCGTGCCGTGGCAAAGGCCGGCAAGCGCGACAGCGGCCAGATCGAAACGGGTGTCGTGCGGGAGGCCATCTCGGTCACCGGCATGGGTTCCGGCGGAAAATATCTTGTCGGTCAGGTCACGGCCATGCGGTCGGAGATCTTCAACACCAGCCTTTCGGCGGAGGGCCGCGCCGTCCTGCTCTACCATGTGGAGCGGATGAACGAGGAATCGGCCAACGCCCTGCTGAAGGTCATGGAGGAGCCGCCGGAGGGCGTGCTCTTTCTGCTGACGGCGGATTCGCTGGCAGGCGTGCTGCCCACCATCCGGAGCCGCTGCATCAGCTTTGCCATGGCCCCCGTCTCCCCTGCCGACTGCGCCCGCTACTGCACGAAACAGGGGGTGGACGCCAAGGCGGCGGCCCTGTACAGTGAGCTTTTCGACGGCCACATCGGCACAGTGCTGGCCGCCGCGCGGGACGATGCCCGCCGCGAGCAGGTGGAACAGGCCCTGACGCTGGCCAAGGCCGCCGCCGCGAAGGACAGCTACGCCGCCGCCGTCCTGCTGGCCGGTTACGAAAAGGAGAAAGCCGGTGCGGCCGCCCTGCTGGCCGATTTCCGGGCCGTCGCCGCTGCCGGGCTGCGCGGCAGCCCCCGCTCCCCGGTGCAGGGTGATGCCGCCCGCAAGGCGCTGGGAGCC
>OBYM01001089.1_pt1 | contig 12575 bp, 13 predicted proteins | sample 1538191 | NCBI WGS metagenome assembly OBYM01 (sample SAMEA2580165, study PRJEB22360) | human gut metagenome | biome: human gut; feature: human-associated habitat; material: faeces | place: Denmark | collected 2008/2010 | reverse complement strand
TTGCTTTTACTACCTGTCAGATTGGCGGCCCCCAAAGAAGAGCCTGCCATACCTTTCCAGGGCACTCTCTACGATACTCGCATATAGCTCGGTGGTATTGACTGTCTCCTGCTCCTCCGTTGAGGCGTCCTGACCGGATTCTACCGCTGCGTTCGATTCTTCCCCGAAATATGTATAGGAGCCGCCTTGCTCATCCTGAAGGAAACAGTTATACCGATGACTGGTTGAATCGCCCTGCATCCAGCATGCATCATTGGCTCCGGCATAAATCAAGTTCGGTACCCTTTCTACTTTGTCAAAGATCGTTTCCTCCAGGGTTTCTGTATTGAGGAAGCGGAGAGTCATATCCTTATAATAGTAGAGCCCATTCTCGGAAAGGCAAAATCTGTTATATACGTCATCATCATAGGACGCAAGGGTTTCGGTTTTGCCGTCGTTGACGTTTAACCGGTAAACATTGTCTCGGTCCGTATAATATAAGTAATCGCCTTGGGTAATAAAGGAAAAATACTTCTCCACGTCATCATCGTCTTGTGACGGCACGATCCCGACTTCCTCTTCCTCGGAGTTTTCTGCTTTTCGATACAGGATTTCTCCCATCAGGTTATGCTCCACATCCGGGATAAGATAATAGTAGTATCCGTCGTTATACGCTACAAAGCAGGCAGGACCCTCAAGGCCAAGAAAATCTTCCTGTTTACACATCTCGCCGCTATTCAGATCCAGTCGGTAGAAGGAGTACCTGTTGCCGAAGATGAGATAGTCTTCAAAGAAGAAAGCGCCTTCCATTTGAGACAGTAAATTACCATAGGTACTGAGCTGCTCATAGCTTACAAGGGTGCCGTTTTCCTTGCCGTCTTTGCTGATCCAATGAACTTCGTATTCGAGATCGCCCTGCTCTGTGGCTTTTGTGATTTCTATAAAGCAGATCTTATCGTTCCAGAGGAAGATACCGCCCAGGGAGTACTGACCCCATCCATCGCCTTCAATTTTCTCTGTTTCGTATAGGATCTCCGGCTTTCCGCTCAAATCATTGCGGACCCGCTTAATACAGGGCGCCCAGCTTTCAGTCTCGCTTAGAAAATATGTATACTGGTCATCGTAAACAACTGTGGAATATCCCAGATTGACAGAGCTGTCGTCGCCTTTAGAGGAGCCACCTTTCAGGGCGAACACAAAAATCAGCGCCGCGGCAAGAATGACCGCAAGCAAAGCGCCGCCAACAGACAGGCCGATGATCAGCCCCTTTTTCGATTTCTTTTGAACCGAAGCCGCAACGCGATGTTCCAACGTCTGCACTTCCGCTCTCCCCTCCACTGGAACCTGCGAATATACCGGCTCCGCAGCGGGTTTTTCCTGTGGTTCGGTTTGCTGCAAAACCGACGCTCCGCACTTTGCGCAGAATCGGTCGCCGTCCTTTAACTGGTTTCCGCATTTTGAACAAAACATATGCTTTCCTCCTACACAATTGTTAAAATATTACCGGCGGTTTGGCGACGCCATACAAAAACATTGCTTATTCCCCCACTTGTATTGCCATGAGATCGCCAAAATCAATCATGGTAATCCGACCGTTTTCTACAGTAAAGTAAAGTCCATACCACTTAGCGAAGTCAAAATTCCCCTCACTGATACGATCGGCTCGTTTCTTTTCGTATTCCACAGGCGAATAGGTGTTTCCGTTTTCATCCATATAAACCGTAAAAGATACACGTGGATCGGTTTCCGGATTGTATTTGTGCGCCGGACCCCCATAGCCCATTTCCGTCGAGCACATTGCGTCAGGATATTCTGTTAAAATTTTTTCATAGGAATCACCGACTGAAATTCCATTGGAAAGACCGGTATGATTCATCGTGGTCCTCCAGTAAACCAGCTTGGTTTCTCCTGTTTCTTTGTCTGCTCGAATAAAACCGTCAACTCTTTGATCACCCGATTGTTTCAGGGAATAAAAGAATTCTGTATTTTTTTCCATATTCGGAAACGCTTCTTCAAGCTGATCGAGATCCTCCCCGTAATAAATCTGTGTTTGTTCTACTTTCAGAACCGGGAAAGGACTGGATGGAGCCGGATTGAATAATGCCAAAGCAACCAGAATCACCGCCGCTGCCGCAATCAGCAGTACGGCCAAACCAACAGAAAGGCCGATCACAAGCCCTTTTTTTGATTTTTTCCCGCGAGCCGCAGCGCCGCTCATTTGAACACTGAAATTTTGCGCCGCCATAAGCGGCTCCGGTTTTGGAACTTGAATGTTTTCCACTTCATCCGCTATGCCTGCCGGTCGCTGCTGCACCGGCGAATCCTCTTGTGATATCTTTACAGGTGCGCCACACGCACTGCAAAATTTTGCGTCATCCGGCAAAGGATTTCCGCACTTTGAACAGAACATAATATCTACCCCTCTCGCATGCCGGAGACAAAAGCAGCCCCAGCTTATTTTCCATTCCATTTTACCCGAACCGACAAAAAAGCGCCCCACACAATCAGGTAGTTTTCAGAAAATAATTTGAAAACATTCTATACACTACCCTTTTGTGTGGGGACAAGGTTCTGCTTTGTAAATATAATATGAAATAAGGATAAACGCCGCATCATGCAGACATGGCGTAAATTTTGAAATCTGGACATTTACCGACTTACACACAGGAGGGACAACCATATGAAGAAGAAAGGTTTATTAGGGATTGTAGCATTTCTCATGGTGATCGCCCTGGCTCTCACGGGCTGCGGGCAACAAGGCAAGCAGAACGCGGGTGCAACCGGTTCTGAAGGCCAAAACAGCACGATCACCGACAACGGCAACGCAAACAATGGCGAGGCTATGGCTGAGCCGGAAGACTCTGAGAATGTCGGAGACGAAGCAAGTAATCATAATCCTGAGATGAAGGACGGTTATTATGCCTATGAAGTCGACGGCGTTGAGGTTCTTTGCAAGACGAACATTTGGGACTATATTGATGGAGATGTCTGGCATAGAACTGAGATGTTTGAAGCTCTCGGGTATGAGAGAGACGATAGTATCGGAGTTGCGAGATCGCCTGGTTTCTTTCGTTATGTTGAAGATAGCGAATTCGGCAAGTCGCAATTTACTGCATTTGTTACCTCGCCTACGAACACGAATAGTGAAGATTTCATAGAGTATCAATATTTGAATGAGCTCCATGTCGGTTCATATGGCCATAGTATTGAAGTGTATGTTCGTTGCCAACAAGACACTTTTGCAACGGAAAAGGAGGATGGACCAAGAACACCGATTGATATAATTGTATTGACAGCATATCTTCTTGAACAATGCCAAAATGATGTTAATGAATCGTATCTCGATGATATTTTTTCGAACGCCGATGATGGTTTTTTGAGGATTTACGAGTAATATTCCTGATCAGAAAAGTGGAGGCCGCTTTGCGACCTCCCTTTTTTATGCAGTAACGAAATAGGATTTCTTTGTATCTAAGCTGTAATTTTGGCTATACGATATATAGTTTTCGGAATCTGTATATTCGTTATTCTCAATCTGAATCTTTTCTGCTTCTGGCTTTTGGTAATTGAGCGGATAATATCCGTCTGGTTCGTAATCTACGATAAATGTTAGATAGTTAATAGTATCTATAGTAGCAATTACTTTCTCCTTAGTAAGGCCAGATTTACGTGCCAATACGCCTTCGAATGAATTATCTAACGGATGCTTTTCGTAGTAGTCTTCTAGAAATGCGGTAACTGACGATTTTTCTATTAATCCCATGTTCTCGGCTAGGCGTTGATTTTCGATAAAGCGTTGGCATTTAGAAAAAGCGCCACGCCTACCCTTTTGTGTGGGGCGAATCTAGCCATTTATGCTATAATATTCTTATCGTTATCTAACTGCGCAGATTGGTTAGAATCATTTTTCTAAGGGGGAAATCCGATGGACGAGCGTAAAAAATCGATTGTTCGGCTTTTTGCGGCGGCAGTGCTGCTGTTTGCAGTCTCCGCATACCGGCAGTTTAGTATGCGGTACTGGCCGGAGGATTTTCTGCGGCCATATCTTGTCTGGGCGGTCTATATGCTCTTACTTTTTAGCTGGCAGCATACAATTACGACGAAAATCACACAGAAATCCATGCGCTGTCACCTGACTGCACAAAATATCGTCAGTATCCTGTATTTAACGGTTCGCTTTGTGCAGGACGCCTTCCTCTATACCGATATTTCATGGATGCGCTTTACCGGATACTTTATCAATATAGCGGCTGTCTTCATCCCGCTGTTCGGCCTTTACAGTGCATTTTATCTCGGCAAGGCAGACGATTACCGAATCAGCAAAAAGTGGTATCTGCTTCTGATACCGGCTTGTTTTTTGAGTGTGATGGCACTGACTAACGATTTGCATCACTTCCTATATTACATTGTGCCGGAGGAACCCCAGCCTAATTTGTATTTTCACCCATACATCGGTACCTATCTCATCTATTTGTGGGGATTGTGGATGATTGGACATCAGGTATCTGTGATCTATCGGCGAAATGGTACAACAAAGTCCGATCCGCTTTATCGGAAGCTGATCCCTTTCTACGAGCCGATTTTACTCTTTCTGTTCAGTATTCCTTATGCGGCAACAGCCTATGTTGTGCAGTTTGAACTTGTGGAATATTCAGCGGGGCTGATTTTCATTCTTGTGCTTTGCTGGGAGCTTTATATCCTAGTTGGACTGATTCCGGTAAACACGCAGTATGAGGAAGTGTTCCGACGGTCTACAGTGGCGATGCAGATTCTTTCACCGGACGGTGAGCGAATTGCCATATCGGAAAACGCGGCGGAACTCACACCTGTTATACTGGAATCCCTGAAGCAGAATCAGCATTTTTCTGTTACGGAAGACGTCATCATGCACCTGCACCAAATCCCGGGCGGGTGCATGATCTGGCAAACAGATCTCTCGCAGATCAACCATGCTTTACGGGAGCTTCAGAGACTGAATGCGGAGCTGGAAGAAGAACAAGATCTGCTGGCACAGGAAATCCGCATTCAATCGGATGAGGCAAGCGTTCAGGCTCGCAATGATATTTACGACAGCTTATCATCGGAGGTAGCCGGGCAGCTTGCTTTGATGGAAAAGATTCTGTCGAAAGAATCACTTTCAACGGAAGACTGGAACCGCATTTGTCTTATCGGGACCTACATCAAACGGTTTTGCAACTTGCAGCTTACTTATCAGGAACAGCAGACGATCCCGATAGGTGATTTAGCCATCAGCTTGCAGGATATGGCAAAATGTATGAAGAATCTTGGAATCAGAACCAGTTTGGATTTTTGCCCCATATCGAATTTAGAACCAGAGCTTATTCTCCTCATTATGAAAACTTTGGAAGAGATTTTAGAGGAGGCAGATTTTTGCCTGACCTCTGTGGCAATTCGAATCAGCGATACGGCTTGCTTTGAAGTAGCCGATATAGACCACGGGCTTGCTCCTCGTTCTTTAGAAGGCGGCTATCGGTTCCAGACAGAAAAGATTTCAGTAGGTTATCGGCTTCTGCTTTTGAAAGAAGGAGAGGTGGTGCAGTGATGAAAAAGAATATGTCAGCTAAAATAATTAAAAAAGCCATCGACTCTTACCCCGGTGGAATCTGCTTCTCCGCATTGGACGGACGGGTCATTCTCGTTAATGAGAAGATGAATCAGCTGGTACTGGAACTGACCGGACACACGATTCTGAACGCAAAGGCAGTATGGCAGGAACTCACAAACTTTGCTAATAATAGCAAGGCGGAAAAGCTAACTCAATCCTGGCTGCCGAAAGATACGGACAATGAAAATAGAAATCCCCATCAACAGTTGTTCTTCCGCTTCTCAGACAGCTCAGTCTGGCGTTTTGAACTGAGGTTTCTTGATTCCGATACCGTTCAGATTGAAGCGGCGGAAATTACAGAACTCTACCGGCTCAGCGAAGAACTGTATGAGAACACCATCCGGCTGCAAGAGATGCAAAAGCGGCAGAAAACCTTGCTGGACAGCATCGTAGAAGTCAATTTGAATAAAGAGATTCTTGCCGCCAAAATGCATATCCATGATGAGCTGGGGCACTGTTTGCTGGCTACCACTAAGGCGATTACAGAAGACAGTCTGGCCGAGAACGCCGATGTACTGCGGGAAAGCTGGAACAGCACCATTCGTGATTTTTCCAATATTCCTACTGTGTGGACGGTTCCTGATTCTTCCCTGCAGTCTGAACTGATGCAGGTGGCGGAGCTGATTGGTTGTAAGGTTGTATTCCTTGGCGAACAGCCAAAAAGCCGTAAGGCATTACAGCTTTTGTATGCCGCCGTCCGCGAGGCACTCACCAATGCGGTACGCCATGCGGACGCTACGGAACTGACGGTAAAAATCGAGCAAGATGAGAAAAGTTATCATATAGAGATATCCGACAACGGTAGTGTATCTGTTTCAAGCATTACAGAAGGTAACGGCCTTAGCGCATTGCGGCAGCGGTTGGAACAAGAAGGAGCATCCCTAAAAGTGCTCTGCGACAACAGCGTTTCTCTAATTGTCGATATTTCCTTTGATTTTGACGAAGCTCAGAAAGGAGGACGGAAATGATACAGGTTTTAGTAGTAGAAGATTCTAGGATTACCCGGGACGCTATTGAGAGCCAGATCGCCAAATCAGAAAAATATGTCCTGTACGCCTCCATAGAAAACGCAGCGAATGCTGAAATAGCCTGTCTGCGCGGGTGTGTTGATTTAATCCTGATGGATGTCTGTACGGCTGACGAAGAATCAGGGCTGAAAGCTGCGGCAAAGATCAAGCAGTACAACCCTAAAATCAAGATCATCATCATGACTTCCATGCCGGAACATTCCTTTATTCAAAAGGCAAAAGCGTGTGGATGTAATGGCTTTTGGTACAAGGAATATGGCAACACTGCTTTAATGGAGGTCTGCGACCGGGTGATGAACGGCGAATATGTTTATCCCGAGGACACACCGATGATTCGCATCGGGTACAGCAACAGTGCTGAGTTTACCGGTCGGGAATTTGATATCATCCGGGAGCTGGCGCAAGGGAGAAAATACGAGGAGATCGCAGCGGATTTGGATATTACGCCAAACACCGTCAAGTATCACATCAAGAATATCTTGCAAAAAACGGGCTACCAGAACACCTTGCAGTTGGTGGCTGAGGTGGTAGAAAAGCGATTGATTCTGCCGAAGTATTAAGGAGGATAACAGAGCCGATAATTTGCAATTTATACTTGCGAATTATCGGCTCTGCGTCTATGCGTCCGGCTCTTTGATAATTGAAATATTCGTCTGTTTGACATTGATTAGCGTTTCCTGCTTGTATTTTGGACAGAACAGGGGAAAGTTTATCAGTCCGATATCTTTGAGAATTTTTATCCTTGTTTTACTACCGCAGACGGGGCATCGTATCCATTGTGTATTCATAAGAAGTACTCTTTATGGGACAGAAATCAGTCAGCGCCCGTTGCACCGTCAGGGTCAATTCTCTGCTATAGGGTTCGAAATTACTCAAGGCGCTGTTGTTGTACAACGCATATTTGATAAGAACATTCCACATTGCGCAATTCCTCTTACTCATCTACGGTCTCCATAATATCATCCAGATGGCACTCCATTGCTTCGCAGATCCGCAATAAGACATCCGTTGTTATATTGTCGCCCTTACCGAGCTTGGCAATAGAGGCAGAACTGATCCCGGTCTTTTCTTTCAGGTCACTTTTCTTCATGTTTTTGTCGATAAGCATCTTCCACAGTTTATTGTAGCTGATACGCATCTTAAGAGTCCTCCTTACTGATTTCTATACATCATATCATAGTGCTGTTTTTGATCCATTGCATCAAATATCATTTCAAAGATATTCCGGCACTCTTCGGCATTCAGACAATCCTCTACATAATCCATGCCATCGCTCATGCCAATGGAACTGGCGTTGATATAAGCCAGCATTGCAGACGCCAACTGGAATTTTTCTTCGTCATCATTTCCGTCTGCATCTTTGAACCGTCCCTCGGCCCTGCCCTGTACCAGGATGACCTGCCGCAGCTTTGAACCTTCATATCCGCAAAGCTGGAGGAAATAATACTCCAAAATTCGGCGAATGACATTCATCAGAGGTACCGCTGATTTTACTTCTCTATATTCGTCCCAAAGGGCAGCGTAGGAGTTTTTCACGGGGTTGATATTCATTCTCTGTGTCGGCTCATTAGGGTCGACATCATCAAACAGTTTAATGGTTGATTTTATGCCAATCTTACGAATCAAGTAGAAGGACGCATAATCGTATTTTGCCACATATCCATAGGAGACTTCTCTGTGGAAATAGGCATTGTGCGTCAGAATGAAAATCTGCTTGATAAAGTTGCCTTTGACCGTCGGGTTGCGGTTGTCCGCATTGTTTCGGCAAATCTCAATCATCTGTCGTACAAGCGTACTCACAATAAACAGCGAACCGCTGTCCATACTGGAAACAGGGTCATCAATAACGACAATTTTCTCTCTGGTTTCACCTTCGGCAGAATCACTGCCATGAACCAGGTGGTAAAAATACAGAAACGCTATAAAGTTTTTTTCGCCTTCACTCAAGTTGTCGGCAATAGAGCCGTCCGGGCGCCGAACCTCATAGACATTATCAACGCCAGCCTTTGGCTGAAGGCTGAAACCTTGCATTCCGGAATCTCGAAGCATATGGTTGATGCTGTCTTTCGCAGTGTCGGTCTCCACTGTTTTACTGCGAAGGGTCTTTAGCCGCGTTTTGATGCTTTCAAGAGTCGTATTGTGCGTAGCTATCTCCGCATCCAGTGCATCAAGTTCAGCCTGCATTTCGGCGTCACTTTTTCTATAAGCTACAATGATATCTTTTAGCATAAACGCCAACAGACTGAAAACCGCATCCGCACATTCTGTTCTTTTGGTGGGGCCGGCAGCAACGATAGCGTTATTCGCATCAATAAGAGAGTTGAAACCGGTAATGATATCTGAAAGTTCATCCAGGATAGGACGAATTTCAGTTATCGTTACTACAAAGGCCGGATTGTCAGTTTTGGCTTTAATTGCGTCAATGTTTGCCTGAATAGCCGCCTTCAAAACAGCCATTTTATCTGTGTACGGCTTAAGGTCGATTTCCGGATACAGTTCAGTTGGCGTATTTTGTAGAGGGACGAACAGGTCGTTGGCTAGCTTCTTATATGTAGCCAAGAAATCAGCCAAGTGCCGGAGATTATCCTGGTATCTGTTATCAAAGCTGTCGATAAAGGTCTGCTCAAAATCTGCAGGCAGCTCTCCGCCGCAGTACGGACACCTACCGTCAGCTTCGTATGAATAGGTGTCGTGACCTTGCCGCATCCATTCTGTTGCCCCAATGTTCCGAAGGAAACTGGCAAGTTCTGTGTCTGCACTGTTTACAATGGCTCGGCCAAGAATATCTCTTCCAGGCAAGGAATCCATAACAGTGGAGTCTGCTACAGTATTGAACCTCTGATAGTGCTTTGCGGTATCTGAATACGCGGAGGCGTAAAGTCGCCGCAGTTCTTCGATATTCACATCAGCCGGAGCGTGTTTTAATATCTCTCGAACAAAAGGATCGGATTTGCCTTTCCCGCTCATAGTTCCGATGAACTCCTCACGGATGGATTTACCTCGTTCCCAGCACTCCTTCAAGAAATCCTTATGAAGCTTATCCTTTGCCGTGGCAGTTTTGCTACGCTTTTCACTTGCTACAGTTAAAAGACCCTTTACTTTGGTGCGTTCATCCGTAGCTTCATCGATTTGTCTTTGGATTTCGGCATTTTTTGCGTTTAAGGTAAAGACGCCCTTCATATTACGATAGCTGCGGAAGTTCTCATCTATAAAGTCCTGGTTGTATACCAACGGCAAATAGTCAGCTGCGGTTCGACCAGTCGCATAGGTCACACCAGCGCCACTTTTGATTGCCTTTGCAATAGTGGATTTGCCGGCACCATTATTTCCGAAAAAGAAGTTCACATAGGTCGGCTCGATATAGGCGTGGCTGTCCTTATAGCTTGCGTCCGTCAAATCGATACGAATAATTTCTGATTTGATTTTATCAGCCATAAAGACGCCTCCTTAGATGGGCATTGGCATACCGGGAATTCCGGCTTCCTTAAATGCCTCAAATACATTTACTTTACGAACAGACCACGCACTATGGTTCAAATCCGTAATTGCACAGTCCATATTCAAACCAAAGAACATGGCATTCCGCTTGTCACACAGCTTGATCTGCTGTATAGGGGCAATCGGTTTGAATGCGATTTTTATGTTTTTCCCCGCAACCATTACTTTTTGAATGTAGCAGAGCATGCAGAACTGGTTTGGAGATGTGACCCCTTTCATCTCGGTGTTTTCCTGGCAGATGATAGCGGGAAAGCGTTTCAACTCTGCAATACCCTTTTCTGTAAGAGTGGAGCATCTATCGAAAATCTCTGGGGGAACATTATATTTTGTTAATGCCCGGTTTGCGATAACCGAAACCACACCCGTGCTGAAAACATCCTCTTCGCAGGTCACGATTAACTGATAGTATTCCTGGCTAAAGGACTGGATGGCAATCATCATCTCTGCTGATGAGTCGGCCATCTGAGGATAACTTATATTGTAATTAAAATTCACCGTGGCTCCCGGCTGATTAGTGACAGCGACATTGTTGGTGCCAGTCTGCTGTAAAGCAGGGGTAGCCGGCAGATCGGTCTGCTTAACAATCAGATCGTTGCTCATAGTGTACCGCCTCAAAAATTAAAGTTCATCGTCCCGTTATTCGTCAGATTAAAGTTCTTTTCTCCATTCTGGATGACATTGATCTGTTGCTGAATGACGGTTATTTTTTTGTCCTCATCGGCGGCACCTGACGGTTCTTCACCATCTACGACCTCCGCCTCTATAGGCTCGGCATCTTCCTCAGAGGATGCTGGGCTTTTTCTTTTTGTCCCCGCCGCTTCCCAAATGATACTCGCAAATAAGCTGGCAATCTCATCGCCTACATTGCAAGCATTGATAGCTGGCAGGTAAGGCTTGAATCTATCGCACAGTTCCAACTGCGCCGATTCTCCGGCTTGAAATATAAATGAGGCAAACTCCACCTGGTCAAGGTGGGGACTCATTGCCTTTGCAATCTCCGTGATTTGGCTGTTCCCATTGGCGTAAGCCTTGTAAGAACTGTCGCTGTAATCATCGAGAATATCCCGGCCATCGTCTGTCAGAATGGCATCAAACAGACTGCGAACATATTTATGGACGCCACCTTTTCCGCCGATGACAGGGCGAGTCAATGCAACAAACTCTTGGAAATTCATACAGCATCCTTTCTGTACCATAGCCCACCGAAGCCTATCGAAGCCTGCCAATGGTTACCAAGTCGATTTTCTATAATGATGATAGAAGCAAGATCAAAGCCACCGCTTCTATGCAAGGGACAAGCCTGTGACTATGTTTTGAAATATATTATAGCACAAAACTGTGAATTCTTCTACCTCTTTCGACGATTTTCTTTCTGCGTTCGCAAATTTGAAGTCGCAATCGCGAATTTGTCCTTTCATACCGCTTGGTAACGCATCATTTGATCACCGATGGCTCGACGGTATCCGGCGGACAAGTAAATACCACAGTGCCTATTGAGCGGGTTGCTGCAATCCGAAACGGAGAGATTCGTTTGGACTGCGGTTTGCTTTTTGCACCCATTTTGCATTGGCGCTGACGTTCCTCCGTTTCGGGAACACCGAAAACGGAGGAATTTTTAATGAAAGCCAACGAAAATCAGAAGTCAACCCGTGAGTACAAAGTCTACATCCATCATCTCAGGACCTGGGTGGAAGTAACTGAAGAGCAGTATTACGCCTACTACCGTGATATTTGGGCCACCCGCAAACGTGCCCAGGCACACGGTCAGTGTATGTGTCCGAAGGTCAAGACCTGGATGTGCGATGGCGACTGCCTTGCCTGTGAGTTCCGGGCCGCCGGAGATAACCTCTCTCTGGATTACACCGTTGAGGACGGCGAGGGAAACCAGAAAAGTTGGGCAGATATTCTTCCGGACGATGCCCCTAACGCACAGTCCATCATGGAAGATCGTGAGCTGCTCTGCGCCCTGTATCAGCAGTTGCAGGAACTCGACCCCGAAGGTCGCCGTATCTGCGAACTGATTATGGAGGGCAAGTCTGAAAGAGATATTGCTTCAGCTCTGGGCATTTCCCGCAATACTTATACTTACCGCAGAGACAAACTGCTCCGTATTCTCCGTGAACAGCTTGGTGTGTACATCTGATATTCCCGCCCTTCAGTCGCTCGACTGAAGGGCAAAAACTTTTTTGCGGATTTTTCGGCCAAACGTGCACCTCACCTCCAGTGGTTAGTGGAAAGAGCAACACATACCGCTCCTTCCAGAGAGGTGAACAGAATGTACGAAACCCAAAAGAAACACGGCACCAGCACGGACCAGGAACTCATTGATGTTCTTGTGGCCATCAGTGTGGTGTCAAGGCGACTGGCAATGAAGCTGGCGCTGATTCAAAGTCAATCTACGGAAGGAGGAAAACCGGATGAGCAAAATGAGCGATATGGCTGCG
>OBYM01001086.1_pt1 | contig 12583 bp, 10 predicted proteins | sample 1538191 | NCBI WGS metagenome assembly OBYM01 (sample SAMEA2580165, study PRJEB22360) | human gut metagenome | biome: human gut; feature: human-associated habitat; material: faeces | place: Denmark | collected 2008/2010 | reverse complement strand
ATTTTGCACTTTTTATTGCCGCAGCAAAAATTGGTATTTGTTCAGTAGACACTAAAATACTTTTATCTGTCCGGTGACGTTCCAAACGTTGCAAGGCGTGCATCTCTCTGCTGGATATGCCTTTTTTCGTGCAGTCAGTCCCATTGCCCACCATCTTATTTCCGGTACTATTTTACACGGTACAGCGCATAGTTCGGATTTTTCTTGATATAGTCGTCGCAGCTATGGGCTGATACACCCGCCCCCCACAGACCGGCCAGCCCGATCTGGCCAGAGCCAAACACTGCTTCCCGTGCGCCGTCGATCTCCGGGTTCACGTATTTCGCAAACCATTTCTCCAGCCGTCCGCGCAACTCCTGCTCCAGCGCCTCGAAACCGCCGTGTGCCAGAAGATTGTCCTGCTCTCCGGGGTCTGCCTTCAGGTCATAAAGCGCATTTGGACCATACGGATAGCGTGCAATATATTTATAGCGTTGATCCCGCAGCATCCGGTTGGGGCCATATTCGTCCATCACCACAATCCCGCCGGGGCGTTCAAAGTCCTGGCCCAAAAGCGCCGGTACAAAGGAAACGCCCGGACGTTTTGCCATATCAAGAGGTTTTAGCCCCAAATAATCCAGTAATGTGGGCATAAAGTCATAAGCAGACACCAGCGAATCACAGACAACTCCAGCGGGGATACGGCCTGGATGCCGTGCGATGAACGGCACTTTCACCGATTCCTCATACATGTTCAGTGGGAATGTGCCGTTTCCCTTGCCCCAAAAGCCGTGATGTCCGCAGGAGAACCCATTGTCCGAGGTAAACACCACAAGCGTGTCCTCCGCAAGGCCCAGTTCGTCCAGCGTCTCCAGAATGTGTCCGATCCCTACATCCATGGCAGTAACAGCCGCAAAATAGCCAATCAAATTCGCCCGCTCATCTTTTGCTACTTCATCCGTCAGGTAGATGCTGTCCAGATGCCGCGGCAGATGCGGCACAGATTCAAACAGACAGTTTTCATACAGCTTTGTGTATTCTTCGGGGTGGTTATTGAGCCACGGCGCATGCGGAGCCGTATAGGCCACATGCAAATAAAACGGTTTTTCTGCCTCTTTGTGCGAATTTAAAAACTCCACTGCATCATCTGTGATAGCATCGGTGACATAACGCTCTTCCCGATATAATACACCATCCCGGTACAGGGGCGCCCCATAATAGGGCCCTCCTCCGGATTTGTGGCAAAACCAATGCGTAAAGCCCTGCTGGGCCCGGGCGCTGGCTCCCATATGCCACTTGCCGCTCAATGCACATTCGTAACCACTTTCGGCCAGAGCTTTGGTATAAGAATATTGGCCCGCCAGATATTCGATGGATGCTCGACGTTCGTCGTCATCCCGCAGCCAGTCATGCACACCGTGCTGAGACGGGATACACCCTGTCAGCAGCGAAGCTCTCGCCGGTGAGCATACCGGCGAAACGCAGAAAAAATTCTCAAAACGCATGCCCTGAGCAGCCAGACGGTCGATGTTTGGAGTATATATCTCCCTGTTGCCTGCGCAGCCCAGCGACCAGAACCCCTGATCATCTGAAATAATAAATACCACGTTTGGTTGCTTCATATAAATCCCCCCGGAATGGTCACAGGCACCGTACCAAGACAATAACGCAAGCGCAGCAAAAAGTTCACTCCATGTTCCACGGTGACTGTCGCTTATTGGGAAGCGTTTTCCCCTCGTCAATCGCCTGCAAGCCCGCCCTGTGTGAGGCCCTTGACGTAATATTTTCGAATGGCAATACCAAAGAATATTACCGGCAGCGCAATTACAATGGCACCAGCGGCAATGACGCCCCAATTCATTTTTTCGAATACGATGAAATTCAAAACACCGATCGGAGCAGTTTGCACCTTCTGCCGTGTGAGCAGCAGCGCAAACAAAAATTCATTCCACGAAAAGATGAATGATAAAATTGCCGTAGAGGCGATGCCCGGCGTAGCCAAGGGAATAGAAATCCTGAACAGGGTTTGTAAAAGCGAACAGCCGTCAATGCGCGCGGCTTCTTCCAGACTTATCGGTATATCCTCCATAAAAGCTCTCAGACTCCACACAATGATTCCCAAGTTTGACGCGAAATAAATCAGCGTCAAGCCGATATAAGTATCCAATAATCCCAGTTCTTTGTAGGCAATAAAGTAGGGAATCACAAATACTGCGCCTGGGCTCATGCGCGTGATCAGAAGCACATAAAAAAAGGCCTTCTTAAACCGAAACTCACAACGGGCAAAGATATAAGCTGACGGGATCCCCACCAACAGCGCCAGTATAATAGACAATACGCAGACCACAAAGCTATTGAAAAAATACCTTCCGAAGCTGCCTGTTACGAACAATTCTTCATAGTTTTCCAGCGTTGGCATAAAAATCAAGTCTGGAGGCACTTGAAAAGCATCGCTCTGATTTTTCAGAGAGATTAGAAGCGTCCAATAAAACGGAAACAGCGTGGCAAACATAAGCACCGCCACAAACAAACTTCGCGCTATGCCGGAAAGCCTCTGTCTCATATTCGCGTTCAACATGATACTTCACCATCCTTGCTACTTAGCCTTACTTTTCTTCCCATAGAAAAACACAATCAGCACCAGCAATACCGCAAACATCAGCATTGATGACGCCGATGCATAGCCTGTCTTAAATTTTACAAAGCCTTCTGAATACGCAAAGTAAGTAAGTTCTTCGGTGCTATTGCCAGGCCCTCCCTGGGTGAGAGAAAACACAAGCGGGAAAATTTTGAGTCCTTCCACAACGCGAAAAACCAATACCATAGATAAAATCGGCTTAATAAGCGGTAATGTGAGATACCACAGCTCCTGCCAAAAGCTGGCTCCATCGATGCGTGCTGCTTCAAAGGGAGAGACCGGCAGCGAATCCAGCGCAGCGATTACAAATAGCACTACAAAAGGAACCCATTCCCACACGGAAACCAATACGATTACCCACCGTGCCGAAACAGGGTCGGTCAGCCAAGCCGGAGCTTCTTGAATGCCTATCCCGTACAACAATGCATGAATACCTCCATATTTGGGGATCAGCAAAATACGCCAAATCAGGCCCGCAACCACAGGCGGGATCACCATAGGCATCACGATCAACGCTTGTACGAGCCCGCGTAAACGCTTCATACGCTGAATGGCCAACGCCGCAGCCACTCCAACCACCATCTGTAACAGCACGCTAAAGAAAACCATAAATATCGTATTTTGGGCGGCATTGATAAAGCCTTTGTCCGTAAACAAGTCAATATAATTTTCCAAACCTATAAAGCGGAACCTGCCGCCAGTCATTTTATAGTTCGTGAAAGAAAGGCCTAACAGGCTTGCCATAGGTACCAATACCAAAATCAAGAGTGACAAAAACAACGGAAACAGAAACGCAATTTGAAGAGTTTGGCGTTCCGATTTCAATGTTACACCTTTTGGATTTTTGGCTATAGGGATCAAACTTCTTTTTTTCATCGCGCTTCTCCTTTCGTGCTGCCATATCGTAATGCGCCTGCCGCACAGGTTTTACCGGATTTTCAGAAAAATGCCTCTCAAGAGGCCGCCATGAGTCAGCAATTCGATCGTCCGACCCATTTGCCGGCCTCCCGAGAGGCTCAGACTTTATATAATCAGTTACAGGCGCCAAATTTTACTGCCGATCAGGAAATATACCCGGCTTCCCGATAAACTTCGGCCACTTCTTCATTGGCGATCTCCATCGCTTCTTCAGCACTGATTTGTTTGGCAAACACATCGGAGATATAATTGCTGACAATATCCGCCACCTCCGGCCACTCAGGGTTCAGCGGGCGGTATTGCGGCATAGCATAATTGGCCAAAGAGTCACGCATAGCGTTCAGCCAGGCGCCGTCGCCGACATCATTTTTCTCAATAAAATCGGCATTATTGTATACCGCCTCCCGGGACACTGTAACCAGATTCCCTTCCGTGCCAAGGCGCACCAGGGTCTCTTCGGACAATGCCCACTGCATGAAATGCCAAGCGCGCTCCTTATTCTTTGCATTCTTGGGGATGTTGACAGAGTGCACGTTCAACGGAGCACAGCGCCCTTCCGGACCGGCGGGGACAGGCGCAAAGCCCACATCCTCCTCGCGCGCCTTGGATTTTTCAGGATCGATATAATTGGGAACTATGGCCGCGCCGTCGATCCACATTGCAAGATCACCCTGCTGTACCGACACGGTAATATCTTCAAAGTTACAGGTTGTCGCACCCGGGAACGAATAATTTTGAAGCAGATCGGCGTAATATTCCACGGATTCCACAACTTCCGGCGTATTCAAAGTAGGCGTCATATCGTTGGGGAAGTCCGCTACAAAATCGCCTCCCATAGAATACATGACCATCGGCCATTCCCAAATCAGGCCTTCTGAACCGCCCGCGCTGCGCGCGCCACGCATGCCGACTCCATAGACGCCGTCCTTGTGCAGCAGTTGGGCATACTCCCGCAGCTCTTCCCAAGTTTCAGGCGGCTGCTCCGGATCGAGCCCGGCAGCCTCAAACAAATCCTTCCGCCAGTATAGCAACGTGGTGAGGGAACATACCGGAAGGCCGTACAGCTTGTCCTCGTACCGTTGAGCGTCCACTGAAGACTGCATCAAGCCGTCCAAGTCCAGCAGCGCATCGTCTGTAATAGATTTATCAGCAATCAAATCGTCCAGCGGATACAACCAGTCATTGGAAGCGTACTGCAAAAATTGAGGGCTCATCAAATAAATCAGGTCATAAGCATCAGATTCTGAAGACATCTCCACCAGCATTTTTTGAAAATAAGTGTCGACTCCTAAAATCGTATAATTGATTTTCACACCATATTCTTTTTCGTAGTCAGCATAAATTTTTTGCATGGATTCCGCGAAATTCCCTGCCACGAACATAATATTCAGCTCTTTTTGTTCTTCCAGGCGTTTCGCCGCTTCCGAGACTTTGCTCCCCACTTTCAGAGCCGGAGCCGGACACAGAGGCAGGTGTGCTGGAAGTAGCATTTCCGCCGCAGGCAGTCAGAGAAAGCATCATCAGAACAGCCATCATTAAAGAGAATAACCGTTGCATTTTTGTGGACATTTTTTTCCTCCTTTGTGAATCCTCCATTTTTGAAACGTCATTTTATAGTTCCAGATAATCCCGCATCACTGCGGCCGCTTCCGAAAAATCGTGACCGCCCCGGCCGTCTTTAAGCCCGGTACGCAGCAAATCCAGGGCTCCGTCCAAGGCAAAGGCCGGGCAATTCAAATCTTCATACAGCCTTTTAACATATCCCAGATCTTTCAGGCCAAAGGCCAACGCAAAATCCATACGATAATCACGGTCTTTTACCTTTTGGCCGTAGAATTGAAAAACGCCGCAATTGGTTTTCTGCTCACAAATGATATCGAACAATTTTTGCGTATCCAGCCCTAACTTCTCCATTAAAGGAAACATCTGAGAATAAGTGACTGCATACATTAGGCCAGTGAAATTCAACGCAAGCTTTACAAGGTGGCCGCTGCCGGCTTCGCCAATGTAATCCGCTCGGCTGGTAAATACTTCAAAAATAGGACGAGCAGCCTGAAAATCAGCTTCGTCGCCGCCCACCGTGACAGAAATGGTCCCTGCCGCCGCCATATCAGGGTTTCCCATCAAAGGCGCATCCAGCAAAATACCGCCATGCTTTTTAAATGCTTCGTGCAGCTTTTTGGTGGAAAGCGGATAACTGGTGGACAAATCGATCACGATTTTGTCCTTTACACCACAGGACAAAAATGTGTCGCACATAGCTTCCACCTGCACGGAAGATGGCAGTGAAAGAAGCACCGCCTCACTGCGTTCAAATAAATCTGCCGGGTTGAACGCAAGCTCAGCTTTCCCTCGAAAATACTCCATGGCGTCGGCACTCACATCATATACCGCTACATCATGGCCTTTTTTGACAAAATTTTCGCATGCGCCACGTCCCATACGTCCTAAACCAATAAAACCAATTTTCATGTTAAAGACAACCCCTTTCCATAGTTTATGATATCCACCCATTTGCATAAGGGAGAACGGATGCTGCAGCAATCGAAAATCCCTTGGAATGAACTTATTTTATCAGGAGAAAAATTTTTCATGTGCAACAATTCTCATCAATAATGCCGCATTTGAAAGAAGCAAAATGTGAAAAAAATAGCAAATATAAATATTTTATGTTAAACTATTAAAATTGTATTTATTTTGTGAAATATTTCTATTTTCATATCCCTTTTATTATAAAAAGTGTAAATTTGACGCACTTTTTTTGCTATGCTACAATATCCACGGCATAAGCTCCACAGGGAACGGAGCAAGCATATGATGTAAAGGAAGATAAGGAGGCGCTGCGTATTTTAACTTCATATGATGGCTTTCGGGAAACACAGCTTCTTGCCTGTAAACCAAACCGGTTCTAATGCCGGACAAGAAAGGGCAAATAGTAAAATTCAAAATTAGGAGGTACTGTTGTGAGGCTGCAACTTGAAAACAACATTTTTGTCGCGCAAATCGATACATTAGGAGCGGAACTTTGCTCTCTGCTGCGCAAGGACAGCGGGGAAGAATTCGTCTGGCAGGGGGATGAACGCTACTGGGCCGGTCATGCTCCCACGTTGTTTCCCATTACCGGCAAACTAAAAGACCTGCGCTTTGAGTACAAGGAAAAAAATTACGAACTGCCGCCTCACGGATTTGCCAAAGAGCGGGAGTTTTTTGTACAGAGTCATACGAAAACGTGTGTGGAGCTTGTTTTAGAAGCAGACCGCGAGACATTGCGGCAGTATCCTTTTTTGTTCCGCTTTACATGCATGTTCACTCTTACTGCTGCGGGCCTCGCCATTACACGCCGAGTAGAAAATACCGGTAAAGAAAAGATGTATTTTTCTGTGGGTGAACATCTGGGGCTATCCTTAACACCTTGGGGCGGTTCATTGGAAAACTATGCTTTGGTATTTCCGGCAGCTCAAACAGCCTGGAACTGGCAGTTGAATAAAGGGTTGCTTGATAAAAAGACGCCTTATTTGGACAATACCGATACTCTTCCGCTGTCCAAAGCACTATTTCAAACTTATGGGTGCTTGGTCCTGCAGGGCCTGAGCGCGCCCTGGGTCGCGCTGCGTCCCGTCGGGAACGATAGGGGGATCCGTGTCTCTATTGGAGGATTTGCTGCAATGGTGGTATGGTCGCCTGACAACGACGGGCAATTTGTGTGTGTGGAGCCCTGGCAGGGCCTGCCGTCTGAGGCCAACGGAGGCTATGATCTGACACAGCGTCCCTGTATCCTGCATTTGTCCTCAGGGGAAAGGTATGAATACACAGTTACAGTAGAACCGGAATAAACAGGCAATGCGTCAATAGAAAACGGGATGCATTGTTCAGAACTGCATATTGTTGACGACCCGGCTGAATTCCGAATCGATATGATATAAAATCAGCTCCCTCTATAAGAGACAACGTTTACTTTGCTGTCTTTTATAAAGGGAGCAATTTTTATTGCCACTGTGCATCTGTTACCGATTCATGCGCCGAAAGCGATTGGGCGTCATCCCTGTTGTGTCTTTAAATATCTTTATAAAATAGCTGGAGGATTCATAACCAACATCTTCAGCTATTAGATTAATGCTTTTGCTGGTGGTGGTAAGCAGCCGCTTGGCTTGCTGGATACGGAGGTCGGTAAGGTAAGCGCTTACACTTTTTCCCGTACACGCCTTAAAGATGTTGCAAAAATAATTTGGGCTAAAGCCCGCCACTGTTGAAATCTGGCTCAATGTAAGATTATGCATATAATTTTGTTCAATATATTTCAAGACCGGGCCCATATTGCTGTCGTCCACAGTCTGCCGCAAAAGATTATGGCATATGTCAATCAGACGTTCTGACCACGCTATTATATCATCCAAAAACACCATGCCATTGATTTCAGCCAGAGGATTGACCTGTGCCAGCTGTGACTCCGCTGCCCGGGGACAATAGGACAATGTATGATGTATCAAAGTTTCCGCCATGGTGTTGAACACTCTGCGAAGATGATCGATATCCTGTATAGTGTATTTATCGCGCCGGGCAGATATCTGTTTCAGCATATTCTTAAGGCGGTCCAGTTCGTTCCCCTGTATCAGCGTTTGTACCATATTTATTTCTTTCCGGAAATCCGAGTGTTCGCCCGTAGTTGACCGGTACCGGCAGAACGCCCCGGGCCCCCGAAAAAAACGATCGTTAAGCGCATCGCAGGCATGAGAAAAAGCGTGTTCCAGCTCCTTGGAATTACTGGCGGGACCATCGACACCAAGAGAAAAAGAAAGCCGGGAAGGCAGTGTAAGCAGCTTATGGACCCGTTCACAAAAAACATCTTCAGAGATTCCCATTGTACGTACCACGGCGGCGGCAATATGGTCTGTAATCATGCCAACCGTTCCTGAAAGCTCCGCTGCCGCCAACAGGGCCGTCAGCTGATTTGTCCATTCAGCACCATTTGTCATACCCAACGATGATGAAACTGCCGGAGTGACGTCCTGACTGAATACAATGCACCAAACGGTATCTTTCTCGGAAATCAAAGCCCCGTCAAAGGCTTGTAAAACCTCCCCTGTTCCGCCCGTCAGCAGCTCAGACACTTGATGAGAGCTTATCCCTAAAAAGGATGGAGATGGTGGATTATCGTCAGCGGCCAACTTCTTTCCCGCCCGACGGGTAGCTTCCAGCAATTCTTCCTCAGTAATTTCTCCTTTCAGCAAATATGCTGCTGCTCCGAAAGACATTCCCTTTTGAGCCAGAGAAAAATCCGCGTGATTGGATAAGATAATTACTTGCGTATGCAAATTGAATTCCCGCAGAGCCTGAATAAATGACATTCCGTCCATATCTGGCATAATTATATCGGTTATTACGATATCAATTGCGTGGATACGGCAGATTTCCAACGCCTCATGGCCATTCGCTGCGGCGTCGACCACCACAAATTCTTTATCAAAGGGCTGAAACACCAAAGTGAGCCATTTACGCACAATCACTTCATCGTCGACAATCAAAAGGCGAAGCACAGAATCACTCCTCTACTGGGATTTCGAAAGAAATACAGGCTCCTCCGCCAGAAGCGTTTTCAATATGAAGCATGGCCTCCGTCCCGTAGCGCAGCCGCAGCCGCTCGTTAACATTATTCAAGCCGATACTTACACTGAAGCGCTGAGAATTGGGGTTGGGAGCAAAAAGGTCAAAATTTTGAGGAAAACCGCAGCCGTTATCACGTACCTGCACAGAAAGCAGCGTCTTCTTACGCTGTATAGAAATATAGATGCATCCATGAAGGCTGCCGTTTTTCAGTCCATGAAACAAACTGTTTTCTACCAACGGCTGAATTAGCAGACGGGGTATCAGGCAAGGCAACGCTTGAGCATCTACATCGTAATAAACTTCAAAATTGTCGTAGCGATGCCTTTGGATCAGCAGATAATTGCGCAGATATTCCAGTTCCTCTTCCACTGTAAGCATTTCACGTTTGGTATCAAGATTGATTTTCAGCAGCTTGATCAGACTGATCAATACCTCGCTGGCGCTTTGGTTGTGCTGCATATCGACCAGAAAACGTACTGCGGTCAGCGTATTATATAAAAAGTGCGGATTGATTTGCGCACGAAGCGCTTCCAGTTCAGCGTTTTTCTTTGCATTTTGTTCCTGTACCAAACTTTGAAAAAGACGGTTCAATTCATCCAGCAACAGCAGATAACTGCGATTTAGGTAGCCCAACTCATCAGTACGCGTAATGTCCAGATCCGGCGGAGCAAAATCCAGCGTCTCCAGACTGCGCATGCACTCTACCAGCATAAGGATCGGCCTGGAAACCGTGCGGTACAGGAACCAGGAGAAAAGTGCCGCTACAATCAGGACAATAACAAAAATAATGGGAAGCGACCCGGAAAGCTGTTTGAGAAACATAGGAAACGTTGGCATTTGCGTTACTTGAACTACGTACCAGCCGGTGTGTGCATCCAACGAATAAACGGTTACCAGACTTTCAGAAAAAGAGGTATAATACCCCTTAGGGCCCGAAACCAGCGCCATATCCAATACAGGCGCGGAATTATCGCTTACTGCTTGCGATACCGTTTGCTCAAGTACGATTTTCCCTTCTGCGTCTGTTAAATAGATTTGCGTGGTAGAGGAAGCATAGCTGCTCAAGTTGTCGGATACGCTCCGTTTGAGGATGCTGACGACGGCTACCCCAATTGGTTGATTCGCATTGGCATTTTTGATGAGGCGCATCGCAAACAATAAATGAGAAGCTTTTGGCGAAACTTCTCTTCCATCTATCCATACAATCCGTCCCCCGGCATTTTTTATCGATGTTAACCATTTCTCTTGAAGGGTTTGAGCATCTGAAAGGAAACTATGCGTCAACGCAGCAGAATTATAATACACATAACGATTTCCCCAAAAATCGAATAGTTCTATTTGACAAATGAAATAGGGATTGGAAAATTTATGCCGAGAATAATATTTTTGAAATAAAGCCTGATTTCCTTGGTCAGGATGTGTTAAAAGCTGATGAATCTGGCTATCAATGTACATATCGTCAGTGGTAAGTGTGACATCTTGAAGGTAATTATCCAAATTGCTGCAGACATATGCCGAATTTTGCAGCGAAGAGTCTGCCAACGCATTCATATAGTACCGAAAATAGATATAAAAAGTCCCAAATGACACTAACAGCATTAATGATAAGATGCCAAAAAACAGTAAGAAAAGGACTTTTTTATAAAAATAGTTTTTGTATATTGTTTCGTCAACCTTCAAATCACTCTCTCCCTCATATGCAATTTTTCATTACTCTATGTGCACAGCAAAGATGATTGTATGGTTTTATTACATTCGATCAACATTTAATTATACAAAATAATTGTACTATATATGTATTATATCATTAGATTACAATAATAAGAAATATATATCAACAGTACAATATTGCCAAAAAATTTTATCAAAATTTAGAATTGTCCCGCAGTGTCTTCAAGTTTGGATATCTCCTTTTACCATCCAGTATGAGTTCAAATAAGCCAACATTTTGAATATTCAACAATCTATCGAAAAAACTGCTGAGTCTGCCGCATCGGACGAAAATTGACAGATGACGCTCCGCAGCGTTTGCTGAAAAAGCAACAGCATTTGTAATAGTATTCAATCCATTTTCAAAATAGCGATTCCTACTATTTCCCGATTTCAGCCTTCGCAATGCAAGAATCAGCTTCCAGCAGTTTGAACAGATCCATGCAATGGAAAATATAATTTACAATGAGCTTCGTATGCGTGGTTACAGTGGGGTGGGCTTTTTTGTAAAGAACTGCAATTTTTTTGGCCCCAGCTCGGATGTGCCGTCCTCAGTTTATTGAGTTGTATTACGGTAGCCTCATCCAACTTTGACGGGCTGTTTTCCGGTGCTCTGCTCCGGTCTCCAAGTCCGTATAACCGTATTCAAAAAAACGGTTTTTGCACTTATGACCCGTTTTCTCTGATATCCCATATTTCTGACAGAGTTCTTTAAAATCACTTTTAGGTCAGTTTACAAGGAACTACACGCAGACCACGAAACGGGGGCTGCTGACAACAAATAAAGGCTGAGTATCAAGCACCGGGAAAGTGCGGGATATTCAGCCTGTTTTGTTGTCTGGGGTTTCCAAAGGGGCTTGCCCCTTGGCACACGACTTTGCTTGCAAAGTGTAGTGTGTTATACGCTCTGTCGGCGTTGCTGCGAAAATGAGGTTGCCAACCGGAAGGGCAAGGGCATTTGAAGCAGCAGGAAAGCAGGGCTGTGATTGCGTGGCGTGGAGCCGCAAACGCAGGACTGGTTTTATCAGCAGACAGGGCGTATATGAAAGCCCCCGTTCCTCGTCCCACGCCGGACTTCGGGACAAAATGTCCCGAACTTGTGGACACACTCACAAAAAGCAAACAGATTTTTCTCTCAAAATTGGAATGGGCGGGGAAGCCATTTTAGGGCTTTGCTATCTCCCTGATAAATGAGAAGTTAAGTTTCGTCCATATATATTTTTACCTCGATGTATTCATGATTTCTTGCATAAGCAAACGACGCTGATTTTCTGATATAGTCAAATATATTTTCGTCTAAATCTTCGTCCCATGTTGTTTCGCTGAAAATTTTATTTTCAGCGGTTGGCTTATACAAGATGACTACATGGATTTGATAAAACTCTTCATCATCATTTGAAAACTGTCGAACTAATGAAATTTGAAAAAATGGTTCTTTTGAAAAAGCAGTAAATGTTCCGGTTTCAAATAAAACCATATCTTCTTCAAGCGGTGTGCTGCACATCTGCTCAAAAACATCAACTATTTCTTCCACAGACATTTTATCCGTTATCTTATCTTCTAAAAACTTAATCAAGTTCTCCATTGATTTTCCTCCTGTAAATTCTTATTTATTGTTCTCTACTTCCGTCCCCGCTGTGGATTTGGATTTTTCAGCAAATCTGACTTATCAGTTCTTAGAAATGGGCGGGAAGCCATTTTAGGGCTTTCCCGCCTTGATTGCCCATTAGCAAA
>OBYM01001083.1_pt1 | contig 12607 bp, 10 predicted proteins | sample 1538191 | NCBI WGS metagenome assembly OBYM01 (sample SAMEA2580165, study PRJEB22360) | human gut metagenome | biome: human gut; feature: human-associated habitat; material: faeces | place: Denmark | collected 2008/2010 | reverse complement strand
TACCACCGAGCTATATGCGAGTATCGTAGAGAGTGCCCTGGAAAGGTATGGCAGCCTCTCCTTTGGCGGCTCCGAATATGAATGTTACGCAAAAGGCGTAATCAAATTAGACCTGAAGGACTTTAATCAGGATGGCACCGACGAATTGGTGATGCTCTATACCCCGGAAGGAGAAGGCGTCTTCCCGGTTATTGATGTATGGACGGTGCAGAATGGCGAGGCCATACAGCTTTTCTCCGGAAGATCCAAAAATGAGTCTCAAGAGTCAGAAATAACCTTTAGCTTATACGAAAATGCCGGTTGCTTTTACATACCGGTATATGATTCTCTGGACCATAACCCCGTGTATGTTCATTTATATGGCTTCGATGAGAACGGGAACTTTGGAGAAGTCTATCAATATGAAAACAACGCTTTTTATATGAACCAGCTCCCGGATGGGAAGAAATTTGCAGGATGTAACACGTTCAGTTTCTACTTCAATGCGCAGTTCAGCGGCATCGATGCATATGAGAGCCAGAAAAGAACTATGGAAGAATCGCTCCAGGGGGATATGGAGTATATGCTGAATGAGCTGGGGATCGCCATGCCTGAGAATTCCTCGGGAAATACGTTTTCCGCCTACGACTATGAAGGCAACTGGACTTGGCAGCAGGAAGACAGCGACATGACTGCTTCGCTGCAATTAAAAGCCACCGATGAATCTACGCTTTCCGGCGAGCTTAGCTTTTATCGTTTTTTCAGCGATCAGTTGACCGTTTTTTCAGCGATCAGTTGACCATTACAATGTCGCCCGATCATACAGGAACGGTCACCTCTGATTACGGCGGTTTTCAGGGAACGGCACGCTTCGAAGCAGGGAATTTGTATTTCAGCTTTGAAGATCGGATTTTTTATTATGATCGTGAAATCTCGGAGGCGTTTGGGACAACGGAGTTTTGTTTTGTACCTGCAAATTCATCAACGCAGGCCGGAAACTCTGAATTTGACGTGACGTCAATGCTGGACGAATGGACGCTGGAAATATCCCAGCCAGACGCCGAATATGTCCCCCATTATCTTATCCGATTGAATGCAGACGGCACGATGAATTTTAGAGCCGAGAACGGAAGCTGGCTTGATTATACCTATACGATAGATGCAACACATTTTTCGTTCACCTACACAGGGACTGGCCTCTCGTCCAGTGGCACTTATGTGATCGATGGAGATAAGTTAATCTTTTCCGAGGAGAACGATGTAAATTGAGTATCAAGCCAGTGAGGAGCCAGCTGCGAACAATCCAAGTGTCTCGTAAAAGGTCTGAAAGCGAGGGGATTCTATGAAGAAAAAAATATCCATGATTCTGGCGGTGCTTATGCTGATGCTCTGTCTGCCGGTTTCTGCCGTGGCGGCGTCTGAGTCCGAGGAAGTTACCATACAAACAGAAATCTTCAGCGGTTTTGATATTACGATACCAGGATCCATTGCGGAGAAATACCACTGGTCAGAGGGCGGCTTAGAGGGAGCCAATTGGATACACTTCTACGATCGCTCCAAATTTGATGCATCAGGCGGAAAGAGCAGTTATGAGTTAGCGGATGAGGAGAAGGGATACCTGTTCAGCATCCGTCAGTACTACTACGACAGCGATTATCGTTACGGAATGGGCGATCCCCTGTTTTATGAGCTGTTCCAGCCGACCAGAAATGACATTGTGGCCTTTTATAGCTGGGGCGACTTGTCGAAGCTCATGATCCTTTCTGTGGAGTATGCAGATTCTGCTCCGGTGTCTGTGCAAAAAGAGGCACTGAAAATTGCCGGATATATGACGCCGGATTCCGATGTATACCTGGAGGATGTGGACGCGAATCCCTGGAACCTCAAATTCGCGAATTTCCTCCTGAACGGGCGCTTTCGGAACATGGGACAGGAATATTTTGACGACACAGAAATGCAGGCCTGTCTTTTCAACGTCGCGGGGGACGATTACCCGGAGTTAATTATCACCAACGGGGCGGCAGACGGGCAATCCTCCCGGGCATATATCTATACGTTCAGCGAAAACTGGCAGGTTGAATATCTGCGTACCGCAACAACAGAAGATCTTAACGCCATGCCGCTGCAGCCTTTTACAGCGATTCGCGGGGGATGGGGAGATTTCCTGAAAGCCTGCGGTTATCAAGTTAAGTATTTGGTAAACGAAGGTGAGCAAGATGATGCACCGGGGATTCCGGTCAGTTATGCCGGAGCAACTGTAGATTTTAAAGAGAGCCTGTTTGAGAGATCGGCCTATGAATACGACAACGAGTTGGCTAAGCTGGGTGCCATGCTGAATAAGGCTGCGTGCAACGGCGAACAAGAAATCTGCCGCCTTTTTTATCAGATGAAAATAGAAGACGCAAACATTGAAAACTACAATTACGGAGGTGAAAATGCCTTCAGTATTGCACACCGCCCGATGACAGTGAACGGAGAAGAAATCAATCTGATTTTTATTGTCGCTCGTGGTTCTCAGACACCCAGCGAATTCATCGGAGATCAATTTATGAAAGCGAACAGAACGTTCTTGAATTATAAAGCCTATGACTATGTCGCTGACTTTGAAACAAAAATCTGGAATAAAATACGGTCATATGCGAATGGACATGAAGATTTGTATGAAAAGCCCCGGGTGTTTTTTATCACTGGATACAGTCTTGGCGGAGCGGCTGCAAATCTGACTGCGGCTATGGCAAATCATCCCGAGCTGGGAAATAGCTGGATTTTTCAAGATACAGATCCAACTCGGATCTTTACATACACCTATGCTGCCATAGATTCCATCAAGGTGGAAAATCCAGTTAAGGGCGAATATGAAAACATTCATAATATTTATAATTTTTATGATACATTTGGCCCCAATGGCCGAAATTTTTTGACCACTAGCGGAAATTCCGGGAAAGGGAAGTTCGGGCATATTGATCAGTTTGGCTACCTGTTTTCTGATAACAATAACTTAGCTGAATCTTCTAATCACGATATCAGCAACTATCTTACCGCTATTGTGGAGGAAAGGGTCAAATGCTGTAACCCCTACTCTCAAACAGCCATCCACTGCCCCGTTGATGTTGAGGTTATAAAAAACGGTGAAGTTGTGGGCCGGATCACGGACAATCAGGTGAACGAGGAGCTTCTCGCCGCCAATCCGGATGTCGCACTGATGGCCGTGGAAGATTCTAAGCACATTGCTGTGTTTGACAACCCGGAGGCGTATTCCCTGCGCATTACGGCGACAGACGACGGTGAAATGTCGGTATCCACGGTATCCTTTGACGATAGCGGCGAAAGCTATGGTGCCGCGGAATACCCCAATGTGGAGATTGAAACCGGTCAGGTGTTCTCCATGGAGCTGCCTGCCGCCGATTCAGCCGGAAGCGACCCGCAGACGCCGGAGCTGCTGGTCATGGATGGAGACAGAATCAGCGGAAAGGTCAACCCGGACGGAAGTATCTCTCCGGTCAATGGGACAGGAAATTGGTTGCAGCTTGCTTTGCTGGCTGCGGTCGCGATTCTTGGTGTTCTAATCACATTCCTGGGAGGAAGAAAAATGAAGGAAACAAAAAAACTAAAATTTCCGATCGCATCTATTTTTGCGGTGATCCTGGCCTTTGGTCTCCTGACCAATTTATATCGGCTGCGGGTCAGAAGCGGTTGGATGGACAGTCAAATCGGCTACCGCATGGTGGTGGAGTTTGGCAGCACCTACTCTGTTCTCCATATCCTCTACCAAGTCCTGCTGATCGGCAGCATGATCCTGCTGGCGGTTCTGCTGTTCATGCGGAAGCGGAACAGCCTTCTGGCAGGCGCGCTGGCAATCCAAGCACTTTTGCCCGCTTTTACGCTTACGAGTTTTCTTCTGAACTGCGGCTCCCGGGGCTTTTTTGATGTGTATGAGTATGAGCTTCATTTTGGCCCGATGATGTGGGCAATTGGCATCTGCGGCTGTTATGTGCTGGAAATTCTATGCTATCTGCTCCTTACCCTCATGACGATCACGCCGTGCGCCGGGGACGGTGAGCACAAGCGTGGGCTGCACAGGCTGTGGTTCCTGCCTGGCATACTCGGCATCTTTATCGCCTTTGCGCATCTTGTGGGAAACATCTATTTTATGCGCAGCGACTTATACTGTTTGTCTGTCCTGTTCCTGATTCCTATGGCGTTCCTTCTGGGCTGGTGGCTGACGCATCCGTATAAAAAGGAAAGACCGGTCTATCAAATGCCCGTTACGCAGCCTTATGGACAGCCGGTCTATCAGAGCGTTGGTACTTTTGATGCTGCTCAGAAAGTAAACTGCTCTGGCTGCGGCCGGGAACTGCTGCCGGACGAGATGTTTTGCGCAGGCTGCGGTACCAGACGCCCGGAACCGTCTCGGGCCGAACCGGATACTGCAAATCAAAAGGTTTTCTGCTCCGGCTGCGGCAGGGAGCTTCCGCCGGATGAGGATTTCTGCTGCGTTTGCGGTACGCGCAGGCCAAACCTGTTGCAGGATGAAACCATTGATTTATAAAGAGGAAAAGAATTATTAAATGCGAGGTGTTTTACGATGAAAATGAAAAAGTTTATATCATTGCTTGTCATACTGTGCGTTGCGACCGCAATGCTGACTGCCTGCGGAAAATTTTCAGAGAAAAGAACGCGATCGGTCAGCTTTCCCAAAACCGTACATGCAACATATCAAGGGACAGAAACCATTACGAACTATTCACATGACAGAGTCATCGTTCAGGATGACGGCTATATTGAGGTTCGCGGAACCATGGAAACTGATGGTGAGAAATACAGTGTGCAATGGCTCTATACACCGGACGGGAGACCGGTAGGCAACCGCGAGGAGCAACCATCCGGTCAGAAGGATTCTGTGCTTTTATTGGACAATTATTTTGACTTTGTTCCGGGAGAAGACGGCGTCGTAAAGATAGAAGGAAATACGGTCTATTATGAAGACCATTATGAGGTTTATGACGTACAAAACGATATCATCCGTGAAATTACCGTTTTTAGTGATGGTCAGCCCGGGAGCCATTTCAAAATGAATGAATTTGGTCAGCTAATGAAAGTGGAACTTTACGATTCAAATGGTGTTTATTTGAAAACAGAGTATACATACGAAGAGATTCCTGTCGAATAATGATACGGAGATACGAAAAACAAGGAGGTTTTACTTATGAACGACACAAAATACAGTCCCGCTACTTCCGAAACGGAAGAATTGATGGATGGCAGCTTTCGCTCTGTGATGAGTTACATAGTCATGCTTGCAAAAAGCTGGAAGCTGAATCAGCTTCAGCGTGTCTTGGCAATTATTTCTGCAGTCAGCTCGCTTTTTTTCCTGATCAATGTCAATGGTCAGATGTACATCTGGCTGTGTGCGCTTGCCGGTCTTTTGCAGCTTTGGATGTGCGTGAAGAAGGTGAAGACAGAATCTTTCACCATGGCTTTTACATATTCCCTGTTTAGTGTTGGCAGCCTGATAACTGCAATTCAGCAGATTATCAGTTACGGAGGATATTATTTTTCCGGCTGGCGCGGGGCGGAACGGGTAATTGTTCAGTTGGTATTGTATGCATTGGTTGCCATGGCTTGGGTGTTGGCATTGAAAAAGGATGAAAGCAAAAACACGCTTCGGCTTGTTTTCTTCGTCATCTCCTGTGTGTTTGGCGCATACGAGGTCATATTTGTCCTGCTTACTCTGCGGACAAGCTTTAAGCTTGCCCTGTACGGTTTGGCATGGATTGGATTTATTGCCGTTTTTGCCATACCGGTTTTCATGCTTTATCGAAAAAATGCCCTGCTTAATCAGGCATTCATGCAGAGCGTCGACAGAAGCGCAAATTCCTTCAATCCGCAGATGTCGTATTATTCACCCGAGCAGCCGCAAACAACCGCACTGCAGCAGGAGCAGCCTTCCGCTATACCGGAGGAGGCACAGACCCCGTCTTTTGCGAAGGAAACAATTTACTGCACACAGTGCGGCGCTGCTATGGACAGCCATTCCATGTTCTGCACGAAATGCGGTGCAAGACTAAAAAACGATCCGGTATGATAACCGGGCACATCGCTTTTTATAGTGACAAATAAAAAGACTTTTACAAAAAATCAGGAGGGAAAATTATGAGAACAAATGTAAAATTACGTCTATTATCCGTACTACTGGCCGTCGTCCTATGTGCCACAATGTTGACCGCCTGCGGAGGCTCAAAGCTCGATGGCACATATCACTCTCAAGGTCTTATTTCCCAATCGTTTACTTTTGACGGAGACCAGGTGACCATGTCTGCTTTCGGCGTCAATGCCAGCGGCACGTATCGGATCGAGGGTGATCAAATCATCATCACATATTCCCTGTTTGGACAGGAATACACTTGGGAGCAATCTTTTTCGCAGTCGGGAAATGTGATCAACATCGGCGGCACAGAATTTGAAAAATAAAATTTAGGAGGAATTGATTATGTGGTTTGCAATTTTACTTTCCGTTGGAGCGGTTGCCATTGGCCTGTTCTTTGGACTTCGCCAAGGAAAGGTCAACAACCAGCTTTTGGATGAAGGAAGAATCGTAAAACGTAAGTATGTCATCACGGAGCAGGCGGAGGAGTTCACCCTGCGGGGTGCAGATTTTGCCCGTGTTCTGCAGGGTATCCAGGATGCTGATTTAAGAGGAAGCGGCGTATCCGTTCAAAGGAATGATACAAATCAGGCATTCTTCTTTACCGGAAGCAACTGGAAGGCTGAAATGTATCGGAAGAACGATGTGGGCGACCAGAACGTGTGGTATTTCCATTTCACCAATTGGAAAACCTACCGGGGTATGGTGCAGGAGCACATCCCTATGAACATTTTGATTACCGCAATCGAGAAAATGTTCCTTTCCATTGACCCAGGTGCCCAGGTCCAGAACATCCCCATCAAAGTAAAAACCAACCCCAGCTTTTTCTAATGGAACCAGGAGGAAAGAACCATGAATGAAAATCTGTTGCTTATTATATGCGCCGTTGGTGTTGTAGCGCTTATATATCTGATCCGGTATATCATCGCAAAGGTGGTCTACAAGGGAACAGATGCCATTGAAAACAAGCTGCGGCAGATTGAGCCGGGTACCCGCGCTACGGGCAACCAAAGCCTGGCGGAGCGGCTGGGCGTTCCCGGGCAGAATCCCCAAGCTTTTCAGGCTCAAGGCAGTACTCCCGCAGCCGGATTCCAACAGTCTTCTGCAACTGTACCGAATAGCGATCGTCCGGTTTCCTTCTGCGCCAAGTGCGGCGCTGAGGTAAAGCCAGGAAGCACTTTCTGTGCGAAGTGCGGAGCAGAACTGAAAAAGAACTGAATACCAATTCTGTATGGAACTTCTACAGAATTGTTCTGAACAATTTCCATTTCACCGGAGTTGGGTATCTTTATAACGATAGCCCTATAAATTTAACGATTATTCGAGTATTAACGATTACTATGGGCAGGTTATCCATAAGCAAATCGTCTCAGAAGTCGAGAATGATCCGGACAGATTGGAATTATGCGATGATCTTACCTCTACATGAAACCATTTGGTGCAGGTATCAATCTCTGTACTATTTAACGAAAGGCACACCTTTTAACGATATATCCGAGGGGTGTGCATTTCGTATCAGAACAGGTCACTACTTTCAGTTGAGAGCCTCGACGCGTGATTCGCGTTCGAGGCTTTTTTATTTTATTCCTGTGTTGCGTTTTTTGGGCAGCCCCGGAGCCATTGCTTCGAGGCTGCTTTTCGTTTATCTGTCAAAGAAAAGGAGGGGTCTCTTCCGGCAAAGAAAACCGGGTTTCAATGCGCTTTTCACACCCTACTGGAGAGTAGAGAAAACTATCCATATGTTCTCCCGAAAAATAATAGTTCGGTGGAGTGGGCCGGTAATCACTGTCAAAAGTTTCAATAATAATCAGTTTCATCTTCATCCGGCTGGGGACAATACTTTTAATAAAGACGCTGGCCTGCTGCCCGGGGCTTACCCCGTCACGAGGTTCGGCCAGACCGGCCAGATTGGGTGTGAGCTCTACGAAAATTCCATAAGGCTCCACACTGCGCACGACTCCCGCAACGGTTTCTCCCGGTGCAAATGCCGAGGCGTTTTCTTCCCAGGTGCCCAGCAGCTCTTTATGGGAAAGGGTAATCCGCCGGTTTTCGATGGATTTTACTACGGCCCGGATATCCATTCCTACCCAAAACCGTTCCCGGGGATGGTCGATACGGAATCTGGCCGGGGAATCTAGGGGCAAAGGGGACCCCACGCCCCAGCCGATGTCCGCAAATGCGCCGAAAGGCTCTAAGTGGGTAATTCGCGCCGGAATGACATCCCCCGGACAAAGCTTAGAGAGGTATTCTTCCATGCACCGCTCCTGGGCTTTTCGGCGGGATAGCATGGCGGTAGTCACTCCCTTTTCGTCCCGGAGAAGTTCTGTTACCACAAAGGAGACCGGCCGGTTGACACGGGAAATCATGGCAATGTCCCGCACGGTCCCCTCCCGAATCCCGACAGCGCCTTCTTCTCGGGGGATAATCCCTTTGATGCCGTGAAGGTCCACAATCAGATTGTGGGTGCTGTCGCAGATAATAGTCCGGGCTTCCAGAATTCGGCCTTCCCTCATAGCTTCTGCAAGGCCGGAGGGGCTCTGAATGGCGGACTGGTTTTCCTGTGTGTCGAGTAGGTAGCCTTCTGGATAATAGTTCATGTTTTCCAATCATTCCTTTCCTGAGGGGGTTCTGTATTTTTTGACTGCCGCTTATACATATGCATTTCAAATGGGAAACATGAGGGAAAAGGAAAAAAGGCTTGCATCCCAAAGGGTTTTCCTCTACAATGAAATAGAATGTTTTGCCCCAAAAGAAAAGACGGCTGTCTTTTGAAATCTGTCTATTCGATTATCAGAAAGGATGCTGAAACACCATGACGAAAAAAAGATACTCCATCATAGCGCTGGCTTTGGGAGCGGCACTTTTGATGACGTTTACCGGGTGCCATTCTTCCTATGCTCCGAACCCGGCCGATAATCCTGCGGCCCATGTGTTGGATGAGGATAAGGATAGCGTAACCAAGGCCGAAGACCTGCCGGCTGCCAGCGATGAGGGAACCGAGCTTGGATACCAGTTGGATATGCCCGAAAAAGGGGAAGAGGTTGTGGTGATGACCACCAGCATGGGGGATATTTCCATTCGTCTATTCCCGCAGGCCGCACCGAAAACCGTATATAACTTTAAAAAGCTGGCCCAGCAGGGGTATTATGACGGTCTGACCTTCCACCGGGTTATCAAGGACTTTATGATTCAGGGCGGAGACCCGGAGGGAACCGGCGCTGGCGGTGAGAGCGTCTGGGGCGGTACGTTTGAAGATGAATTCAGCAAGAATCTTGTCAACCTGCGGGGTTCTCTTTCGATGGCGAACTCCGGAAGCAATACCAACGGCAGCCAGTTCTTTATTAACCAGGCGGGCCCAGTTGATTCTTCGACTTGGGATACGGTAGAATCCACGTATAATATGTTTAAGTCGTACAGCAAAGATGATCAGCAAATCATTTTGGCAAGCGGGCAGTATACGATTCCCAATGCAGATTTGTTAACAGATGCTTATAAAAAGCTGTATGAAGAAAATGGCGGAAACTACTTTTTGGACGGCGCCTATAATGCTTTTGATCCCCAGCGTGGCCATACCGTGTTCGGACAGGTTTTTGACGGTATGGATGTAGTGGACAAAATTGCCGCAGTGGATACCGATGGCAATAATAAGCCCACTGAGGATGTGACTATTGAAAAGGTGGAAATCGTCGAGTACGAAGGCTGATAAATCCATATGTTTTTGCTGTGAGAACTATTTTATGCAGTTTTTCTGTAATAAGTTTTAGCAAGCAGAGAGCGTTCCAAAAGGAGCGCTCTTTTTTTATGCAGGAAATCTTGCCAAGAAAAAATTTTGCCAAAACCAACAAAGAAAAACAAATGAATTTGTTTAACGGATAAACAAATTTTTGTGCATTAACAAATTGCACGAAAGCAGGGGCCAAAATTGGGCAAGTAACCCAAACATGAAAAAAAGATAGGGCAACGGTTTCAAAAAAATACGGTTATATTTGGCAAAAGGAAATATACATAATTATTTTTACAAAAACCCCTTTACATCGGCGGAAAAAGTTGTATAATATGAATGGATATTTGTTATCCGTCATTCATTAGTTCAGCCATATTTCTATTGAAATAACCGTGTTCATCAATGAAAGGAGTTCGTATTATGACATTCAGCCAAGAAAATCTCATTGCTTCCAGCGAGCTGGTGGACATTTACCGGGATGGAGATAAGTGTGTGAAGCTTTTTAAGGAGGGCGTCCGCAAAACCAATCCCCTGTATGAGGCTCTGACACATTCCCGTGTAGAGGATACCGGCTTGCGTGTGCCGATTATCCACGAGCTGTCTGTGATAGATGGTCGTTGGGCCATCGTGATGGATCTTATCGAAGGCAAAACCCTGGCCGATTTGATGGAAGAACATCCCGAGAATATGGACCAGTACCTTAACGACATGGTGGACATCCAGTTGGAAATCCACTCCAAAACCGTTCCGAAGCTGAGCAAGCTGAAGGATAAGATGAGCCGCCAGATTAACTCCCTGACGGAAATCGACGACGTAAAGAAGTATGAGCTCCTGACTCGTCTGGAGAGTATGCCCAAGCACACCAAGCTCTGCCATGGCAATTTCGTTCCCGAGAACATTATTTATAACGAAAAGGGAATCTATGTGGTCGACTGGATCGCAGCTCGCCAGGGCAACGCCAGTGCCGATGTGGGCCGTACCTACCTGCTGCTTAGCCTGCGGAATCCCAAGATGGCCGATAAATATCTGGACCTGTTCTGCGAGAAGACCAAGACTTCCAAGAAGTATGTACAGCAGTGGCTTCCTATCGTGGCCGCCGCTCATCTCCCGGATGCAAAGCCCGAAGAGCATGACTTCCTGATGAAGTGGGTAGACGTGGTAGAGTACGAATAATTTTTATCCCCATTGATTTGGTAATGTGTGTATAAGGCAGCTGTTCCCGCAGCTGCCTTTTCACTATAAGTATTGATAGAAATTGTTGGAGCATATAGAAATTTGGGGCAGTTGTATGAAAAACGCACAAATTTGCAAAGAAAATATTATCAAATAGTTATGCTGTTTTTTGCGTTTGGATGAACTTCATACAAAAAAAGAAAATAAAGCTGCAAAAATTGGCGAAAACCTGTGTTGACTTTAGATAGCTGGGTTGATATAATGTACTTGTTAAAAAAATAACAAATCAATGACAGCAATCTATTTTTTCAAATTGTTTATTTACAAAATGGAGGACTGGCACATGGAGACAAAAGAGCAAGCAGTAACCCCTGAGACCCCTGCCACCGGTTTGGTAGATAATCTTGACGCTCTCATCGCCAAGATGGCAGAGGTAAAAGAAGCCCAGCGTATCTTTTCCACTTACACGCAGGAGCAGGTAGACAAAATCTTCAAGGCCGCAGCAATCGCAGCCAACCAGGCACGTATCCCGCTGGCAAAGATGGCCGTTGAAGAGACCGGCATGGGTGTTGTAGAAGACAAGGTTATTAAGAACCACTATGCAGCTGAGTACATTTACAATAAGTACAAAAATACCAAGACCTGCGGCGTGGTAGAAGAAGACAAGGCTTTTGGCGTGGCTAAGGTTGCCGAGCCTATCGGTGTTGTGGCCGCGGTTATCCCCACCACGAACCCCACTTCCACCGCTATCTTCAAGACCTTGATTTGCTTGAAAACCCGCAACGGCATTATCATCAGCCCCCATCCCCGCGCTAAGAAGTGCACCATCGCTGCTGCGAAGGTTGTGCTGGACGCTGCTGTGGCAGCAGGCGCACCTAAGGGAATCATCGGTTGGATTGACATTCCTTCTTTGGAAATGACCAATGAGCTGATGCATTCTGCTGACATCATTTTGGCAACCGGTGGTCCTGGCATGGTAAAGGCCGCTTATTCTTCCGGTAAGCCTGCTTTGGGTGTCGGCGCCGGCAATACTCCCGCTATCATCGATGACACTGCGGATGTTGTAGTGGCTGTTAACTCCATCATTCACTCTAAGACTTTCGATAACGGCATGATTTGTGCTTCCGAACAGTCCGTTATTGTTCATCAGAATGTGTATGATGCTGTGAAGAAGGAATTCGCTGCCCGTGGCTGCTACTTCCTGAATCCTGAAGAGACCGAGAAGGTCCGCAAGACTATTATCATCAACGGCTCCGTAAACGCCAAGATCGTTGGCCAGAAGGCCCACACCATTGCTAAGCTGGCTGGTGTTGAGGTTCCTGTGGATACCAAGATCCTCATCGGCGAAGTCGAGAGCGTGGATATTGAAGAAGAGTTTGCACATGAGAAGCTGTCTCCTGTCCTGGCCATGTATAAGGCTACCGATTTTGAGGATGCAGTTGCCAAGGCTTGCCAGCTGGTTGCTGACGGCGGCTATGGCCACACTTCTTCTCTGTACTGCAACGCTGTCACCGAGCGTGCCAAGATCGAAAAGTTTGGCGAGACCATGAAGACCTGCCGTATTCTGGTCAACACCCCCTCTTCTC
>OBYM01001078.1_pt1 | contig 12638 bp, 10 predicted proteins | sample 1538191 | NCBI WGS metagenome assembly OBYM01 (sample SAMEA2580165, study PRJEB22360) | human gut metagenome | biome: human gut; feature: human-associated habitat; material: faeces | place: Denmark | collected 2008/2010 | reverse complement strand
TTTACTCAGAAGCAGCTCGCCCGCTTTTACGGCACACTGGACTGGATGCGGGAGCAGGGCCTGAAGCCGGGGGCGGTCCATATCCAGGCCAGCTATGGGATGCTCAATCTGCCGCCCCAGCCCTGTCACTACGCCCGGGCGGGGATCGCCCTGTACGGGGTATACAGCGACCTCTCCCCCACCCAGCGCCGCCTGCCCCTGAAGCCGGTCCTGACCCTCCGGGCCCGGGTGGCCTCGGTGCGCACCCTCCGGCCCGGCCAGGGGGCGGGCTACGGCCTCGGCTTTCCGGCCCCGCGCGGGACCCCGCTGGCGTTGGTGATCCCCGGGCAGACGGTGTCCCCCATCGGATACGCCGACGGCCTGCCCCGGAACCTGTCCCAGAAGGGCGGCCGGGTGCTCATCCGGGGGACCTTCTGCCCCATGGCGGGGCGGATGTGCATGGACCAGCTGCTGGTGGACGTGACCGATCTGCCCGAGGCCGCCCCGGGAGATGTGGTCACCCTCATCGGCCGGGACGGGTCCAAGGAGCTGCGGGCAGAGGAGCTGGCCGTCCGGTGCGGCACCATCACCAACGAGCTGCTCTCCCGCCTGGGGGCGCGGCTGGAGCGGGTGTACCGATAATCAAAGAGGCGAGCAGCGCCTCTACGGCGTACTCAGAAACGGTCCCGGTCCTCCTGCGGCATCCCCGGAGGCGGGCCGATGGGGACATCAGCCCCTACGCGCAATAGGTCTAATTTCATATCGAAATCGGGCGGCCCGGTGTGCCGCCCCTACGCCCAGCGACAGCAAACGACTGCTCGGCAAAGCCAGGCGCAGAACGGAAATCGCACCGGCTTTAATTTTCCTCTTAGCCAGCCCCCAGTGGGGCGGCAGGAATTTAGATGGCCACTCAGATTTTGCGCGCCGGAAATTTTTTGCCTAGCCAAAGGGATAACCCCTGTCAACGGGGTCCGGGGCCGACTCCCCCTGTCAGGGGGAGATGTCGCGAAGCGACAGAGGGGGTAGGGTAGGCGACTATGAGCACAAAGTGCTCATCTGGAGCCGTCCCCGGCGGCGTTTTGCCCAATCCATCGTTGCTCCCGGTGAAGCCCAGCGCAGCGGGTTCGCCGGGAAGAGGAGGAGTAAGGGAGCGGTCGCAGTTTTCGCCGTCAGGCGGAAACGGAGACAAGCGGACTTTGCGACGACGAGCCGCCGGGGGCAAAGTAACTCGCCGCCCGCAGGCGGCGAAATTCCCCCTGCGTATAACAAACCCGATCCAAAATCTGCCCATCCGCCCCAGTGTGCGCACTGGGGCACCTTCCCCCAAGGGGAAGACTTATATAAAAAACAGAAAACCCCCGGTTCCGCAAAAACCGCCGGAACCGGGGGCACATTTATAGATTGAAACCCAAAACAAAATTACATCTGCACCCGATGGAAGACCTTCTTGCCCTTCTTGAGCATCAGGCCGTCGCCCTGGAAGTCGGCGGCGGTGTAGCTCTGGGCCACGTCGGCAACCTTCTCGCCGTTGGCCTCCACGCCGCCCTGCTCCACCAGGCGGCGGGCCTCCTTCTTGGAGGGGGCCAGCTTGCACTTGAGCATCAGATCCAGGATACCGATGGAGCCGTCGGTGAGGTCGGCCTCGGTGAGGGTGGTGGCGGGCACGTTGCTCATGTCGCCGCCGCCCACAAACAGCGCCTTGGCGGCGTCCTGGGCCTTCTGGGCCTCCTCCTCGCCGTGGACCAGCTTGGTGAGCTCAAAGGCCAGGATCTCCTTGGCGGTGTTCAGCTGACTGCCCTCCCACTTGTCCATCTCGTCGATCTGCTCCAGAGGCAGGAAGGTGAGCATGCGCAGGCACTTGAGCACGTCGTCGTCCCCCACGTTGCGCCAGTACTGATAGAACTCGTAGGGGGAGGTTTTCTCCGGGTCCAGCCACACGGCGCCCTTGGCGGTCTTGCCCATCTTCTTGCCCTCGGAGTTGAGGAGCAGGGTGATGGTCATGGCGTGGGCGTCCTTGCCCAGCTTTTTGCGGATGAGCTCGGTGCCGCCCAGCATGTTGGACCACTGATCGTCGCCGCCGAACTGCATGTTGCAGCCGTAGTGCTGGAACAGGTAGTAGAAGTCGTAGGACTGCATGATCATATAGTTGAACTCCAGGAAGGACAGGCCCTTCTCCATGCGCTGCTCATAGCACTTGGCCCGGAGCATGTTGTTCACCGAGAAGCAAGCGCCCACGTCCCGCAGCAGGTCGATATAGTTGAGCTTCAGCAGCCAGTCGGCGTTGTTCACCATCTGGGCCTTGCCCTCGCCGAACTCGATGAAGCGCTCCATCTGCTTTTTGAAGCAGTCACAGTTGTGCTGGATGGTCTCGGGGGTCATCATGCTGCGCATATCGGTGCGGCCGGAGGGGTCGCCAATATAGCCGGTGCCGCCGCCGATGAGGGCGATGGGCCGGTTGCCCGCCATCTGCAGCCGCTTCATCAGGCACAGGGCCATGAAGTGGCCCACGTGGAGGGAGTCGGCGGTGGGGTCAAAGCCGATATAGAAAACGGCCTTCCCCTCGTTGACCATCTTGGAGATCTCCTCCTCGTTGGTCACCTGGGCAATCAGTCCGCGGGCTTTCAGTTCTTCGTAACAGGTCATCGATCTTACTCCTTTGTTTTATAATCACTGAAATTGGGATTTGGCTTCCGGTAGGGTGCGACCACCGGGCGCGCCGCGTTTTTCCGCCGTTTACGGCGCGCCGGGTCGTCGCGCCCTACCAGTCTTGCATACGTTTCTCTTGTTTTCCCCGTGGGGAGGTCCTATACCTTGGCCCCCTGCCGGGCCTGGATCACATTGTACCCCACCACGCCCACGATGACCACCGCCGCACCGATGAGGGCGAAGGGGCCCATATACTCCTGATAGAATACCGCCACCAGAATGGGGTTGAGCACCGGCTCGATGCCGGAGACCAGGCTGGCCATCACCGGGGGCGTGGTTTTCAGGCCGATGGCCAACAGGATATAGGCCAGCGCCACCTGGAACACCCCCAGGACCACCAGGCTGAGGATGGCGGTGGGCGGAAACTCCGTCTCCTGGAGCAGGAAGGGCAGGCCGGTCACCGAGGAGAGGACCTCCCCCCAGAACACCGAGGAGAGGGCGTCGCTGTCGGGCATATCGTTCATCAGAAAGACCCCGGCGTAGGACACCCCGGACAGGAGAGCCAGAAAGTTGCCCAGGCCGCCCCCCATCTCCAGGCTGTCCACGAAGAAGAACAACACTCCGCCGAACACCACCGCGCAGGCGATCAGGTCCAGCCTCCTGGGCCGCTTGTGCCAGAAGAGCAGGGAGAACACGATGACAAAAATGGGGGCGGTAAACTGGAGCACGATGGTGTTGGCCGCCGTGGTGAGCTTATTGGCCACCGCATACAGCAGGTTGGTGCCGAACACGCACACGGCCCCCAGGAAAATCCAGCGATTCAGCCTGGGCGGGTGCTTGGTGGCCGCCAGAAACGCTCCGATGACCACCAGGGCGATGGCGGTGCGCCCGCCGTTGATGGCGATTCCGCTCCAGGGAATCACCTTGATGCACAGTCCGCCGATGCTGTACAGCACCGCCGCGATGAAAACGAACAGCACCCCGGTCCGCCGATCCACTTCCATAGTTTCTTTCAATCCTCCAAAACGAAAGCTGGGACAAACAGAAAACCCTCTGCCCGGGTTTTCCGGACAGAGGGCATTTGATGCAAACGCGGTACCACCTCTGGTTCGCCCGCCCCTCGCGGCGGCGGGCCTCACGGAGTTCTCCAAAACTCCCACGCGGTAACGGGCGAACCCGGCCTGTCCCCTACTGGGCCTCTTTCCCGGCTGTTCAGGCGGCTGCTCCAAGGGGTAATTTCACAAAGCTCCCTCTCCCCCTTCCACCAAACCGGGGGCTCTCTGGGCAGGGACGCGCTCTGCTAACATCCTTTTCCTCGCAGTAAGGGAACTGTAACACAGTTTTGAGGGATTGTCAAGGGGCGGTTTCCTTTTTCGGCTGTGTTTTTAGGCGCAGAGCACAGCATTCTGAGTGTGCTGCGATTCCGCCGCCAGGGAAGAGTTTGCTGTTTTTCTGGAACCCGGTTCCAGGCGGCGGGTTCCTTTCTCAGCGATGAGAAAGGAACCAAAGAATCGCCGGGGACGGCTCAGGATGAGCGCTTACGCGCTCATATTCGCCTTTCCCCGGTCCCCTTTTTACGGGGGATATCCCTTTAGCCAGGCAAAAATTTCCGGCGCGCAAAATCTGAGTGGCTTTCCGCCTCTCCTTCCGGGCCACTGGGCCCTGAGTTTGCAAAAATTGCGGCTGGCGCAGTTCCGTGCCTGCGCCTGGGGGTCCGAGCCAACGCTCCCGGGGCGTTTTTCCCTGGGCATATCCACAAGCCCGATTGCCGGGGAGCTATGGTGCAGCACTCAGGGAAGCGTCAAGTCAAATGTTTCTTTTTTGACGCCGCGCCGATCAGAAGCCCAACGGCAGAAAGGAACAGAATCGCAAGGATATCGTACCGGCCCGGCAGCGCGGCGCCGCCAGAGAGGAGATATTCCAGCAGGGACAGGGTGAGCAGACGGCACAGCAGATATGCGGCGGAGAAGCCCAGCAGCACACACCCGGCCTGTGGGATGGACAGTCCCTCTCTGCCCAGGAAAAACGACAGGAGGAGGGTGAGCACCGGCAGGAACAGGTACTGCACCACTATGACATGGAGCATCGCCATCTGCGGGTCTCTGCAAAAAAGCCAAAACACCGCCACAGACAGCACCCATGCCGCAGCGAAAATTCGGATCAACTGATAAAAACGGCGATTTACGTCCACATTCCTCTTCAACCTCCTTGTTGCAGTGGGAGAGCCAGGCTAAAATTTTGCCAGCTCCTCCTCCACATCGGCAAAGAAGCGGCACAGGTGGAAGCCGTCCGCCGCCGCGTGGTGGATATTCAGAGACAGCGGCAGGGTAATCCTTCCCCACCCGGTTGGTTCCAACGATTAAAATTTCGCGGCCAGAGGCAGCTGGCTGATCATAAGATAGCTGGCTAAAACAAGCCGCACTATTCCAACTAAAACGAAAGAAATCACACAAAGCTCAATCAAGCGAATTTTATCCCGCAGCAGATTTCGAAACGCTTCATGTCCAAAAAGCAAATCATAAATTAACGACGGAAGAAACAGCACGCCCAGCAAAAACAGATAATCGAATGCCCTCATAAAATACCTCCTGGGAAAGTCTCACAAAGTTTTTTGCTTCTTTTCTTTCAGGAAACCAGGGACATAACGTTCTTTTGCACCGCATTCTCTTCTTCGCTGTGAAACGCGGATTGACTGCACGTGAACGGCCCAGGCCGGCTTCTCTTGGTCTTCGGCCAATTCACCTCCAGGAAACCCTGACGGTTTCCTTTCACACTATCTTTCCCTCCGAAACCTGACAGTCCTCACAGAGGCAAAACGAAGTTTTGCAGAAAGTTCTTTTGCCTACTTTTCTTCCAAGAAAAGTAGGTCAGATTCTGGAAACGCCGGTACGGCGGGCGGCCTCGGCCACGGCCTGGGCCACGGCGGGGACCACGCGGGGGTCGAAGGGCTTGGGGATGATGTTGTCCTCGGAGAGCTCCTCGTCGGGGATGACGGCGGCCAGAGCCTGGGCGGCGGCCATCTTCATCTCCTCGTTGATGTCGCTGGCCCGCACGTCCAGGGCGCCCCGGAAGATGCCCGGGAAGGCCAGCACGTTGTTGATCTGGTTGGGGTAGTCGCTGCGGCCGGTGGCCACCACACGGGCTCCCCCCGCCTTGGCGTCGTCGGGGAAGATTTCCGGGGTGGGGTTGGCGCAGGCGAATACGATGGCGTCCTGGTTCATGGTCCGCACCATGTCGGGGGTGACCAGGTTGGGGGCGGACACGCCGATGAACACGTCGGCCCCTGCCATCAGGTCGGCCAGCTTGCCCTGCTTCTTCTCCCGGTTGGTGACCTTGGCGATCTCCTGCTGGGCCCAGTTCATCTCGGGGTTGCCCTCGTACAGAGCGCCGAACTTGTCGCACAGGGTGATGTCCTGGAAACCGGCCTGGAGCAGCAGCTTGGTGATGGAGATGGCGGCGGAGCCAGCCCCGGAGAACACCACCTTCACGTCCTCCTTCTTCTTGCCCACCACCTTCAGGGCGTTGGTGAGGCCGGCCAGGGCGATGATGGCGGTGCCGTGCTGGTCGTCGTGGAAGACGGGGATGTCGCACTTCTCCTTCAGCTTGCGCTCGATCTCAAAGCACCGGGGGGCGGCGATGTCCTCCAGGTTGATGCCGCCGAAGGAACCGGAGATGTTGTAGACGGTCTGGACAAACTCGTCCACGTCCTTGGTCTTGACGCACAGGGGGAAGGCGTCCACGTCGGCAAAGCGCTTGAAGAGGACGCACTTGCCCTCCATCACGGGCATGCCGGCCTCGGGTCCGATGTCGCCCAGGCCCAGCACCGCGGTGCCGTCGGTGATGACGGCCACCAGGTTGTGGCGGCGGGTGAGCTCATAGCTCTTCTCCGGGTGCTTCTGAATCTCCAGGCAGGGCTGGGCCACGCCGGGGGTGTAGGCCAGGGACAGGGACTCCTTGTCGTTGGCGGGCACGGTGGCGATCACTTCGATTTTTCCCTTCCACTCCCCGTGGAGGCGGAGGGATTCCTTGGCATAATCCATAGTTTTGTCCTCACTTTTCTCTGTTCTGCGCCCAGACCTGAGCGTCGTTTCGGTTTTATTATACCGGCTTTTCCAAAAAACGCAACCGGACCGGGAAAATTTTCCGGGGCGTCCGCCTCCCTCACAGCTCCAGCTCCTCAGGATAGGCCCGGTCGATGAGCTGGTACCGCTCCCCATACCGCCGGCACTGCTCCAGATTGGCCCGGTTCTCCTCCAGCAGGCGCTCCATGGTGCAGTCGGAGTCGTCCTTTCTTGTCTCGATCACATTGGCATAGCCCAGGATCTGGTCCATGTGGGTGCGGATGTACCCCTCGCTCATCACCAGGCAGAGGTATCGGAGCTCCCGCTGTTCCTCCGGACTGAAACTGTTCCGCCAGTCAAAGGGGATATAGCCCCCCTCCACCACCAGATTCTGCCGGTTCTCCAGCACGGTTTTCACCATCTCCCGCACCACCGGCCACAGGTAGTCCGTCAGCTCCCGGTCGTCCTCCGGGGTCAGGAGGGTGTACCCGCTGCGGATCAGCCCCATTTTCAGGTGGTCCAGGGACAGATAGGGATAGCCGTACCGCTCCAGCAGCTTCTGGGCCATCCGGGTCTTTCCGGTGTGGGTGGCCCCGGCCAGCAGAATCACCATGCTCCTCCCCTCCTCTCCATAAAAATGCCCCGGTACCGCACAGGGAACCGGGGCGCTGCAATGTCTTGTTAAACTTCCTTGACGCTGGCCAGGATGATGCAAAGCAGCTCCTCCTTGCCCGTCCCCTTCTCGGCCGAGAAGGGGATCAAGGGGGTGTCCTCCCCCAGCTCCAGGGTCTCCCGGATGCGCTGGAGGTTTCCTTCCACCTCGCTCTTTTTCAGCTTGTCCAGCTTGTTGGCCACCACCACCACGGGGCAGCCCGCGTCCCGGTACCACTTTGCCATGGTGCAGTCGTCCGCCGTGGGCTTGTGGCGGGCGTCCACGATCATGACCCCCAGGGTCATCTGGGACCGGTCGGCGAAGTAGCTCTCCATGAGCTTACCCCACCGGTCCCGCTCGCCCTTGGACACCTTGGCGTAGCCGTAGCCGGGCAGGTCCACCAGATAGAAGGCCCTGTCGATGTTGAAGTAGTTGATGTGGGTGGTCTTGCCGGGGGCGGCCCCCACCCGGGCCAGATTCTTCCGGTTCAGCAGCCGGTTGATGACGGAGGACTTGCCCACGTTGGAGCGGCCGGCAAAGGCCACCTGGGGCAGCTCATCCCGGATAAAGTCCTTGGGGGAGGCGGCGGAGAGGATGAACTCCGCCTTCTGTAAATTGATGGGCATGGCTCCCTCCTCACTGGCGCAGGCGGGCAGCCCCCCGGCTCTTGCCGCCGGGCAGGTTGTCCTCCAGGGCGCGGCTCACCTCCGCCTCCCCGCCGGGGGTGCGGATGGCCTCGGAGAGCACCTGGTCCGCCTGGTCCACCAGCACGAAGTGGAGGGCATTGCGCACCGTCTGGTCGATCTCATCCAGGTCCTTGGCGTTGTCCGCCGGGATAATGACCGTCTGGATGCCGTTGCGCAGGGCGGCCATGGTCTTCTCCCGCAGGCCGCCAATGGGCAGCACCCGGCCCCGCAGGGTCACCTCGCCGGTCATGGCGACGCCCCGCTTCACAGGGGCCCCGGTGAGGGCGGACACCATGGCGGTGGTGATGGCGATGCCGGCGGAGGGCCCGTCCTTGGGCACGGCCCCCTCGGGGAAGTGGACGTGGATGTCCTTCTCTTTATAGAAGTCGGCGGGGATGCCCAGCCGGTCCGCCTGGCTGCGGATGAAGCTGAGGGCCGCGTGGGCGGACTCCTTCATCACGTCCCCCAGGTTTCCGGTGAGCTCCACCTTGCCGGAGCCGGGGACCACGTTGACCTCCACCTCCAGCAGCTCGCCGCCCACCGAGGTCCAGGCCAGGCCGTTGACCACGCCCACGCGCTCCTCCAGCACCTGGCGCTCCGGGTAGTACCGGGGGGCCCCCAGGAAGTCCTTCAGATCCTTGTCGGTGACCTTCACCTGCTTCACGTCCCCGTCGGACACCAGGCGCATGGCCGCCTTCCGGCAGATGCCGGCGATCCGGCGCTCCAGCACGCGGACGCCCGACTCCCGGGTGTAGGAGACGATCATGGCCCGGATGGCCCCGTCGGACACCTTCAGCTGGCTCTTCTCCAGACCGTGGCGCTTCATCTCCTTGGGCAGCAGGTAGCGCTTGGCGATCTGCAGCTTCTCCTCGTCGGTGTAGCTGGGCAGCTCGATGACCTCCATCCGGTCCAGCAGGGGCCGGGGGATGGTGTCGGTGGTGTTGGCGGTGGTGATGAACAGCACGTCGGACAGGTCGAAGGGCACCTCCAGAAAGTTGTCCCGGAAGGTGCTGTTCTGCTCCACGTCCAGCACCTCCAGCAGGGCGGAGGCCGGGTCGCCCCGGTGGTCCCGCCCCAGCTTGTCGATCTCGTCCAGAAGGATCAGGGGGTTGCAGCTCCCCGCCTGGTTGATGGCGGCGATAATCCGGCCGGGCATGGAGCCCACATAGGTCTTCCGGTGGCCCCGGATCTCCGCCTCGTCGCTGACGCCGCCCAGGGAGATGCGGGCGAGCTTCCGGTTCATGGCCCGGGCCACCGACATGGCCACCGAGGTCTTGCCCACGCCGGGAGGGCCGACAAGGCAAATGACTTGCCCCTTTAAGTCGGGAGCCAGCTGCTTCACCGCCAGGAACTCCAGAATACGCTCCTTCACCTTGTCCAGGCCGAAGTGGTCGTGGTCCAGGGCCTTCCGGGCAGCCTCCACGCTCACCCGCTCGCGGGTCTTTTTGCCCCAGGGGAGCTCCAGGCACACGTCCAGATAGCTGCGCAGCACGGTGGCCTCGGAGGAGCCGAAGGGCTGCTTGGCCAGCCGGCCCAGCTCCTTCTCCAGCTTCTCCCGCACCTCGTCGGGGAGCTTGGCCTCGGCAATCTTCTTGCGGTAGTCCCCGATCTCCGAGTCGCCGCCGCCCTCGCCCTCGCCCAGCTCAGCCTGGATGGCCTTCATCTGCTCCCGCAGGTAGTAGTCCCGCTGGTTGTCCGCCATCTGCTCCCTGGCCCGGTTCTGGATCTCCATATCCAGCCCCAAGATCTCCACCTCCCGGGTGAGCAGGCGGTAGAGCCGCTCCAGGCGGCGCACCGGACGCAGCTCCTCCAGGATGGCCTGCTTGTCGCTGTTGCGCATGGCGATGTTCTGGGCGATAAAGTCGGCGATATACCCCGGGTCCTCGCTGGCCAGCACGTTGATGAGCAGGTCGGGGGCCGTCTTGGGGGCCAGCTCGGTGTACTGGCGGAACATCTCATAGGTGGAGCGGATCAGGGCCTCGGTCTTGGCGGAGTTCTGCCCCGCCTTCTCCTCCTGGATGGGCTGCACCTCCGCCTCCAGGAAGGGGGCGGAGCGCAGCAGCCGCTTCAGGCTGCCCCGGGTGCCCCCCTCCACCATCACCCGCACATTGTCGCCGGGGGTGCGGAGGATCTGGCGCACGTTGGAGACGGTGCCGACGGTGTAAAGGTCTTTTGCTTCCGGGTACTCCACCCCGATGTCCTTCTGTCCCACCAGGAACACCGGATCGCCGGAGGCCATGGCCTCCTCCAGCGCCTTGATGGAGATCTCCCGGGACACGTCGAAGTGGATGAGCACATTGGGGAACACAGTCAGCCCCCGCAGGGCGATGACCGGCATCTTGACGGTCTCTTCCATCGTCCATTCTTTCTTCATGGTTCTCACTTCCTCTCTGGGATCTGAACACAGACGGCCAAGGGGAGTCCCTCTCCCCCGCCGCTCAGGTTTGAAAAAACAGCCCCGGCCCGCCGTTTGGAGGGACCGCGGGGCTGTTCAGTTTCAAATTGATTTGCGGGCCTCAGCCCACGTTGGTGCCGGGCATTCCGCCCCGCTCCGGCCGCAGGGCGGCCTTGCCCGGGGGCGGGCGGGCCTGCCGCTCCGGGTCCCGGATGATCTCCGGCTGGGCCCCCTCGGTCACACAGGGGGCGGTGATGGTCACCTTGGCGATGGTGGGATCGGAGGGCACGTCGTACATGATCTTGTTCATGACCTCCTCCAGAATGGCCCGCAGGCCCCGGGCGCCGATGCCCCGGTCCACCGCCCGGCCAGCCACCGCCTCCAGGGCGTCCTGGGTGAACTCCAGGTCCACGTCGTCGTACTCCAGCAGCTTCTGGTACTGCTTCACCAGGGCGTTCTTGGGCTCGGTGAGGATCTGCACCATCTGCTTCCGGTCCAGGGACTGGAGGGTGGTGATGACGGGCAGGCGGCCCACCAGCTCGGGAATGATGCCGAACTTCAGCAGATCCTGGGGCTGGATCTCCTTCAAAAGCTCGCCTACATTGCGCTCCTTCTTGCTCTGGATCTCCGCGCCGAAGCCCATGGAGCGCTTATCCAGACGGCCCTCGATGATCTTATCGATGCCCTCGAAGGCGCCGCCGCAGATGAACAGGATGTTCTTGGTGTCGATCTGGATGAACTCCTGGTGGGGGTGCTTCCGACCGCCCTGGGGCGGCACGTTGGCCACGGTGCCCTCCAGGATCTTCAGCAGGGCCTGCTGTACGCCCTCGCCGGACACGTCCCGGGTGATGGAGGTGTTCTCGCTCTTCCGGGCGATCTTATCCATCTCGTCGATATAGATGATGCCCCGCTCGGCCAGCTCGATGTCGTAGTCGGCGGCCTGGACCAGACGCAGGAGGATGTTCTCCACGTCGTCGCCCACATAACCCGCCTCGGTGAGGGTGGTGGCGTCGGCGATGGCGAAGGGCACCTTCAGCACCCGGGCCAGGGTCTGGGCAAACAGGGTCTTGCCGCAGCCGGTGGGGCCCATGAGCAGGATGTTGCTCTTCTGGAGCTCCACGTCGTCGCCGCCGCCGAAGTAGATGCGCTTGTAGTGGTTATATACCGCCACAGACAGGGCCACCTTGGCGGCCTCCTGGCCGATGATATACTGGTCCAGTACCTGGTGGATCTCCCGGGGGGTGGGGATGGCGTCGGGGATCTCCCCGGCGGCGGAGTCCTGGATCAGGTCGCTCTCGTCCTCCAGGATGCTCATGCACAGCTGGACGCACTCGTTGCAGATATAGGCGCCGGGGCCGGCGATGAGCCGGCGGACCTGATCCTGATGCTTGCCGCAGAAGGAACAGCGGATGGCGCGCTTTTCGTCGTTTTTTGCCATGAATCTCTTACCTCATAGTTTCCGCGGTGGGAGAGGGCGGAATGTCCCGCGCGCCCCTCCAATTCACCGTTTCTCGATGACCTTGTCGATCAGGCCGTACTCCAGAGCCTCCTGGGCGGTCATGAAGTTGTCCCGCTCGCAGTCGGCGGTGACCTGCTCCACGCTCTTGCCGGTGTTCTCGGCCAGAATGCGGTTCATCCGGCTCTTGACCACCTCCAGGCGCTTCAGGTGGAGGGCCATGTCGGTGATCTGCCCCTGAGTGCCGGCGGAGGGCTGGTGGATCATGATTTCCGCGTTGGGCAGGGCCAGACGCTTGCCCTTGGTGCCGGCGGCCAGGAGGAAGGCCCCCATGCTGGCGGCCAGGCCGATGCAGATGGTGGACACGTCGCACTTCACATACTGCATGGTGTCGTAGATGGCCATGCCGGCGGTGACAGACCCGCCGGGGCTGTTGATGTAAAACTGGATCTCCTTATCCGGGTCCTGGCTCTCCAGGTACAGCAGCTGGGCCACCACCAGGGAGGCGGTGGTGTCGTTGACCTCCTCAGACAGGAAGATGATGCGGTCGTTGAGCAGGCGGGAGAAGATGTCGTAGGACCGCTCTCCCCGGTTGGTCTGCTCTACTACATAGGGAACTAAGCTCATAGATAATACTCCTTTTTAGACGGTGATACAAAAGTATGCCCGCCGGACCGGAACATGATTCCATGTTTCAGGGAAATGGGAGCTTTTTTCTCCGCTCCCTGGATGTGAATCCACCCGGGGCGGCCTGAGCCGCCCC
>OBYM01001068.1_pt1 | contig 12736 bp, 13 predicted proteins | sample 1538191 | NCBI WGS metagenome assembly OBYM01 (sample SAMEA2580165, study PRJEB22360) | human gut metagenome | biome: human gut; feature: human-associated habitat; material: faeces | place: Denmark | collected 2008/2010 | reverse complement strand
AGGAGCGCGGGGGGTTCAGCGTGTTGCCGGCTGGCCGGGAGGCGCCGCCGATGGGGAATTGCCGTATTGCGCCCGTGTGTCTGCAAGGCCCTACCGGGCCGCCGGCTTTTGTGCTATACTGTCGTAAGACGCGGAGAACGCAGGAATGCTGAACACGGGAAGAAACGGAGGGGCCTTTATGGAGGAACAGCGAAACGATCTGTACATCAGCAGTATTTCGGAGTATCTGGATCGGCTGGAAGAACTGGGGAGCGCGTATCCCAACAACTCTTTCATGCCCAATACGACGAGTCATACATTTCTTTTCCGCGGCATGGCGGATTCCGGATACAAGCTTTTGCCCAGCATTTACAGAGAAGTGGAATACAAAGGGGAAGGCCCATCCATTTTCAACGCAAAGTACCTGACATTTTCCAACGAGCGCAGCATCCTGGAACATTTTAAACAGGACGCCTCTGCGTATGTCTCCCAATTTGATACCCGGAACGATGTGCGGTGGGCAGAATTGGCACAGCATCACGGCGTCCCCACGCGGTTTCTGGATTGGACGGAAAACCCGTTGGTGGCACTCTATTTTGCATGTGAGAGCAACAAGCATTGTGATGCGGTGGTATGGGTGCTTCATAAAAGAAATTATCTGCACTATGCCAACGAACACGATGAGAATCGCTTTCAGGGAAACAATCCATACGCCACCAACGAAGACGCCATTCAAGCCTTATTGACGATCTCGCCCATGGACGGGGTGAAGTATGCACAGTTATGGAAATTGCCGCTCGTTTACACACCATACTATTTTGACCACAGAATGTCCGCGCAGTCCAGCTGGTTCATGGTGTGGGGCACAAAACGGAAACCGCTGGAGGATCTGGTAGATGACTCCGTCTGGATGCAATATCAGCCGCCCGCAGATGGAGTGCGTCTTTCCAAAGTGCCCCAGGAGGATCGATTCCTCTGCCGTTTTCTGATCCACCAATCGGAAAAACAAGCCTTCATCCGTCAGCTTGATCGGATGGGAGTCCATGCAAAATCCCTGTTTCCTGGTTTGGACGGGGTCGGAAAACGGATTGAGCGGACCTATCGGTTTGATTATGGCGAGATGTGCAGGAATTTTTAATGACTGGATATCTTGTGATGAACCACAGGTCCGCGGTATGCACGAACAGAAGTATGGAAACATAAGCTGGAAGATCGGTATGCTGTTTCCTAAATCCGTGGTGCCCGAATGGTGCCGGAGCTGAACGAACGCGAAATCCTGCGCCAAACGCCCCGGACGGGAAGAAGCGTGAACTTCCCCCGTCCGGGGCGTCATCCCCATCAAAACATAAAGGAAAACGTGCCGATAGATTGCCTTTTTCCATGCACGATTCCCCTCGAAATGCGGTTGTCCGCAAGGGCACGTGGGTTCGAATCCCACCGCTTCCGCCAGAAAAGCCCCAGAAACGGTTGTTTTTGGGGCTTTTTTCTATCCTTTTGCACGGGGTACCGCCGGTGTGTTGCCCGGCTGCTTTGTTGCCCGGTGCAGGAAGTTATGCCTCAGATCGCGGCTGGTTTCTGGCCGTGAAAACGCCGTTTGTTGCCTGAATTGTTGCCCGGTTGTGCTAAAACCGGGTGAAAACGAATGGGAACTTATAAAAAGTTACGGGAAATTTGGGCCGTGATTTTCTGAGACCTCGGCAGGCAACAGCACTGTTTCGTGGTACAATTTCAGCACCGCCAGCTTGCGTTCCCGGCGCACTTCCACATAACGGGCGGTGACGGTGTTGACCTGTGTGGTAAAGCCCAGACTTTTTGCGGTGCCCTCCAGCGTGTGGCCCAGAATCTCACTGACGGTATAGTAATCGCCAGTGAGCTGATGCATATTGGTTGCCGCCGCGTGCCTGAGATCGTGGAAACGGTTGTGGGGCAGCCCGGAACGACGCACCACCTGGCCGAACTCATTGGACAGCTTGTCCCGCCGGTAGGGACTTCCGTCCGGCTTGGCATACACCAGATCGTTGTCATAATAGGGAGTGCCGCTGCTGCGGCACAGGGCCTTCTGCTGCTCCTGTATTTCCCTCTGGCGCAGGAAGAACCGCAGAGAGACCTCTGTAATGGGCAGTGTGCGGCCTTGACCCGCTTCCTTAGATTTTACCGGGGCCATCTCTGAAACCTCGTGTACACCTTTCTCAAGCCCGTAGGGAAGCTGTTCCACCACCCGAAGCTCCCGTGCGTCTAAGTCAACATTGCGCCAGCGCAGGCCCAGTATCTCGCTGATACGCAGGCCATACAGGGCGGCAATGACCACCGGAAACTCCCATTTGGTTCCGGCTACAATCGCAAAGAACTGTTGCAGCTGGGGGATGGTGTAAGGGTCTGGAACATTGGACGTCTTGCTGAACTTGGTGATAATGTTCTTGGCAGGGTTGGTGTCGATGTACCCGTATTTGACGGCGCAGCCCAGCGACACGCTGAGAATCCGCTGGCAGTAGCGGACGGTGCTTTGGGATAGGTCACGGTCAAACAGCTGCCGGATCATGTCGTCAATCATGGCCGGCGTAAGAGCGTTCAGCCGCACCTCCCCCAGAATGGGAATGATCTGATTGCGGATGTGACTGCAATAGCCGCTGTATGTACTGGGGCGCAGGTTGGGCTTGTAGTTCTCAACCCAGGTGTTGAGATAGTCCCGCAGCTTTTGTCTGCTCTCTGCCTGAGATATGCTGCTGAAAGAAGGGGCCTGCAGTTTCAGGCGCATCTCTGCTTCGTGCTGCAAGGCGTCTTTCTTGGTGACAAAGCCGCGCTTGCCGTAGGATTTCTGTACGCCATTTTGATAGTATTTTAGGTTCACGTCGTAAACAGTGCCCGGCTTCCCGGTGAGGACGCCGTTGCTGTTTCGCTTGTTTTTGACCTGTCGTTCACGAATTGCCATAGGTTTGTGTGCCTCCCTGCCAATTACTTGTTGGCAACTGCGGGGCACTTCATCCGGTCATACCAGTCCCAGATGGCCTCGTCGGTGAGCAGACGGCGGTTGCCGTTCTGAATGTACTCCAGTTCACCGTTGTCCATCAACTGACGCAGCCGGTTTTCACCGATGCCGCTGATCTTGCTCATCTGTTCCACTGTTTTGAGAATGGGAAAAGTGGTGGGTTCTGCCTGTTTGCGTTTGGTTTGTCTCGCCATAATGGATTCCTCCTGTTCGTGTGGTTGCTTATGGCGTACAGTTTGAAAGGGATTTGGGCTGATTCGGTTTTCAAGGTTCATGCCAATCTTTTTGATTGTTCTAAAATTATATAATCGCATTAAACGAATGTCAATGCTTTATATCTGTTTATAAATTATTTTCTTTTTACAATATATGTACATTATGCTATAATGCAAAAATACAGATACATTATTAAGGTATAGGAGGGGGCGAAACGAGTATGACTGTAGGACAGCGCATCAAAGATGCACGCGAAAAGAAAGGGCTGACACAGCGATATGTGGCACAGGAGTCAGGCGTGAATGTTGCACTTTTGCAGTTGTACGAGTATGGAAAACGGAACCCCAAAGATGACCAATTGAGAAAAATTGCGGATGCTATTGGTGTTCCACCAGAATCTTTGCGCCCTCCGAAGATCGAAACGGAAACAGAGTTGCTTTATGCCTTGCGGGAGATTTCCGAGAAGTTCGGAACTGTTCTAGTGGAAGATGAGGGACGGAGTGTTCATATCAGGCTTAATCAGTTGCAACTGGTTTCTGAGGAAGAAGACCAACCGGCGGATAATATTAAGAAAGCTAGGATTGAGCATATTCCAGCAGAGAATTCCCAATCGACAGCGACAAATGAAACGGATTATGCAGATAGTGAATTGTTGATTCGCTATCGACGCGCTCTCCAGGTTATCCGACTGATCGTGAAAGATAAGGTGGATTTGATAGAGCAATGCCTTGAACGAAAGGATTTGAGGGCTGCCGATTATCATGCGGAAACATTGAAGCATACGGTCGACTTAACCGTGCGAGAAGAAATAAAAGAAAAATGAAACCAACCCTCGCCTTTGGATTTAGACGATCCAGAGACGAGGGTTGTGCGCTTTTTAAAATATTTTTTATAAAATTTCTTGAGAAAGAAAAGGCAAGGACAAAGCTTGACGCGCACGATATATGGTGATAAAATATATGACGAAGGGAGGATGAGCGCGATGTCTGTTCTCGAAAACTTCATGGTGTTCAATTTTAATGAGGGTGTGCCGTATGCGTCGATAACAAGCAACGGAATCACTTTCAACAAATCCGTGGTGATGAAATTGGGCTATCCAGAACATGTCGTTTTGTTGATCGACGAGGCAGGGAAACGGATTGCAATCCAAAAATGTGAAGCGGAAACGGCCAACGCTGTCGGATTTTACAAGCCGAAGAAGTCCAATGTGATTTCTGTTCGATGGAACGGAAAGGACCTGTTGAACACCCTTCAGGATATGATGGGCTGGGAACTGGATAAAAACGGAGGATTTCGTGTGGACGGGACGCATCTCAAAGATGAGAATGCGATGTTGTTCGACCTTAATACAGCTACTGAGCTGAAATAAAGGTTGTCTCACAGCTTTTGCTGTTTGACATAAAAGAACCCCGCCTGAGTTGGCGCTCAGGCGAGGTTCAAGTTTGAGAAAAGTAAATACAGTCAAACCGCCTGTACTTATTCCTCACTAATGCAAGGTTAAGTATAAAGGCTGTGTTTACCTTTTTCAAGCGAATCTTGGAATCGTCCGAGATAAATTTCGCTTGAAGGAGGTGTTGCGTATATGAGAGATTCTCATAATGACGCTGTCAAGTACATCTACACTGCGTTCATTACGCTTAAAAATGGTAAGCGTATTTACGCGAGTCAGTATGGCTTGAAAGCGTTTCGCATCGCTGTTAAGCGGAAACAGTAAGCAGTTACATAAAAGGATGTTGGCGGTTTCATCCTTTCCTTTTTGAAAGGATGGTTATGGTATGGCAAAAAGTCAGCATGTTACACCCCACTCCAAAGGCGGGTGGCAAGTCATAGGCGCTGGTAATTCTCGCGCGACTGTGCAAACAAAGACCCAAAGAAAAGCCATTAAAAAGGCTAGGTCAATCGCAATTCACAATCAGTCGGAACTTGTTATCCATGGAGAAAATGGGAGGATTCGCGAGAAAAATTCATACGGGAATGATCCGTGTCCTCCAAAGGATAAGGAGTGAAGGAGAAGCTTAGGATTTCTTTGTGGTTTTAATTTACTAGTGAAAGGGCCACTGCACATTGTGCAGTGGCCCTTTTTTAATAATGATACCCACTTTACGACCATCCATGGGTATCATTTTGATATTACTAGTTAGTTATTCTTTATTATTAGCCGAATCTTCTGGAGATGGAGTCGCTGTTCCGTCGTTACTACATGCCGTATTAGTTATCTCTGATTGGCTTGCGGAAGTTTCGACTTTTTCAAGTTGAAACTTTATTGCTAAATCTTGCGGGGTTTCCAATGAGAAACTAATGTTATATTGCTGGAGCATGGCGAAAAGCATAGTAATCAGGAACAACAATATTATGACAAAAGAGGCCGCTTTTCCAGCTGTTCCGGTTTGATTTGGATTTGTTTTTTTGCATTTAAAAATTTTATAAAAAAACATATGTCCTCCTATATATAGTCAGTTTCTATTGAGCACTGACTAGCTCAATTTATATAATAACAAAGTCCCTCCCTCGTATTTAGGTCGATTATACAAAGGATTATTGGGAATCTGTTATTGTAAAAGGAGGAGTTTTTAACCAGAAATCAATCCAAGGATTCCAAGCTGCTTAATGAAATCTATTTGATTTTCAAAGCAAACCGGATTGTAGAGTTTCAAAATGGAGTTTTCTTCAATCTCAAGATTCTCGTTGAAAAACAGAATAGTATTTCCTTTTCCAAATTTATGGATGCAATATCCTAGAGCGAATGCATAGCGTTGGAGGAGCAAACAATCTATATTAGGCATATTTTTAGGGATAACGATCAGTGCCTTTCCCGACTTATATGTGTTTTGATTCAGGTCCTCTGCCAAGGAGTTAGATGTGATATTCACTTGGGTTAATTCAAGTGAAAAGCTGTTCAAAATATCCGTTAGGTCTGTTAACTCTTTTTCGGTTGAAATGATCGTTAATTTCTTGGATGTGCTTTGAGAAGTGGGTTTAATTCTTTGGGCATTTACAGTGCAGCGGTTGGCGATATCTGAAAGAGTACGGTTTGCTTGAAGATTCGGAGGAAGTTTATTGAACTCAGAAAAAACCTGCTGCTCTTTTTCTTCAGCAATTAGTCGTTTGAAATATTGTGCGATTATAAAACTGTTTTGGTTGCGCTGATCAATGGGACATTTTTCATATATAGCATAAAAAAGATCCGACAAAGTTGAAAGACCATTTTGGATTAAGTAATTACAGCATTTTAAGAGAGTTGAAGTGATATTGGGCTCATACGATAGTGGCTGATAAAAGTTCCACGCTTCCTGAAAAACCTTGTAAAGATCACTAGTGGAAAGATTACCTTTGTAGGTTAGGTCATATGCGCTTATCAAATAAATGTTATAGCTTTTTAACGAAGGATGAAGACTAGTGAGAAGTTCACTTGCGGAATAAGCATCGTATGTGAATCCTCTTTTTCTAAGGCGAGAAGAGAGTAAAAAGCATTTTTCATGATCTGCTTCACTAGAGCTCTCTGCTAATCTACGATATTCTGCTGTATAACTATCTGAACCATTGTCGATTATTTGGTCAATCCATTTAAATAACTCTAAATTTTGGTTTTTGGTCATATTGAATCTCCTTCCTATTTGCTGTGTAAATTCAATAACTTGATTTTAATGTTTCATGGTTAGCTAAATGGGACGATTAAGATCCTTTTACAATTTCCATAAACCGTTCCAGAGAATATGCACCTGGATAGTCTGGCTGTTTGGTTTGGAACACCATGTAATATTTGTATTGCTTTCCAGCCAGTTTGGCCCATTGGTGACCAATTTTGGCTTTTTCCTTAGATTCTTCGTTGTCCAGGTGATCTCCTTTGGTCTCTACCATCAAGACCTTTCCGCTTTGAAGCATAACGATAATGTCAGGATACGCATGAACAGGTCCATTGATTTGGAATCCCAGACGTGAAATGTTCCTATGCCACCATTTAACATTATCCAGTGCTGAAAGCCGCCATACCACATCTAGCTCGTAGTCGTTCATTTTCTCTTCCGATGTGTAAAGCGACTTAGGTACCATGTTAATGAATTCTGTGGGAGAAATGACGGAGGGCAGCACGTAGTTTGGCAGACAGGAAATCTTGTCCTGTTCCAGCCAAGTGTCAAAAGTAGCAGCACGGTGCTGCGCCAGAAGCATTTTGACTTTTTCCTGGATTTTGATGACATATGGATATGGCGACTGCTCTAATTCAGAAAGTTGATCTTCGGTCAGCGTTGTGATAATCCGATTGATATAATCGTCCAGCTCCCGGTCATTTACACAATTCATCTTAGATAGCTTCTGCTTAATGATTCCCTTGCAAAGGCAGAGACGTTTTTCAGAAGGCTGTGTGTTGAACCACTCGCGGAAGAATGTACTGTCACCGCCTTCCAGACGCCATGCTTTAGCAGTACCGTCCTTGCTGTCCTCCACATCTACGCGAGCCATTTCTGCTCTGACAGTGGTGAAATCCACATGGGCATCTTTATCTCGCAGGGTAAATTTGCCTTCGAGATGTTCCAGTTCCAATACTTCGTGTGACTCAGAAAACAGACTGGGGCTGGTTTCCAGCATAAACTGAGGAAATTGTAACGAGGAAGCGTCTGCTGCAAACTCCTCATTCATCCGGAATTGATTCATCTTGTCCCGCACCTCCATGGGAGCTTGGCTCAAAGCAGTATTGTCGGCTTGACGAATCTCGTTTTCATAGGTTTGGTTCTGCTCTAGCGCTTGAGCAAATAATGGGTCAGCAGTAACAGTTCCATTCTGGACGATAAGTTCGGCTTCCTGTACAGCAGCTTCAAACCGCGCTTTCAAGTCTGCGCCACTTACATCTGGTATGTCGGGTTCTTCCGCAGGAATTGGGGCAATGGTAAGCTGTTCTGCTTGCGGAATAGGTCCCGTTTCAACCGACACCTCAGCATCTTGAGTGCGGTAATCATGGCTGCTGAATCCGGCGTTATTGAGACCTGCAACCACTTTTTCTACTGTTTGATTGAAGTTTGCTGAGGAAGTGATAACATACGAGAGATTTAATACTTCACTGGAGTTTTTCTGTGTGTGCGGTAGCCGAAGAACTCGTCCCAGAATCTGCTCCACATCCACCGGGGAAGTACGATTAGCGACCGTTGCCAGAACATAGGCAAACGGGCAATCCCAGCCTTCCTTCAGGGCATTAACTGTGATGATATAGCGGATGGGACAATCAGGTGAAAGAAGATTCACGTTTTTAAGTTCATCTTTATCGCCGGTCTTGATAGCGATTTGCTCCTCAGGAATACCGCCATCAAGGAGCGTCTGTTTGATTTTCTCGTAGGTGGTACTGTCTGCATTATTGCGAGGCTGAGCCTGGAAAAGCACGATAGGACGAATATAGTGCCCACCATTTTCTTGATCCTGCTTTGCTTGCACCTCTAACTTGTTTCGGATGGCGTAGGCGTCACTGTATACATCGGTTTGAGACTTGCGGTTGTAGACAATGACAGGCAGCTTGACCATGTTGGCTTTTTTCAACTGAGCTGCGTCTACAAAAGAAATAACATTGCTGTTTTTCTTCGGGGTTGCGGTCAGGTCAAGAACAAAGCAAGGGTTGAAGTTCTGCAGCATTTCTATACTCAGTGGAGAGCTTGCGTGATGGCTTTCGTCGACAATCACCACAGGATTGAGAAAGCGAATAACTTGAATCAGTGCTGTTTCGTCGGTGTCGGCTAGAAGAACAGAGGGATCGTTCATCCATTTGGCGAATTCAGCTAAGTAGCCATTTTCCTGGTAAGCTTTTCGGCCCTCCTTCTTGCTGGTACGGAAGGAATCATAGCTGAGAATAAAAACGGAGAGCTGTTCAGTGACAGTTGTAGGGGTGAAGTTCTGTCCCATAAGGGCCTGTTCTTTGGAGTATACCTGTACCCGCCCGCCAAAATCCACATCCATCCGCTGACGGTAGGGATGGTGGGGATTTTCCAGTGCCTTACGGGTCTGAGTCAAAATTGCCTCAGAAGGCACCAGCCAGACTACGGCCCTGGCCCGACGCTGGGGCATAGCGTCAAAAATCGTACGCAGAGAGCTGGCGGCGATATAAGTCTTTCCGCCGCCGGTGGGCACCTTGACGCACACTTGGGGAACGCCGGGCAAGGAGTTAGTATAGCCAGGCATACCGCCCAGACCCACTGGAACATTCTTTTCGTTCCAGTGGGCCTGATAAGCCTTTGCCGGGCTTTGCAGTTCCACTACCAGCGCCAGGTAGCGTGCAAGATCGGTAATGACCTCTTTCTGATAAGATTTCAATTCCATTTCGTCACGCTCCTTTATAGACGGGCAATATCCCGAGGAATTTTCTTAAAGGTGATGTTATGCTTGTATAGCGTCTCCTGCGGGATGGCGCATAGGTCGGCATAGATGGTGTAGCCCTCGGCTTTGGTCTGGATAGTAGCCAAAAAGGCATGGTCCAGTGTGGTGACACTTTCTCGCTCATAGTAGAAGTAGTAGGCGGTGTTGCGGCACAGACCCATGAAATAGGGTTCGTCCGTGGGCAGTTCGGCGGGTAGGGGCTCTTTGGTCTCCATGTAGTAGACGTATTCCCGGATTTTTTGCGGGCCTACTTCTTCGTTGAGGTTGCCGTCTGGTAGCAGAAGTACAGGCCCTAGCTCATAGTAGCTGAAATTGCCGCCGATGCCTTCTACGGCTTTTTGGCCCTCTCCATAGCCGTCAATTACTCGCTTGACACGCTCGGCGGTGATGCCGTCGGCGTAGTCCATCATTTCTACTAGGATGAATTTACGGTGGCCGCCGTCGGCCTTGTTCATGTTGAGCACGGCGTGGGCGGTAGTACCGGAACCGGCGAAAGAGTCGAGAATAAGGTCATTTGGATCGGTTGCAATTTGAAGAATCCTTTTGATTAAACGGGTGGGTTTTGGCGTATCGAAAGAGTCGGCATCACCCAGAACTGTGATTATTTCTTTCTTTGCTTCATCGGTATGACCTACTTCATCATGAGGCCACCATGTCCAAGGAACCATCCCCTCTACCTCGGATAGATAACGAATGATGCTTGGTTGGGAATCGCCTTTTTTTCCAAAATATATGCGGCCTGCTGCAAGCAGCTTTTTGTACTCTGATTCTACGGTACTCCAGCAACGCCCTTGCGGAGGGTAACACACCTTTCCACTAGGTGTTGTAATTGGATACATTTGATTAGGTCGATAGCCTTGTGCCGTCATTGGAACGGCACGCCAACGCCCTTTCGGGTCGTTATTGGGGTTTTTATATACTTTTGCAGAATTTTCATCAAATTCAACTCTATGTCGAATGGCCTTAAAAACTTCTACATCAGAAGCATAGACCAAGATATACTCATGTGCATCACCAATGGCACCTCTATTTTCCCTAGAATAGCGTTTTTGCCAAGCAATAGTCGCAACATGATGATTGCCACCAAATATCTCGTTGCAAATAAGTTTTAAATTTGAAAACTCATTTTCGTCAATAGAAATAAAAATAGATCCGTCAGTCGGATGTAGCAGGCGCTGCAACAGCTTCAAACGGGGGTACATCATACACAGCCACTTATCATGCCGAGAAAGGTCTTCGCCTTCTTTGCCAACCACTTCGCCCAGCCACTTTTTGATCTTGGGGTCATTGACGTTATCGTTATATACCCAGCCCTCGTTTCCGGTGTTATAGGGAGGATCAATGTAGATGCACTTCACTTTGCCCTCGTACCGGGGCAGCAAGGCTTTCAGTGCCTCCAGATTGTCGCCGTGGACAATCATGTTTTCGCTGCCGTTGTCCTCGGCGTGCTGACCAGCCTCATCATAGCTGTACTGGCGCTCCAGCACCCGATATGGTACTTCCTGGTGGTGGTTCACCACTTTATCTTTTCCAATCCATTCCAATGTCGGCATGGGGTATCCTCCTTGATCCTGAATCCAGGGGTATTCTGATTCTTGATTATGGTATGGTTCTGTGCCAGACAGGGATTAGGGCAAGTGATTGTATACATATCCTGTATAGCGCCCGCCGCCCACTTTCAAGATGGTTCCTTGTTTGACCAGTTCTGTCAAAGCGCGTTCCACTGTGCCGTCGTTCAAATCAGGGCAAAGAGAAACGATCTCTTTTTTGGTGATCTTGCCAACCTTGTTTCGCACGATTTCCTCCACCCGCTGTGCAGCGGTCATGCTCCTGGAGGAAATATACTCCACCCGTTCAGAGAAGTCCTTGTAGGCACTCAGTACGGCCCCCAGGTAATAACGGACAAAGGGCTTGTAATCGTTGTGTCGCTCATACCATCCGACGCTGCTTTGTTGCAAAGTTTCGTAATAGGTTTCTTTTGTTTTCTCAATAATCATTTCGATACTGATGTATTTCCCAACAATATATCCGGCCCGGTACAGCAGTAGCAGTGTCAGTAGACGACTCATGCGCCCATTGCCGTCGTTAAAAGGGTGAATACAGAGAAAATCCAGAATGAAAACTGGAATAAGCAACAGCGGTTCGGCCTCAGGATGAGTAATAGCCCGTTGAAATTCATCACACAGCCGTTCAACGGCATCCGGGGTTTCAAAGGCAGAGACTGGCTGGAAGCGCACTCGGCGCTGGCCATCCGGACCGGTTTCTTCAATCACATTGTCGCTATTTTTGAATTGTCCACCAGTTCCGGAACTGTACCGATACAAATCACGGTGCAGTTGGAGCAAAACGGATGGTCTTACGGAGATATATTCGTGATTTTCGTGGATGGTAGAAAGCACATCACGATAACCGGCAATTTCTTTTTCGCTGCGGCTGGCAGGTTCGGCTTTTTGACGAACAATCTCGGCCAGACGGGCATCGGATGTATAAATACCCTCAATGCGATTGGAAGCTTCGGTGCTTTGGATTTTCGCAATTTCAAGCATACTGGTTAGCGTATCTGCCTTGGCTTCCAAATATAGGGTCTGCTTGCCTCGATACTCATGAATGGCTGAAACTAGATTCACGATGTCTGGTACCAGTAAGGCGTTAGTTACTTCCTGGTAGTCAAAGCAACGCATACAGGGGCTCCTTTCAACTGCTACATAATTATATCTTACTGCTACATTCTAGCATGAATTGTAGCAGAATAAAAGTGATTGTAGCAATTAAAAATATAAAAAATAAGCCGATGCTGCCCGAGGACAGCACCGGCATTTATTTTTCCCGTGGATAGGGTGTTTTTCGGTCAGTCAGGCCAACCAGATAGTCAATACTAGTGTGGTAATACTCGGCCAGCTTCACCATGATTTCCAACGGTACGGCACGTTCCTCACGTTCGTACTTGGAATAAAGGGACTGGTCACACATCAAATAATCTGCGATTTGCTGCTGGGACAAATCCTGATCTTCCCGCAGGTCTCGAATTCTTAGTCGCATTGTCATCACCAATGCAACTATACAGTAGGACATATTGTCCTATTGACTTTTAGGACGATATGTCCTAAAATTTAGATGATATAATACCGGGCAGGTGAGAGAATGTGTTGAAACAGGAATATTACAAGGTACTTCGCGCCCTTGCAAAAAGCAGCTTTGAGG
>OBYM01001065.1_pt1 | contig 12760 bp, 12 predicted proteins | sample 1538191 | NCBI WGS metagenome assembly OBYM01 (sample SAMEA2580165, study PRJEB22360) | human gut metagenome | biome: human gut; feature: human-associated habitat; material: faeces | place: Denmark | collected 2008/2010 | reverse complement strand
CAGGTGGCGGCGTGCTCCCAATGCGGCTGCGTAGTGATGGATCCCGGCACCACCGGCGGGGATATCTGCGCCCGGGTCCGGGAGTTCTTCCTGGACAGGCTCCAGCAGGCTCGGGCCCTGGGCATCGACCCTGCCCGGCTGTGCTTTGACCCGGGCATCGGCTTTGGCAAGACCATGGAGGAAAACCTGGAACTGCTGGCCGGGGTGGACCGCACCAAGGTGGAGGGCTGCGCCTTTCTCATGGCGGCCTCCCGAAAGCGGGTCACTGGGATCGTCTGCGGCAATCCTCCCTTTGAGGAGCGCCTGCCCGCCACCTTGGCGGCCCACACTGCGGCGGTGCTGGGGGGTGCTGACATTCTTCGGGTCCATGACGTGAAGGAGGCGGTCCAGGCGGCAAGGATGGCGGACGCCTTGATGCTGCACCGGAGAGCGCCATCTATAACAATTGAGGAAAGGGGTGTTCCTGTGGACACCATTCATATCAGAGGCCTGCGGCTGTTTGCCTATCATGGGGTCAACCCGGAGGAGAAGCGGGACGGCCAGAATTTCATTCTGGACATCACGCTGAAAAGCGACCTGTCCCAAGCCCGTCATTCCGACGCTTTGGAGGATACGGTGAACTATGCTGCGGTGGTCAAGGCGGTGCGGAAAGCCTTCACAGCCACCAGCTATGACTTGATTGAGCGGGCTGCCCAGGTGGTGTGTGATGCCGTGCTGGAGGGCTTTGCCAAGGTGGAGGAGGTCACGGTGCTGTTAAAGAAGCCGGAGGCCCCCGTCAATGCAGACTTTGAATACATGGCGGTGGAGGTCACCCAGCGCCGGAAGGAGGCCTGACATGCAGGTAGTTTTAGGACTTGGCACCAACCTGGGAAACCGGGAGGAAAATCTGGCCCGGGCGCTGGATGCCCTGGAGCGCCTGGAGGGCACACAGCTGCTGCGGCTCTCCAATCTGTACGAGACGGAGCCCTTTGACGTCATCAGCCAGCAGGACAACTATCTGAACTGCTGTGTGCTGCTGGAGACAAAGGAGAAGCCCCAGCGTCTGCTGGAGCACTGCCTGGAGATTGAAAAAAGCCTGGGCAGAGTGCGGGTGGAATATCACGGCGCCCGGACCATGGACATTGATGTGCTGCTGTGCGAGGGATTCACCTCCGACACAAAGTCCCTCACAGTGCCCCATCCCCACATCCGGGAGCGGGCCTTTGTCATGGTGCCTCTGTCGGATCTCTTCCCAACCCACAATGCCTTTGGGTACGATTTCCATGAGGCTTACGAAGAGGTGGATAAGTCCGGCGTGATGCTGTACAAGTGAGGTGGAACCCATGTTGGGAGAACGTGTGCTGGTCATTGGAAGTCCGGGGGGTGGAAAGAGCACCTTTGCCCGGCGGCTGGCCCTGCTGTCGGGGCTGCCCCTGACCCATTTGGACATGCTTTTCTGGAACAGCGACCGGACCACGGTGTCCAAGGAGGAGTTCCGCCGGCGGCTGGATGAGGTCCTCCAAAGGGACCGCTGGCTGATTGACGGGAATTACTCCGGCACCATGGAGTACCGGATGGAGAAGTGTCAGACCGTCTTTTTCCTGGATTTCCCAGTGGAGACCTGCCTGGAGGGCGTCCGCGCCCGGAAGGGAAAAGAGCGCCCGGATATGCCCTGGATCGAGCAGGGGGAGGACCCTGAGTTCATGGAGTTCATCCGGGAATTCCCTGAGAAAAGGCGGCCGGGGATCCTGGCGCTGCAGGAGAAATATTCAGAAAAGCATTGGGTCGTGTTCCATTCACGAGGGGAGGAAGAGGCCTATCTTCGAGGATTTCAGGAAGGAAATCTGTTGGAGGGCTCTGGACAGAGCTAAAAGTTTTTTGGCGGACTGTCTATGGATTTTTGATGAAAAGAGCGAAATAATAGTTCAGATCCCATACCATCCTTGCAATTGCTCCAAAGGGGAGTATAATAGCAAACTGGAGAAAATTTTGAATTTAAGTAACAGGAGGGATGGGCATGGAAGGCGGATACGGATTTCTTCTTGATTTGGCCTTGATTTTGCTCTCGACGAAACTGTTGGGACTTCTCACCCAGCGGTTCCAGCTGCCCCAAGTGGTGGGCGCGCTGTTGGCGGGCTTGATTTTGGGTCCCGCAGTGCTCAATGTGATTCAGGAGACAGAGTTTATCAAAGAGACGGCAGAAGTGGGCGTCATTGTGATGATGTTCTGCGCCGGCATGGAAACCGATGTGAAAGAGCTGAAAAACAGCGGTAAAGCAGCTTTTGTCATCGCTCTCATTGGCGTGCTGGTGCCCATTGCAGGCGGCTTTGGATTGACCTATTTCTTCAACCGTCCCGGCGTCATTGATTCCGACGCCACCACGCCGGTTTATTTGCAGAACCTGTTCATCGGTGTGATTTTGACTGCTACATCCGTGAGCATCACAGTGGAAACCCTGCGAGAGCTGGGCAAGTTGAAGACCCGTTCCGGCAATGCCATCCTGGGCGCCGCCATCATTGACGACGTGCTGGGCATCATCGCACTGACCGTCATCAGCAGCCTGGCAGACTCTTCCGTGAGCATCTGGATGGTCCTGCTGCAGATTGTTGGCTTCTTCGTCTTTGTGGCAGTGGCAGGCTTCCTGTTCTACCACTTCTATATTCATTGGGTGGTGCCCAAGCAGAAGGGCATGCACCGTCATGTGATCATCGCCTTTGTGTTCTGCCTGTTGATGTCCTACATTGCAGAGGTGGTCTTCGGTGTGGCAGATATCACCGGTGCATTTTGTGCTGGTGTGATCATCTCCATGACCCAGCGCAGCCAGTATTTGAACTCCAAGTTCGACGTGCTGTCCTACGCTTACCTTTCCCCCCTGTTCTTTGCCAGCATCGGCTTGCAGGTGACCCTGCCCACCATGACCCCGGCCATTATATGGTTCTCAGTGCTGTTGATTGTGGTGGCTGTGCTGACCAAGGTGGTGGGCTGCGGCGTAGGCGCCAAGCTCTGCCATTATCAAAACTATCAGGCAGCCCGTATCGGCGTGGGCATGATCTCTCGAGGCGAGGTTGCGTTGATTGTGGCCAGCAAGGGCATGGCCCTTGGCCTGATGGGCAACAACTTCCTTGGGCCGGTGATTTTGATGGTGGTGGCTACAACCATTGTCACTCCCGTCCTGCTGAAGTTTGTCTTCCGTTGGGGTCCTGCCAATACGCCTCCCGTGGAGAAAGGTTTCTCCGAAAACTACTCCGAGTTGGGTGTGCTGCGTAGCGGTATCGGTGTGAAGGAGGTTGCAGCCAAGGTGGCTGAGGAGACTTCCGGCCTGCCGGTTTCCAGTGAAAAGACGGGCTCCAAGAAGAAAAAGAAATAAGGACCGCCGAAAGCAAAGTCTACTTTGAAATGCGGTGAAACAGGGCATCCCGGTAACTGCCGGGATGCCCTTATCATTTGAAAACTGCTTACCGCGGGAAAACGCCACTTTTTTAGCAATATTAGCAAATTTCTCGCTCCATTTTTTGCTTTTCTTTCCCGGATTCTTGCCTTATAATAGAAACAAAACCATGAGATCCCCATAGTGGAACGGAGAGAGGCACCTATGAAAAAGTCCCATAGAAAGAGAAAAATCATTGCAGCGCTGCTGTCCTTGACTCTGTGCTGTTCGCTGGTGTTGGGCGGACCCGCAGCATCTGCCCAGGAGACCCCCGTCAGCCAGGATCCCCTCCTCACCCAGGAGCTGGATGGGTTGGAAGACCTTGTGCCCCAGGATGACCTTCAACAGAGCGTGGAGGACACCCAGCAGGACCAGGGCGTGGAGGATCCCAACCAGCAGGAGGAATCTGATGGGACCACAAAAGATGGCACTGACGAGGGCACTCTCCCGGATGAGGATGCCTCGGAAGGCCAGGGGCAAGTGGATCCCGAGAACCCTGAGGGAGAGGGTTCTCAGGAGGAGACTCCTGACGAGGACGAAGACGGCATCTTTACCGTCACTTACAATATGGGCGTCCACGGCAGCGTCACCGAGGAGGTGGCGGACGGGGAGCTGCCCCAGCAGGTGCCGGACATTCCCGAGCTGCCTGGAGCTACGGCTTTGGGATGGTTTGACGGGGATGGCCAGCAGGTGAACCCGGCAGAAGTTCCTGTGACGGGGGACGTGACCTACAGCGTTCGTTGGATCCGCCATACAGAAGAGCTGCTGAAGGTGGATTATCATGAGTGCTACATCACCGGTTATGACAACGGTCTGTTCTGTCCGTCCAACAGCGTCACCAGAGCCCAGACTGCCGTGATGTTCTACAAGCTGCTGCAGCGTACCGACTGGGACCAGAAGACTTTTTCCGATGTGAAGGACGGGGACTGGTATGCCGATGCGGTGAATACCCTGGCAGGGCTGGGAATCCTTTCCGGCTATGAGGACGGCACCTTCCGCCCGGGCCATGAGATCACCCGTGCCGAGTTTGTCACGGTGGTGATGGCGTTTAGCCAGCCTTCGGAGGAACCCGCTGAATTTGCCGATGTGCCCCAAACCCATTGGGCTTCCAAGAATATTGCCGCAGCGGTGGAGAACGGCTGGGTCTCCGGATATCCCGATGGCACCTTCCATCCGGAGGATTCCATTTCCCGTGCAGAGGCCGTGTCCATCATCAACAAGATGCTGGGCCGCACAGCGGATCCCGAGTATGTGAACGCCAAGGACGTCAAGAACTTCTATGATATGTTCCCCACCCATTGGGCATACGCAGCCATTGTGGAGGCCTCTACCGCCCACCACCATGTGCCGGATTCCAGCCCAGAGGAGTGGAAGTCCTATGTGCCGGATACGTCCGTGGTCACCGGCCATTGGATCCAGGACGGCAGCCGCCGCTATTATGTGGATCCCTCCACCAAAAAGCTGGCCACTGGACAGATCACCATTGGCGGCACCAAGTACCTCTTTGGCGATAACCACTTGCCTTATACGGGTTTTTCCATGGACGGTCAGTGGCGGCGCTACTACAAGGATGGCAAGCAGCAGACGGATATTTCCGGGCTGGGCGTTGTCAGCGGACCCTATTACATCAAGGTGTATAAGCCTGCCAACTACTTGATTATCTTTGCCAAGGATCCCTCCACGGGCAGCTATAATACGCCGGTGCGGGCCATGCGGGTATCCTGTGGCTATGGCACCCCCACGGGCACCTATTACACCCCTGCCCGCTACCGTTGGCTGAAGATGGTGGGTGATACTTGGGCACAGTGGTGTACTCAGATTCAAGGAAACTACCTGTTCCACTCGGTGCCCAACTGGACCCACAATAACAAGGATCTGGAGGTGTGGGAGTACAACCAGCTGGGCAATACCCGTTCCCTGGGCTGTATTCGTCTGAACTGTGCGGATGCCAAGTGGATCTATGACAACTGCCAGCTGGGCACTCAGGTTTACATCTCGCCCACGGAGACTTCCGGTCCGCTGTCCAAACCTGCCGGACTGCAGATCCCCTCCTGGCATACCTGGGACCCCACGGATCCCACGGCATACGTCTACTGTGACCAGCACGGATGCCATCAGAATCTTCACTAAGGGAATCGAAAGGACTGCTGCAACTTGCAGCAGTCCTTTTTTACGGCCCTGAGGCCCGCCGGGTGGGCGGAGGGCAAACAAAAACGCTGTGGGTTCAAAACCTCACAGCGTTTTTTTGTTAGGCTATTTTGCCTATGATTACGGGGTCTTTTCTTTCTGGGGGATCACTTTATATTTCAGGAGCAAATCCTCCATTGCCTCGTCCAGCAAACGGGAGGCCGGAATCCGGGTTTTACCCGAAAGCCCCCGAAAAGCCTCCCACAGTTCCGGATCTACCGTAGAAGCGATTTGCTTTCTGTTCCGTTTTACCTGGCCCATCGTTTACCCATCCTTTCTTTGTTCAGGGATATCGATACCCTTTTATTTGTTAACATTATAATGGAACTCAAAGGACTATTCAATAGATTTTGACAGCTTTTTTTAACAGATTTTCCGAAAAGAGAGGTTCCATAAGGAAGTCTCCAGAGCGGATAAGAAAAGTGTACAAAAAGCCAAAGAATATCCAAAGAGTAATTGTTTTTTGGGTTTTTATACCCCTCCACCCCCGCCGATTAAGAAAGGGTTGCCCTTTGGAGGGCCGGGAATTATAATGGGAAAAAGAACTGCAACAGCCATTAGAAAGGATGGGATATCAGATGGAAACACTGAAGATGGAAGCGTTTACAGAGTACACCTTCCTGTCCGGCCTGCGCCGGGGACCGGAGGGCGGATTGGCCTGGATTGCCGCTAAAGCCAATCTGGAGGAGAACGGTTACCAGCGGGATCTGTGGCTGAAGCCCCAGGATGGGGAGGCCTATCAGCTTACCGGGGACGGCAAAACCGGTGGATTCCTCTGGGATGGTCCCCGGACCCTGTTGTTTTCCTCTGGGCGGGATCCAGAGCTGAAAAAGCTCTCGGAGTCCGGGGAGGAAGGTACCACCTTTTACCGCATGGACCTGGGAGCCGGTGAAGCCCGCAAGGCGTTTGGCGTGCCTCTTTCTGCCAGCTTGTTGGACAAGGTGGCTCCTGGCAAATACCTGTTGCGGGTGAATTGGGACCTGCGTTTTTCCAAGGTATACCAGCTCAAAGGCAGTGCCAAGGAGGCTTTGCTGAAGGAGAAGAAGGAGGAGCAGGATTACCAGGTGCTGGATGAAATGCCCTTCTACTTCAACGGGGAAGGCTATGTGAATAAGCACCGCACCGCGATTTTCCTCTATGAGGAGGAAGGTGGAAAGCTGACCCGCCTCACCAAGGAGAACTTTGACGTGGAGGCCGCCCACCTCAGCGCAGATGGCAAGCGCCTGCTGTTCACGGGAGAATCCTACACAGTCCGGCGGAAGCTGCGCTCCGGGGTGTATGTGTACAACCTGGAGACCGGGGAGACCAAGGAGCTGTTGAAGCCCCGCACCTACAGTCTGTATGATGCCCAGTGGTGGGGGGAGAAGATCCTGCTGGTGGGCACCGATTGCAAGCGGTATGGCCTCAATGAAAACGCCCAGTTCTACACCCTGGATCCTGCTACCGGCGCAGTGACTTTACTGGCCGCCTATGAGGATGCCATTGGCTCCTCCGTGGGCAGTGATTGCCGGCTGGGCGGCGGCCGGGAGATGCTGGTGCAGGACGGTAAGCTGTATTTTGTGGCCACCATCCGCAATGCCTCCCATGTGTACTGCCTGGATCAGAGCGGGAAGATTTGCCCGGTGTACACTCAGGAAGGCTCTGTGGACTGCATGGATGTGGGGGATGGCAAGCTGTACTTCATCGGTATGCAGGACATGAAGCTGCAGGAGGTGTATGCCTGGGATCAGGCTGGGCAAGCGTGTAGCCAGCTGACTAACTTCAATGAGAAGGTCCTGGAGAACGTGTATGTGGCCATGCCTCAAAAGCTCACCTATGAAAACGATGGTACCGACCTGGACGGCTGGGTGCTGCTGCCCAAGGACTTTGACCCCAACAAGACATACCCCGCTGTGCTGGATATCCACGGCGGACCCAAGACGGTGTACGGCGAGGTGTTCTACCACGAGATGCAGTACTGGGCCAATCTGGGCTACTTTGTGTTCTTCTGCAATCCCCGGGGCGGGGACGGCAGGGGCAACGAGTTTGCCGATATCCGGGGCAAGTACGGCACCATTGATTATGACGACATCATGGTGTTCACCGACAAAGTCCTGGAGAAATATCCCCAGATTGACGCTAAGCGGCTGTGCGTCACCGGCGGCAGCTATGGCGGCTTCATGACCAACTGGATTGTCGGCCATACGGACCGGTTCTGTGCCGCAGCCACCCAGAGATCCATCACCAACTGGGTGGGCTTCCAGTTCACTTCGGATATTGGCGGGGAATTTGCCCAGGACCAGATGGGCCTGGGAGACCGGGGTACTGTCTGGAACCGGGTGGAGAAGCTGTGGGAGCACTCTCCCCTGAAGTATCTGGATCATTGCACCACCCCCACCCTGGTGATCCACAGCGATGAGGATTACCGCTGCCCCCTGTCCGAGGGATATCAGATCTATTGCGCGCTGCAGCAGCGGGGCGTGGAGAGCCGAATGGTGATCTTCCATGGAGAGAACCACGAACTGTCCCGCAGCGGCAAGCCTAAACATCGCATTCGCCGGCTGAAGGAGATCACGGAGTGGTTCCAAAAGCATCAATAAAAGCTTGAAAAGCCAGAAAAAAGGTGCTGTTGCTTTTGGCAACAGCACCTTTTTTTGTGGCAAGGAAGGGATTTGTACTAAGCCCCCCGCAGACCACATATCTATCTAACACAGTGGAAGCGAGGGGTGTATATGTCCAATCAAGTGATAGACGACCGGGCCACACGGCTTGGGGAATACATTGTAGAAAATAAAGCCACCGTGCGTCGGGCAGCGAAGCAATTCGGCGTCAGTAAAAGCACCGTGCATAAGGACGTCTCGCAGCGTCTCAAATATTTGGACAGTGGGTTATATCGAGATGTGAAAAATGTGCTGGCGGTGAACAAGGCCCAACGGCATATCCGGGGCGGATTGGCCACCAAGAAAAAATACCAGGCCATGAAATAGAAAAATCCGCCCCACCGCTGAAGGGACACCTGGCATTGCCGGGTGTCCCTTTTCTCGGTGATGTTATGCCTGACCTTCCAGTACAGCCTGGGGGTCCAGAGTGACGCTGTCCCGACGGACTTCCAGGTGCAGATGGGGCTCTTCGGCAGCCTCATAGGGCACGGCGGTGACCACGCCCAGCTGTTGACCGGCGCTGACCACATCCCCGGGATTGACTAGGAAGTTCTCACCCACTCCGCAGTAGTAGAACAGGTAGTCGCCGTGCTCCACCAGTATTACGTTGCCCAGCATGCTGTCGGTGTAGGTCTCCTTCACCTGGCCGTTGGCACAGGCTACCACAGGAGCTTCCGCCTCTGCGGATACGTCCAGACCAGTGTGGATTCGCCAGTCCTTCATGGTTTCGGAGTACACAGGTGTTCCGGCACTGTACGCCGCCTGAACTTCCCCGCCGCTGATGGGCCAGATCATCTCCGTGCTGATGGTGTACAGCGGAGCATTGGCGGGTACCTGCTGGCTGTTCTCGGACTCCTCTTCCGGCTCCTCCTCAGGTTGGGGAGTAGGAGTGGGAGTGGCCTCCTGTTCCGGCTGACCGGCGGTTTCGGTCACATCCTCCCGGGGAGCTTCCGGATCGTCATTGTTCACAGCAGAGCTCTCATCCTGGTCCTCTTCCCGAGAAACGGTGATGTCCTCTCCGTCCTCTTCCAGCGCGGTGCCGGTCTGCTGGTCCTTGCGCACGTCCTCTGCCTGCTGGCTGACCAGCTCGTCACTTTCGGTGTTGGCAGCATAGCTGTTGACCGCGTCATAGGTGCTCCAGGCGGCGATACCCACGGCCACCAGGCATACGGCCAGGGCCAGATAGAATCCGCTTCGCCTGGTTTTCTCCTCTGTAAAGCGTTTTCCGTTCATAAGCACACGTTCCTTTCGGCTCAGATTACGTTTTCCTGCAACGATAGTCTGAACCGGTCCCGGCGGCTTTATGCAAAACAGTGGGATTGATAAAAAAGAAAAAGCCCCGAAAAAGGGGCTTTTCAGTTTCCAATATGTTCAGTAATAGCGCACCACGGCAATGACTTTGCCCAGCACCATGACATGGTCCGAGTAAATGGGGGAGAAATCCGGGTTCTCCGGCTGAAGGCGAATGCCGTCCTTTTCCCGGAACAGCCGCTTGACGGTGGCTTCGTCGTCGATCATGGCCACAACGATTTCTCCGTCATCGGCAGTGGGGGTCTTTTCCGCCACTACATAGTCCCCGTCTAAGATGCCCGCGTCCCGCATACTCAGGCCGGAAACGTGCAGAGCAAAGAGATCCTTGCCCTCTTTTTTTGTGAAGGGCAGATATCCTTCGATATCCTCCACAGCCAGGATGGGCATACCCGCAGTCACCCGTCCCAGAATGGGGACCTGGGTGGTAGGGGGCTCCCCTTGGATGCGGATGGAGCGGTTCAACCCCGCTCCCCGGGAGATATAGCCCAAGCGCTCCAAGGTGCGCAGATGGGCGTGAACAGTAGAGGTGGATTTCAGTCCCGTAGCGGCACAGATTTCCCGCACAGTGGGCGGCACCCCGGTTGAGGACTGCTGCCGGAGGAAATCGTACACCTTTTGCTGGCTTTTTGTCAGATGCTCCATACCCGCGCCCCGCTTTCCCAAATGAGATAGTTTCAAGCATTATTATAGCACAGCAGTCCCAAATTCGCAAACGTTTGTTTGCAAAAAGTGAAAATTTTTTTGTCCCAAAGCCCCGTGGATCCAAATCACTCGGACAGGGAAATGTTCACAAAAAGGGCAGAAATTCTTTAAGGTTTATTCACAGCGCCTTAACAACTCATGGGGGGATCGGGGGTATAATAACACCGTACTCAAAAGAAATGGACCGCACCTTTTCTTGAGATACATGTTCTACCCTCCTCAATAATACCCCTCAAGCTAAAGGAAAGGCCCCGGCGAAAGCTGGGGCCTTTCCTTTTGGGAGTTTGGGGCGTTGAGTTCTCGATGGGATTCTGATAGAATAGTGGAAAAAAGAAAAGGGGGATTTGGCATGAATCAGCTGGAACAGGCCCAGGCCTACTTGATGGGGAAGCCCCTGGAATACGTGGATATGCTGGAGCCCATTCGCCGTGGAATGGTGGAGGTGACCGCCTGCCGGAAAGACGGCGTGCTGCTTTACAACATCCCCGGGGAGCTGTACATGTTGGCGGCGGATAGCCTGGAGGCTGCTAAGGAGCTTTGCCGTGGGGTGGATTCCATGGATCTGGCAGTGGCTCACAGCCGGGAGGCCGGGGAGTACCTGGCCCAGCGGTACGGGATCCCCAAGTGTCAGCCCTGTACCCAGGCGGTGTATGTGGGGAAGGACCCTCTGCCGGAGGATTCCACCTTTGAGATCCGCACGCTGGGGCAGGAGTTCTTCCAGATTGTGCTGGATACCTACCACTCCTTTTCCGATCCCAAGTACATTCGGAACCGGCTGGCGGCTGGAGTGATGCAGGGGGCTTTTCGAGATGGCCAGCTGGCTGGATTTATCGGCATGCACGCCGAGGGCAGTGTGGGCTTGCTGGAGGTGCTGCCCGCCTTCCGGCGTCAGGGAGTGGCGACTGTTTTGATGAACCACATGGTCAACCGGTTCCTGGCCCAGGGGTGGATTCCCTTTTCGCAGATTTGGGAGGGGAATGAGGCCTCCTTTGCGCTGCATCGGAGAGTGGGCTGGACCTTTTGCCAGGAACCCCTGTTCTGGGCCATGGATTAAAAAAAGAAAGTACCCTCTTGACAAATGGCTGTCGAGAGGGTATTCTTGTGTTGTGGTTAGTTACTCAACTAATTAACTAAGTAAGATAGGAGGCAGCCATGGAACTGGATCTCAACGGAGAGCGGCCAATCTTCCAGCAGATCGCCGATTGGCTTGCAGACGGCATCCTCTCTGGGGCGTTCCCGGAGGAAAGCCAGATTCCCTCCATCACGGAATTTTCGGTGCAGTATAAGATCAACCCCGCCACCGCCCTCAAGGGTATCAACCTGTTGGTGGAAGAGGGAGTGATCTACAAGAAAAGGGGAGTTGGCATGTTTGTGCAGACGGGCGCCGTGGAAAAGCTGCGGGCAAAGCGGAAGGAAGGATTTTACGACAATTTTATCGCTTCCATGATTGCGGAAGCCAAACGGCTGGGACTCACCCGGCAGGAGCTGCGGGACCTGATCGACCGGGGGTTCTCGGAGCAGAAGGAGGAGTTATGAGTATCGTAATGGAACATATCACCAAGGGGTTTGGACCAGTGCGGGCACTGCAAGACGTCAGCATCACCCTGGAGGAGGGTAAGCTGTACGGCCTGCTGGGACGCAACGGAGCGGGAAAGTCCACCCTGTTGAATGTCCTCACCCAGCGGCTGTTCCCGGAGGTGGGCAGCGTCACCGTGGACGGGGAATCCGTTGAGGACAATGACCGTGCCCTGTCCAAGATGTATCTGATGAGTGAAAAGCTCTACTACCCGGAGTCCATGAAGGTGAAGGACGCCCTTCGGTGGAGCGGCGTCTTCTATCCCGAGTTCGATATGGAGTTTGCCTATCACCTGTGCAATGCCTTTCAGCTGGCAACCAACGCCAAGGTCAGTAAGCTGTCCACGGGCTACAGTACCATCTTCAAGATCATCGTGGCCCTGTCAGTGAACACTCCTTATGTGCTTCTGGATGAACCGGTGCTGGGCCTGGACGCCAACCACCGCGAGCTGTTTTATAAGACCTTGTTGGCCCGGTACAGTGAGCGTCCCTTCACCGGGGTGATCTCCACCCACCTGATCGAGGAGGTCTCCGGGCTTATCGAGGATGTGGTGATCCTCCACCACGGGCAGGTGCTGAGGCAGTGCTCCCTGGAGGAGCTGTTGAGCCAGGGGTACGGGGTCAGCGGGCCCCGGGCCAAGGTGGAATCGTACATCGCAGGGAAACAGCTGCTGGGCACGGATGTCCTGGGCGGCCTGATGAGCGCCTACGTAGTTGGGGAGCCGGATCGCGCTTCCCTGCCAGAGGGTCTGGAGCTGTCCGGCCTGGACCTGCAAAAGCTGTTTGTGCTGATGACCAGCGACCCGGAGGAAATCGCCTCCGGCAGCCATGGAAAGTGAGGGAGAGATATGAAACTGAAACAATCCATCTACTACCAGTTTTGGGATTACCGATAGTAATCTCAATCACACAGGGATTTACCTCTATTCTAAGGGCAAAA
>OBYM01001061.1_pt1 | contig 12796 bp, 10 predicted proteins | sample 1538191 | NCBI WGS metagenome assembly OBYM01 (sample SAMEA2580165, study PRJEB22360) | human gut metagenome | biome: human gut; feature: human-associated habitat; material: faeces | place: Denmark | collected 2008/2010 | reverse complement strand
TCCTGCTGGCGCGGGCGGCCCCGCTGCTGGACCGCCCGTGGCCCCGCGCGGTGGGCGCACAGCTTGCCAAAATATCCTACGCGGTGTTCCTTGTGCATCACGTTCTGATCCAGGAGCTGGCCGCGCACTTTGATCTGGCGGTGTTGTCCCGCCGGGACACAGCGTTTTTGTTTGTCGTCTATCTGGCCGCAACATTTGCCGCAGCGCACGCGCTGCTCTGGCTGCAAAGAACGCTGCGCACCGGCCTTGCCGCCTTGCGCTCCCCAATATAAAGCTCCGCCCGCTGCTTCCACAAAAACAGCGGGTATTTTTTTAACATTGTGCGCCCGCGCCCTCTGTACAAAAACGGGCGGGTACGGTATAATAGAAAATAATGTTTGAAACTAGGAAAGGGGCGTTCCACTGTGTCCGAATTCTCTGTTTCCCTTGCAAAATTGGCCGAGGAAGCCAACCTGACGATTGCCTACACCCCCTGTGAGCTGGATAAAATTCAGGTCACAGCCACCGAGGTCTACCGTCCGGGCATCCTGTTGGCCGGTTACTACGAAAACTTTGACAGCAAACGCATCCAGATCATCGGCCTGACCGAGATGTCCTATCTGGATGAGCTGTCCACCTCACTGCGCAACACCCATCTGGAAAAGCTGTTCTCCTTCCAGCCGCCGGCCATCGTGCTGACCCGCGGCATGCAGCCGCTTTCGGAAATGATGCAGTTTGCCAAGCAGTACGGTGTACCGATCCTGATGTCCACCGAGATGACGTCCGCTCTGATGGGGCAGCTCATCACGACTCTGAACACCGAGCTGGCCCCCCGCATCACCCGCCACGGCGTGCTTGTCGAGGTCTACGGCGAGGGCATCCTGATTCTGGGCGATTCCGGTGTCGGCAAGAGCGAGACGGCCATTGAGCTCGTCAAGCGCGGCCACCGCCTGATCGCTGATGATGCGGTTGAGCTGCGCCGGGTATCCTACCGCAAAATTTGGGCACCGCGCCCGGAGAATATCCGCCACTTTATTGAGCTGCGCGGCATCGGCATTATCAACGTGGCGCGGGTGTTCGGCATCGGCTCGGTCCGCTCGAGCGTCGAGGTAGAGATGGTCGTCCAGCTCGAGCCTTGGGACCGCACCAAGAACTATGACCGCACGGGCCTGGAGACGGAGTATTACGACATCCTCGGTGTCAAGGTGCCCAGCATGCTCATTCCCGTTATGCCGGGCCGTAACCTGGCCGTCATTCTGGAAACGGCTGCCATCAACAACCGCCAGAAGGAGATGGGCTACAACGCCGCCAAGGAGCTGCTGACCCAGCTGGGCCTGGCAGACGACATTACAAAATAAAAGAGGTTTTTCCGTTCCATGCAGATGATCGCAGACCTGCACACGCATACCCTGTGCGCAACGCACGCATACAATACTTTTACGGAAATGGCCGCAGCCGCTAAGGAAATCGGCTACTGCGCGCTGGCTGTGACCGACCATGCGCCCGCCATGCCGGATTCGCCCCACGCCTGGCACTTCCAGAACTGGAGCGCGATGCCCCGGGAAATCGGCGGTGTCGTCATGCTCTACGGAGCGGAGGCCAACGTCATGGACACCAAGGGCGGGCTGGACCTTTCGGAAAGCCAGCTCAAAGCGCAGGATTGGGTCGTCGCATCCATCCATAGCTCCTGCGTGCCGGGTCTGCTGACCCGCAGGGAGGCTAACCGCCTCTGGCTGGCTGTGGCCGAGAACCCCTATGTCGACATCATCGGTCACTCCGAGCAGGAAAACTACCGCTATGACTACGATCTTGTCGCGAAGGCATTTGCCCGAAATCACAAGGTCGTGGAGCTGAATGGCAACTCGTTCAACGTCCGCAGGGACGGCATCCCCAATATGCGCGCCCTGCTGCGGGCCTGCCTTGCCAACGGCTGTCATATATCAGTGGACAGTGATGCCCACAGCACCCACCAGCTGCAGCACGGCCTGACGGCCCTCTACGCCATGCTGGAGGAAATGCAGTTCCCGCAGGAGCTGATCGTGAACGCGACGCGGGAAAATCTGGTACAGGAATTACAACTGCACGGCAAGCCCTGTGCAGAAGAAATAGGAGGAATTCTGTTATGAGCAAATACACGATTGGTATCGATCTGGGCGGCACCACAATGACCGCCGGTATTGTCAACGAAAATTATGAGATCGTCGGCAAGCTGACCTGGGCCACCCGTCTGCCGCGCCCGGCGGAGGATCTGGAAAAGGCACTGGCCGACCTGTGCCGCACCGTGGCCCGGGATAATAAGGTCGATTTTGCCGACATCAAATATGTCGGCATCGGCACGCCCGGCAGCGTGAACTTTACCACCGGCTTCGTCGGCTTCAACACGAACTTCGGCTATTACGACTGGAACCTCGGCCCTGACCTCGAGGCCCTGCTCGGCTGCAAGGTCTATGTCGAGAACGACGCCAACGCCGCCGCCTACGGCGAGTACATTGCGGGCGGTGCAAAGGGGTACAACGATGCGGTCGTCATTACTTTAGGCACCGGCATCGGCAGCGGCATTATCCTGGGCGGCAAGATTTTGCGCGGCTTCAACTTCGCCGCCGGTGAAATGGGTCACAACGTCATTGTCAAGGACGGCATCCAGTGCACCTGCGGACGCAGGGGCTGCTGGGAGCGCTACGCCTCCGCCAGCGCGCTGACCCGCGAGACAAAGGCCGCCATGCAGGCCGACAAGAACACCATTATGTGGAAGATGACCCAGGACATCGACCACGTCAACGCCAAGCTGGCCTTTGATGCCGCTGCCAAGGGCGACGAGACCGCCCGGAAGGTCATCGACAGCTGGATCGAGTATGTCGGCGTCGGCATTGCCAACGTCATCAACACGTTCGAGCCGGAGGTCATCTGCATCGGCGGCGGTGTGTCCAACCAGGGCGAGGTCCTGCTGGCCCCCGTCCGCGCCTATGCGGAGAACGAGACCCGGAACATCACCACCGGCAAGTTCCCGGTCATCTGCGCCTGCCAGCTGCACAACGATGCAGGTGTGATCGGCGCTGCCGCACTGGGCAGTTCTATTTGATAAAACGCTGATACTACGGAGGTTTCCATGCAGGAACAGACGATCACGGCTCTGTGCGCGGCGCTGACGGCACAGCAGCTGCCCTTTGCGCAGGGGGAACCGCTGGCCCCCCACACGACGTTTAAGATCGGCGGCCCGGCAGCCTTCTGGTGTACGCCCCGGGATGCAGAGCAGTTGCGCCGCACCCTGCAGCTCTGCCGGGAAAACGGTGTCCGCGTCTACCTGCTCGGCAACGGCTCCAACACACTGTTTGACGATGCCGGGTTTGACGGCGCGGTCATTGACATGCGCGGCCTGTCCGGGATGGAAAACTCCGGCCTTGATACGGACGCGATGCGCATCACCGCCGGGGCCGGGCAGACGCTGGGCCTGACGGGTCTGGAATTTGCCTGTGGCATCCCCGGTACGGTGGGCGGTGCGGTCTATATGAACGCCGGTGCCTACGGCAGTGAGCTGAAGGATGTGCTGGAGAGCGTGACCTTCCTTGACAGTGATTTGCAGCTGCGCACACTGCCTGCGGCAGATCTGGCCATGGGCTACCGCACGAGCATTTTTGAGCAGAACCCCGACTGGTGCATCCTATCGGCCACGGTGGTGCTGCACCACAGGCAAGGTCCCGCGCGGCGGTGCCGGCCCCGCCGTGCTGGCCCGTATGCAGGAGTTGCTGGGCAAGCGCAGGGAAAAGCAGCCCCTTGAATGGCCGAGCGCCGGCAGCACCTTCAAGCGGCCCCAGGGCGCGTTTGCGGGTAAGCTGATCGAGGACTGCGGCCTGCGGGGCTTTACCGTGGGCGGCGCACAGATCAGTGAAAAGCACTGCGGCTTTGTCATCAACCGCGGCGGCGCGACCTGCGCCGACGTGGTCGCACTGACCGAGCAGGTCCGGCAAGTTGTTGAGGCCAGGACCGGCTTTGTGCTGGAACGCGAAATTCGCGTGGTAAAATAAGAGAGCGGTGGGGAAGATGAATTTTCTGATCGTGACCGGCCTTTCCGGCGCGGGCAAGTCGATGGCTGTCAACGCGCTGGAGGACATCGGCTTTTTCTGCATTGACAATATCCCGGTGGCGCTGCTGCCGCGTATCGTGGACTTCGCCCTGCAGGGCGAAAACCAGCTGAACCGCGTCGCCGTCGTCATGGACGTGCGCGGTGTGCGCAGCATTGAAAAGCTGCAGGATGCGCTGGCCGACCTTGATGAAAAGAAGATCGACTACGATATTCTTTTCCTGGATGCCAACGATGCAGCCATTCAGCGCCGCTACAAGGAGACGCGCCGCCAGCACCCGCTGGCCCCCGCCGAGAAAATTCCCATCACCGAGGCCATCGCGCGGGAACGCCGCCTTCTGCAGCCGCTGCGCGATAAGGCAAAATATGTCATTGACACGTCGCTGCTCTCGGCGGCGCAGAACCGGGAGCGGGTGTGCAGCCTGTTCCTGGACAAGGGCGAAAGCCCGATGGAGCTGATGGTCGTATCCTTCGGCTTCAAGTACGGGCTGCCGCAGGAGGCAGATCTCGTGCTCGATGTGCGCTGCCTGCCAAACCCCTTCTATGTGCCGGAACTCAAGCACAAGACCGGTCTGGATCAGGAGGTCGTTGACTACGTCATGGCCTCCGAGGAGTCGCAGGAGCTGCTGCACCGCTATGAGTATATGCTCGAATACGCGCTGCCGCTCTACGTGAAGGAGGGCAAGAGCCAGCTGATGATCGCGGTGGGCTGCACCGGCGGCAAGCACCGCTCCATCACCTTTGCGCGTAAGATCGGTGAATTTTGCGAGAAGCTCGGCTACGCACCCAGCGTACAGCACCGCGACGTGAACCGAAGTCTATAATAAGGGAGAACACCGCCTTGAGCTTTTCTCAAGAAGTGAAAAACGAAATACTGCGCCGCAAAATTTCAAAGCCCTGCTGCAACATGGCCGCCGCGTATGCGGTGGCCTGTTTTGGCAAATACTTTGATGACCGCGGCGTTGTTCTGCAAACCGAAAATGAGGGCGTGGCCCATTTTGCCCAAAAGCTCTACCGCCGCTGCGGCGTGCAGGGGACGGTCATCAGCAAGGAGCGCCCCACCGGCCCCGTGTATGAGTTCAGCGTGAAGGACCCTGACGAGGTCGCCAAAATGCTGGCGCTCTTTGGCCACACCGGCAAGGAGCCGACCCTGCGCATCCGCCCGGAAAACTTCAAATGCCAAAACTGTATGCAGGCGTTCATCGCCACGGCGTTTCTGTGCTGCGGCACGATGACAGACCCCGAAAAGAGCTATAATCTGGAGTTCCTCTCCACGCGGCATTACCTTTCCCAACAGCTGGAGGCCATGCTGGCGGAGCATAACTTCCACCCGCACCGCGCACTGCGCAAGGGCGCGAACACGATCTACATCAAGGCGGCGGATCATATCGAGGATCTGCTGACCTTTATGGGCGCGGGCGGCGCGGCCATGCGCATCATGGACCAGCGCATGTATAATGAAATGCGCAACAAGACGAACCGCCTTTCCAACTGCGAGACGGCCAACATCAGCAAAAGCGTGAATGCCGCCGTGCAGGTGCAGCTGGCGATTGAAAAGCTGCAGGCGGCGGGGGCGCTGAACACCCTGCCCGAGACCCTGCGCCACACCGCCAGGCTGCGGATGCAGTACCCAGACCTGCCGCTGGCCAAGCTTGCGCAGAAGTTTGACCCGCCGGTCAGCAAGGCCGGACTTTCCCACCGCATGAAGAAGATCCAGGAGGCCGCCGCCCGTCTGGATGCTGCCCCGGAGCCTACCGAAAAGGAAGCAACGAATGCCTGAAACGACCCAAAGACAATTTACCCACCTGCATGTGCATACCGAGTACAGCCTGCTGGACGGTGCCTGCCGCATTGACCGGATGTTTGACCGACTGAAGGAGATGGGGCAGACGGCGTGTGCCATCACGGATCACGGCGTCATGTACGGCTGTGTGGCGTTTTTTGACGCCGCCAAGGCCGCAGGCATCAAGCCGATCATCGGCTGTGAGGTCTATGTAGCGACCCGCACCCGGTTTGATAAGGTCAACCGCATCGACGGCAACAACCACCTGATTTTGCTGTGCAAAAATGAGACAGGCTACAAGAACCTTATCAAGATGGTCTCCGCCGGCTTTACCGAGGGCTTTTACTCAAAGCCCCGCATCGACAAGCAGCTGCTGGAAAAATACCACGACGGCCTGATCTGCCTGTCTGCTTGTCTCGCGGGCGAGATCCCCAAGGCACTGCTGGCGGGGGACTACGACCGCGCCAGGCAGACGGCCCTGTGGTACCGTGACCTGTTTGGTGCGGAAAACTACTATATCGAATTGCAGGACCACGGCCTTGAGGAGGACCAGGCCGTGTTGCCGCAGCTCATCCGCTTAGCGCGTGAGACCGGCATCCCGATGGTCGCAACGAACGACGCCCACTACATCACAAAAGAGGACGCCAAGATGCAGAGCATTCTGCTGTGCATCCAGACCGGCAAGACCATCAACGATGTGGACCGCATGGAGTTCCAGACCGACGAGTTCTACCTGAAATCCACCGATGAGATGTACGACCTGTTCTCGATGGTGCCGGAGGCCTGCGAGAACACGAACAAAATTGCCGAGCAGTGCAATTTCGAGTTCACCTTTGGCGAGACAAAGCTGCCGTACTTCAAGGCCCCGGACGGCATGGAGAACCAGGAATACTTTGAAAAGCTCTGCTGGGACGGCCTCGAGCGCCGCTATCCCGGCAGGGTCACGGACGCTTTGAAGGAGCGCCTGACCTATGAGATCAATGTCGTCAAGACGATGGGCTACACGAACTACTACCTTATCGTCTACGACTTTATCAACTACGCCAAAAGCCACGACATCCCCGTCGGACCGGGCCGTGGCTCCGGCGCGGGCAGTCTGGCGGCCTACTGCGTCGGCATCACCGACATAGACCCCATCCGGTACAATCTGATTTTTGAACGCTTCCTGAACCCCGAGCGCGTCTCAATGCCCGACTTTGACGTTGACTTCTGCTACGAGCGCCGTCAGGAGGTCATTGACTACGTCAACGAGAAGTATGGCCGCGACCATGTGGCCCAGATCGTGACGTTCGGTACAATGGCCGCCCGCGCCGCTGTGCGCGATGTGGGCCGCGTTATGGGCATGAGCTATCAGGACGTGGACCGTGTGGCAAAGCTCATCCCTACAGACCTGAAAATGACGCTGAAAAAGGCGCTGGAGGTCAGCCCCGACTTAAAGACGCTGTACGACGCCGACAATCAGGTACATGAGCTGATCGACACCTCGCTGAAGGTCGAGGGCATGCCGCGCCACGCCTCAACCCACGCGGCGGGCGTCGTCATCACCCGTGACCCCGCTACCGAGTATGTGCCACTGTCCACCAACGACGGCCTGCCCGTGACCCAGTTCAACATGGTGGAGATCGAGCGTCTGGGTCTTTTGAAAATGGATTTTCTGGGTCTGCGCACGCTGACGGTCATCCATGATACCGAGCTGGCCGTGCGCCGCAAGGACCCGGATTTCCGCATTGCGAACCTCGACTATGACGATCCCGACACCTACGCGATGCTGGCAAAGGGCGAGACCGAGGGTATCTTCCAGCTTGAATCCACGGGCATGACGCAGGTGCTTGTCGGCATGCGCCCGAAAAACCTCGAGGACATTATCGCACTGATCTCGCTCTACCGCCCCGGCCCGATGGACTCTATTCCGACCTATCTGCGCAACCGCAAGGACCCGTCCCATGTAATCTATAAGACGCCGCAGATGGCGCACATCGTCGATGTCACGAACGGCGTTGTCATCTATCAGGAGCAGGTCATGCAGATCTGCCGCGAGCTGGCCGGCTTCAGCTTCGGCCAGGCTGATAACGTCCGCCGCGCCATGAGTAAAAAGAAACTCAAGGTTATGGAGGCGGAGCGTGAGCACTTCGTCCACGGCTGCAAGGAGCCGGGCAAGGAGTGCGCGGGCTGTGTTGCCAACGGCGTGCCGGAAAATATTGCCAACGAAATTTACGACGATATGATCAGCTTTGCGTCGTATGCGTTCAACAAATCCCACGCCGCCTGCTACGCCTACGTGGCGTTCCAGACTGCGTATTTGAAATGCCACTACCCGCATGAGTTTATGGCGGCGCTGCTGACGAGCGTGCTCGACAACACATCCAAGGTCATTGAGTATACGACGGAATGCCAGCGCTTGGGGATAAAGGTCCGGCAGCCTGACATCAACGTGTCGCGCGGCGGCTTCACGGCGGACGGCGAGCGGATCCGCTTTGGCCTGAACGCTGTCAAGAGCGTGGGCCGCGACCTGATCGAGGCCGTCATTAAGGAGCGTGCCGAGCGCCCCTATAGCAGCCTCTATGACTTCTGCAAGCGGCTGCACGGCACGGGTCTCAACCGCCGCGCGCTGGAGAACCTTGTCAAAGCCGGTGCATTCGATACTCTGGAGCCGACCCGCCACGGTATGCTCGAGAGTGTCGAGGGTATTCTGAGAAGCGTTGAGACCGACGCCCGCCAGAATCTGGACGGCCAGATGGACCTGTTCGGCCTGATGGGCGGAGGAGAGGACGAGAAACCCGCAAACGACTATAAGGTCCCGAATCTGCCGGAATATTCCGCCTCTGATCTGCTGAAAATGGAGAAGGAGGTCTCCGGCCTCTACCTGTCCGGCCATCCGCTGGACGCCTACCGTGCCCAGATCGCGCAGGTTTCCACCTGCACGATTGCTCAGCTGCTGGGCGAGGACGCAAAGCAGTTTGACAACCAGACGGTGACGCTTGTCTGCACAATCGTCAAAAACAAGATCATGACCACCAAGTCCAACACGCTGATGGCCTTTACCACCGTCGAGGACCTGACCGGCAGCATGGAGCTGCTGGTGTTCCCGCGCATCCTGGCCGAGTGCCGCGCGGCCTTGCAGGAAAACGCCGTTGTGGTCGCCAATGGCCGCGTCTCCGTCAAGGAGGACGAGGCCGCCCGCCTGATCGTCGAGGGCGTGCAGCCCATCGAGACCTACGACCCCGGTAAAAACTTTGGCATGAACCGCGTGGAGCGCGTCAAGCGTGAGACAAGCGGGGGAGGGGCCGCCGGGTATTTCCTGACCGTGCCCTCCCGCGACAGTGCGCAGATGCACAAGGTAGAAAACCTGCTCTGCAACATTTTCGACCTTGACGGAGTGCGGGTGTAGTCCCGCTTCCAAGATACCGGCAGGGCCATGCTGGCACGGCACATGGCGGTAAAGGATGACCCGCTTCTGCGCGCTGAATTGGAGCGCATTTTGGGCAAGGACTGCGTAAAAGTTCAGGATGTTGAACGCTCTGCAAAATAAATCCATGCGTTTTGCGCGATTTATCCATAATTTCAGGGCGCAAAGTGTGGTATAATGTGTATGGTCGCGAGATTGTTAAAAATTTATTGTAACGTGATGACCACGCCTGAATAAATCGTAATGGTTCAGGCGGGTCCATAGTTCCCGAAATAGGAGGGGCTCGCTTTATGGCTAAGGAAATCAAAACGATCGGTGTGCTCACCAGCGGCGGTGACGCACCTGGCATGAACGCTGCTGTGCGTGCCATTGTTCGTGCAGGCATCAGCAAGGGCTACCGCATGATGGGCATCCAGCGTGGTTACAATGGCCTGATCAACGGCGAAGTTTATGAAATGAACGTCCGCAGCGTATCGGAGATCATCCACCGCGGCGGTACGATTCTGTATACCGCGCGCTGCCTGGAGTTCAAGACGAAGGAAGGCCAGGCCAAGGGTCTTGCCCGCTGCAAGGAGCTGGGTATCGACGCACTGGTCGTCATCGGCGGTGACGGCTCCTTCATGGGCGCCCGTGCGCTGGCCAACCAGGGCATTCCCTGCATCGGTCTGCCCGGCACCATCGATAACGACATCGCCTGCAGCGAATACACCATCGGCTACGATACGGCTATGAATACCGCTGTCGAGGCCATCGATAAGCTGCGCGACACCACCCAGAGCCATGACCGTTGCTCTGTCGTTGAGGTCATGGGCCATCATGCCGGTTATATTGCCCTGAACGTCGGTATCGCTACCGGCGCTGTGGCTGTCCTGCTGCCGGAAATCCCGTTCGATTTTGAGCGCGATATTCTCGAACGTATGCGCCAGACCCAGGTCACGGGCAAGAAGCACTTCATTATCATCGTGTCCGAGGGCGTTGTCGGTGCGCAGGAGCTGGCCAACCAGATCCAGGCGGCCACCGGCGTTGACTCCCGTGCAACCGTTCTGGGCCACATCCAGCGCGGCGGCTCCCCGACGGTCCGTGACCGCGTGAACGCCTCGCTGATGGGCTACCACGCCATTGACCTGCTGGACAAGGGCATCTACAACCGTGTTGTTGCCGTCTCCGGCGACAAGATCGTTGACTACGATGTCAACGTTGCACTGTCCATGCACAAGACGATTGACCGCGATATGATCGAGATCGCCAAAGCGATCTCCATCTAAAAGTACAGCTTGCAGGGCCGCATTCCGCAGGGAATGCGGCCTTTTGGCATTGTGAAACTTTTTTATAAGATTTTTGCAAAAACCTGTTGACATTTGAAAAAAGGTTTGCTATAATAGCAAGCGTCGTCAGGAGCGAACGCACCGAAGCGACGCCAGCTATGGGGGATTAGCTCAGCTGGGAGAGCGCTTGCATGGCATGCAAGAGGTCACCGGTTCGATCCCGGTATTCTCCACCACAAAGACCTGTCAGAGAATTCTGGCAGGTCTTTTTTACATATTCGATTATTAGCGCACCCTGCATGCAAAGAACCCATCCGCTTTGTCACACGCCGCGTAAAACACCTCGCCATGCTGGCCGATGCCCTGCGCGTGGAGCCGGGCGTCCAGCCAGCGCTCGTCTCGGCCTGCAGCCTTTAAATTGTCCTGCATGAGATGGCCGTCTATAATCAGGTCATACCAGGTGCTGGCGGCGTCCGGGTGCAACTGCATATCGTCGGGCGTCAGGGGACGGTTGCAGCTTTTGGGCAGAAAGCTGATCTGGCCGTTTGTCTCTAAAATTGCCGTTTCTATTTCGTTCGGGTCAAAGTACCCGGCCACGCGGGCCTGACCTAGGAACTCGTTCACGTCGATGGCAGCGCGCTGCAGGCTGCTTTTCAGGATAACACCGTCGTCCATCAAAATCAGGCTGCGTCCGCTCCAAAGGCTGCGCATAGCGTTGCTCTTGCAGGCAGTGTAGTGCACGAACCACGTCACCAGCCCATAGACCATAAGCGCAGAGAAGGGCCGCCACCACTGCTCAAGATTCGTCGCCAGCTCTGCGCCGATGGAACCCACCGTGACGGCGTTCAGGTAGTCGAACGGGCTCATCTGCGCAATCTGCCGCTTGCCGCCCGAGCGGGTGAAAATAAACATCGCGGCCAGCGACAGCAGGCTCGTCAGCACGACCTGCCCGACCTCCGGAAAAACGTCAGCCATAAAAAACACTCCTCTCTGCGTTAGCTTTTGCGCAGTTATGACCTTTTATGCGGAAAAATCAGTTGACAAGCGGCGCAAAACGGCATATAATAAGCCTGTAAAAAGGAAAATAGCGATGAAAGGGCCAATGCCGTCCGTTCCGTCCCTCAGAGAGAAAGCCGTTTGGTGCAAGGCTTTCACGCGGAAGCACGGCAGAGCCACCCCGGAGCTTTCGGCGCAGAGCCGAGCGTACCTGCGGCGTTAACGCAGACACAAAGCGGCAGTGCTGTTGTATTATATTCTTGCGGCGCTGCAAACCGGGTGGTACCACGGAAGCATAACAGCCTTCGTCCCTGTATTGGGGCGTGGGCTGTAATTTTTTGTGGCGGACCCTGCATCGCAATTTTATGGATTGGAGAACAACACCTATGCAATGGACCGGATTGAACGAGCTTCGCGAAAAGTACCTGCATTATTTTGAGACGAAGGGCCACCTGCGTCTGGGCAGCTTCCCGCTGGTTCCGAAGGATGACCCCAGCCTGCTGCTGATCAACAGCGGCATGGCCCCTATGAAGAAATGGTTCCTCGGCCAGGAGGAGCCGCCGCGGCATCGCGTGACCACCTGCCAGAAGTGCATCCGCACCCCGGATATTGAGCGCGTCGGCATCACGGCCCGCCATGGCTGCTTCTTTGAGATGCTGGGCAACTTCAGCTTCCAGGATTACTTCAAGAAGGAAGTCATTCCTTGGGCGTGGGAGTTCCTGACCAAGGAACTCGAGATTCCCGCTGACCGTCTGTACATCTCGGTTTATCAGGAGGATGACGAGGCCTACGACATCTGGACGAAGGAAGTCGGCATTCCCGAGGATCACATGGTCCGCCTAGGCAAGGAGGACAACTTCTGGGAGCACGGCTCCGGCCCCTGCGGCCCCTGCTCTGAGATTTACTATGACCGCGGCCTGAAGTACGGTTGCGGCAAGCCGACCTGCGGCGTCGGCTGCGACTGTGACCGCTTCATGGAGATCTGGAACCTCGTGTTCAGTCAGTATGATGCCGACGGCAAGGGCAACTATGAGCTGCTGGCCAAGCCGAACATTGATACCGGCATGGGCCTGGAGCGTCTGGCCGTCGTCATGCAGGATGTCAACAACCTGTTCGAGGTCGATACCGTTGCCGCCGTTTTGCACCACGTCGAGCGCATCTCGGGCAAGAAGTACGGCGAGAACGAGAAGGATGACATCTCCATCCGCGTGATTACCGACCACATCCGTGCCACCGTCTTTATGGCCTCCGACGGCATCCTGCCGTCCAACGAGGGCCGCGGCTACGTC
>OBYM01001057.1_pt1 | contig 12819 bp, 10 predicted proteins | sample 1538191 | NCBI WGS metagenome assembly OBYM01 (sample SAMEA2580165, study PRJEB22360) | human gut metagenome | biome: human gut; feature: human-associated habitat; material: faeces | place: Denmark | collected 2008/2010 | reverse complement strand
GCCCTTTTTAACCGTGAAAAAGGGCGCTGGGCGGTTTTAAAGTACACAAACTTACAAAAACACAGAGAAATCGGGGGTTCGAATCACCCCAACTTCCGAAATCACTGAAAAATATCTATGGAACCAACAACAGATTTTGAGTAATAAAAAAAGTCGCTACCCCTTGATACTCTAGGCGTTTGGCCTAAAATATCTAGATTGTAGCGACTTTATGGCATACTACGACAATCTAGATATTTTCAAACGCTGAGATATAAATTCCAGGTCCGAGATGACAGAAGTTATTTGGTCCTATTTATCGAAAAGTACTGTCTAATTTCCGGTATAAGATAAGAATATTGGTTTTAAATTTTAAACGTTTTGAAAAATCAGGCCCGAATAAAGAGAACACCAAAAGCGTTGCGGCACAAGAGTTTTCGTGTAAAGCCATCCCCGCTTTTCAATAAAATTGTCCGAAAAGCGAGGATCGTTCACGAGGGTTCGACTTTCTGATTTTTCACTGCTTCAAATCTAATTTTGGCCTGTTTGCAAATTAGATGTCCAGATTTTCTCTGATACCCCTGTTCATCGGAATTCCCTGTCATATAAATGCTTTGCCAGGAAAAACGAGGAGCGAATTTCGAAACAGCACAAAAAATCTGTTCCAAAATTCGCCCCCTCGTTCATTTTTGCACTGGGTTAGATAATACACTGGCACATCGTTTTCGTTTTATGGTATACTCATCCCAGAAATATTATGACTATGAGAAAGGCGGCCAATCTGCCTGTCGGGCGGCGGCCGGATGAGGATATGTGGAACAAATTGTGGGACCGTATGGTTCTGGTATTGGCTGTCTGTTTGGCGTCTCTGCTGATCTTTTCCGCCGCATCCCTTGAGTGGAGTATCTACCTTGCGGTCCTGTGCCTGGCAGTGTGGATCTGCATTCTCCTGTACCGGCACAAAGAAAACTGCACCTTCTTTGTTCAGGTCCTGCTGGTGGGTCTGGGAAACCTGGCAGCCTTCCTGCTGCAACGGTTCTTGGCTGGAAATGCGCTGTTGCCCTCGTCGCTGAACCGGCGGGAGATAGTCCCAGCGGCGTTGCTGTGCCTAGGGGTAGTGTATATTCTATTCGGTCTTTTACACTCCATGACGGCAAACCAGAGTGCTTCAGCAAAGACCCCCCCTCAACTCTTTCCGGAACGGGAATACGACCTGCAACGATTAGACGCCTTCTTGAAACACGGTGCACCGCTCATTGGAATCGATGCTCCCTGGGGCGACGGCAAGACCTTTTTGGTCGACTACTTGTGCCAGCAATCCCGAATCACCAGCCAGTATGAGATCGTGCGCATCAACGCTCTAGCAGGCAACGAGGACGAGATAGAGCTGACCTTGATGCAGGAATTTGACCGTATTCTGCGACGCGGCCGCATTTTCTCCCAGGCTTCTAAGCAGATGCTGAAACTCTTGGAGAGTAATGACCTGCTCAAGCAGTTGCGCTGGCTATTAGTCCAGGACACGCAGTCGGTGTCCTCTACCTTTTCTGACTTACTCGGGGACCTGGAGAAGTTGGAAAAGGACATTCTCATCCTGGTGGACGACATTGAGCGCCTGGGGGACCAGACCTTGATCCGCAAACTGTTCGCTCTGATGGAGAGCGTATCCTCCCGCAATGTGCAGATCATATACATGTTCAACAGTGCCATGTTGAAGGACTTTGACCGTAACTACCTGGAGAAGTACATCCCTTGCTATATGTCACTGACACCTATTCATTTCTCGTCTATTGTTACGCAGTTTTGGGACGAGTTAAAGCTGAACGAGACCGGATTGGACCGCAACCGAGCGATGCAAATTGCTGACATGCCCCAAACCAGCGGCAGTATCTGGAAGATATTGGGTCTGAATGACAGTTTTCCTCAGTCTTTTCATCTGGACAATATCACTGTCCGGCGGACCCGGACTTTTTTAGAGGAGTTCCGGGATCTAGAGAAGATGGTGGTGAGGCCGGAATGGATGGCATCTGACCAATTCGGCATCCAACTACTGTTTCAGGGTCTCTTTATTAAGCATTTTCTTCACCGCGAGATTTTCGAGACGCTGGAGCTAGGTATCCCTCTGCCGGAGGCCCCTCTGTTTTCGCTTGATAAGAAGATGAAGGACCAGTTGGAAGAAGCGGAGCTCCCTGCGCCGGAGCGCATGACCTTTCTAGACCTGCTGGACCTACGTTTTCGCCTGGCCGATGGGAAAAAGATGAGGGCTTTTGTGGAAAAACTCCTCGCAGATCAGACAAACTACAACTGTTTAACCGCCTTGGCTATGCTGGGCTATGATTACACGGATGTCTGGCGGCAGATCCAGGAACAGGAGCAGCCGGAGGGACGGCGGTCCTCTGCAAATCCGACCGCGCCCAGCCCCAACCGGCGGGACACCTTGCTCGCACGTGCCGAGCAGATCGCCAACGAAGAGCGTTCAGTTCTGGTGCGGGAGCGGAATAACGAGTGGATCGACCGGGTGATGTGGAACCTGCTGGCCAACGGGTCATCGGAATGTCCCAATCCAGATTCCTATGTCCGGCATTTTGTGGATGTCGTGCTGACCAAGTCCCAGGAGGCCCAGTTGGAAGCGTGGCACGAATTTTCTAAACACGCTTATAGAGGTAATATCTATAAAAACAACAAGACGGGTCAACGCTGGGGCATGGACCCCTATCTCCCTCTGTTTCAGGGATTCTGTGTCACAGGTGCCTCCTCGGAGACATGGCAAAAATTCCTGAACTTCTATTTTGGTGTCCAAATGGAGGAGAATAGCGCTATCTCGGTGGAAATGATCCAAAACCTGAACTATGTGGATATGCAGAATCGGAACGTGTATCTGGCCGTGCTGAACGGTTTTCTCTCCCGCAAGATTGTGGGCAATTTAAATTCAGAGCCATGTATGTACCGATTCTTGAAAAAGACCCTGTTGCTGGTGTATTCGCTGGGCTACACCAGGGGGAGATTGTTTCACGATGTCTGGTATGAAATTCCGGAGCCACAAATGGAGGAGAGTATGCTTCCGTCACAGGCGTGGGAGGCTGCAGTGCAGGCGCTAGAGAAGAGGTTTGACGTTCTAAAGGACTCCCTAAAGAAGAGTAAATTGGCCGACTCCAGGCTGGAATGGTTCAACCAGGATATTGATGTAATTCTCCGGTTCCTGGACCAGTGCAGGAAGCTGATTCGACAGGAAAATACCATCACGATGAGCATGCCCCATTTGAAGGTGGAACAGTTCACCCGAAGTCGCCACCAGGAAACTTGCGACAAACTCCGGATGGATCTGCGCGCCGGGATGAACCCCGGACAATGGTTCCACCAACTCCAGACCATGTATGAGGCGGGGAGGTTGGACCCTGGGGAGGTACGGGACTTGGTGGATTCCAGTAGGAAAGACAGCGAGGGACACGCCTAGGTGTATCTCTCATTTTTCGCCCCCTGTTCTATCGTTCCTGCAGGTACATGCGGAAGGCGCACACCAGCAGGCTCTCCGCATAGAAGTAGACCGAGTAGGCATCGAAGACCGGGGTGTCCGAGTGGCTAGGGTTGATACGCTTCTGAATCTGGGATTCCTTGACTCTAGAGTCGGAAGCGAGGTGTAGAATAGGATCACCACAATGGAGATTATAGAAATGGCCAGAAAGAATCGTACAGCGGAAGAAATGCCCGCCGAGAGAGAATCCGTGAGCTGTTACAGGTGGAAAATATCGGCGGCATGGAAGATATTCAGAACTTGTTCAAAGAGACCATTGCCGAGTTCATGGAGGCCAGTTTGGAAGCGGAGTTGGATGAAGAACTTGGCTACAGCCGGTACGACTACAAAATAAGGATACGGATAACAGTCGCCATCGAGGAAAAGATCTTGTCCATGCATGCCAAAGGGATGACCTCCGGCAATATTGGAACTCATATCCAGGATGTTTACAGGAGTTCGGTCTCGGACAGCACAGTGAGCCGGATCACGGAAAAGATTCTCCCCGTGGTCAAGGAGTGGTAGCAATAGCCTCTGGAGACCATCTATGCGGTGATGTCAACGCCGGAATAAAAAGGCAAAAACCCCAGACAGAAAGTGACCCAACGGTCGAAATCATTTGGCCGGTCTTATACCGCCGGAAACCTGTCCGTCGGTTACCCGTCCACCGGAATTTCTGTCAGCGGGACCGGTTGGACGCCGGCCTTGAGGTGGTCCCGCATCCAGTAGGTCTGGCCCCAGATGTTCACCACACGAGCGTGGTGGAGCAGCTCCGCAGGCTGTGCGGAGCTGGCAGACACGCTGGCCACAAACCTCCGCAGGCTAAGAACCTGCGGAGGTTTACAAACGGTACAACTATATTAACCATGAGACTATCAAGACATCAAGGTCTGGAGAAGAAAATTTTCGTTTAGCTTTGGATTTCTACGGCTCCAATTAGTAGTAGAATATAAAGAGTGCCTCTTTTTTAATGCGACATTAAAAAACTCCGTACGATCGACAACTTTCCATAGTTCTTCCTCATCATCCGCGCTAAATTTATGCTGTACTAGTGCGGTAAGTTGATTGTTGTTCGCTATAACACCGGTAAATATGCAAGAGAACGTCACAAATTGTAAGAATCGATTTATTAAATGTTTAGTCGTCTTCTCAGATCCCAATTTTTCTAATGTTCTTACAATATAGCTACTTACTTCATTATTACTTGCAAAATAAAGATTGTTGTTAAATTCTACACCGATCTCTTCCTCTAAGCCCTGAATAATAAACTCACTGATTGGTACAAAAATATTTCTAGTTCCAAATGCAAATCGTTTATCGGTTAACCCATTTATCTCGTATCTTTTTAATAAAATTTCAGCTGAATTGGAATAAGTAAACTGAATAATTCTTTTATCACGATTTACTACGATTTGAGATATATCTTTATTTTCTAAAGCGTACTCATGCAATATTTTTCCTGGGGCATAATTGCAGAGAACATTTGGAACATTAAACAAGACGTTATTATCAGGCCACAAAACCTTTAGGATATTGCTTGCAGAGGTATTGCTGGGAGCCTCTGTAAGCATCCTTTCAACTGCGTTTAACATTGCGCAATCAAAAATGTTAACCTCGTCAAGCTTTCGTACTTCATTAACCGATATACACTTCCGCTCCCCTCTGTCCTCAACAATTACGTAATCTAAATCAGAAAAATTTTGGATTAAAATGTTCGAATCCACTGGTTCAGGAGTAGACCGGATACCACTGATTTGAAGTAAATGACTCATTAAATAATTGCACTCTGATAATGCCCAAGATTTAGAAAAGTTATTTTTTTGAATGGACTCAATTTGTTCCTGCAAATACCTACGAAATGCAGTATAAATATCTGAAAGCACACTGTGATTTTCATCAATTTCCATTTCAGAACGAGCTACATTCGTTTTATATTGTCCACCCTTTATATTGGCTAGAGCTAAAATAGGGGTATTTTTATATCCTGGAGTCGTAAATTCAACTCGAATGCCTTCGATGCAAGTACCCACTGGAATGATTGTATCCATTTTGTCTAGATCAATATCAAATTCTGAGGGGCTAACGCACTCCCAATCAGAAAAATAGTTTGAATATCGGATAACAAAAGCAATGTTTACATTCCCACAACTAGTTTCATAAATATCATAACTCCTCCCATCAGCGGAGATGCCTTTCGAAGACAGAAGCTTTGCTAAAGCTTCTTTGGGGGAATCAAACCCAACTCGAATTTCAGCATTATCATCTTTCTTTAAATATACAGGAATTTCTGGTAACACAATCCATTTCTGCATATGATTTTCAATGTGAGATAAATCTGCAGTATTCCTTACATGTAGAACAAATTTTGTCCCATGTTCTCTAATCGCATCGTCTAACTCACTCTTTTGTACTTTACGTAACAGATAAGTTCCATTTAAATTGCGCAAGTTAATTATCGTTGCATCTTCTTCATCTGCAGAATTAGTAGTAAGATCTATATTATCTGCTATCATAAAACAGGTAAGAATTCCGATGCCAAAACGGCTTATAGGAGAAAAATCTGGAAATTGCTTTTTAATGTCCCTATCTTGGTATTTTGACGCGCCAACTCTTAACAAGTAGTTTTCAATGTCACCGATCGTCATACCTGTTCCATTATCTATAACTGTTAATTCGCGCTTTTTGCTATTCCAAATAACAGAAATTCTTCCATCTGTTTGGTGGCTAGCACTTTTTTTCTTCTCGTATTCCTTCTGTAATCTCACCGCATCTATCGCATTTTGAACCAATTCTCGTATAACAACCGAGGAATCATTATAAATAGTATGTCCGACCAATAATTGTAAAATATTCTCCTGATCTACAACAAACTGAAATTTTTTGGTTTCAAATCCCGTTGCAGTAATTTGTGTTTCATCAATTTTTTCCCACGGGAAACTGTAATTTACAGTTCCTTCTTTTCTTTTCGATTTTTCGATAATCGTTTTACAGCGACCTAGTTCAGATTGAACGTATCTCAAATATGCCGATAACCCAAAATAGGCCTCAGCTGTATCCGGGCCATCAAAAAGCGCCGTAATTTCAATGGTATTTTTTTCAAGATTACTGTCAACATTTCCCTCTTCGTTTCTACGCAACTGCGGTACAACCGCACGGACAGCTTGTTGTTTCTTCCATTCTATAATACTGACAGGATTAGTAACATTAAACATCCTCATAGAAATCGAAGGCGTTCGATCTCTAGTAATATGTAAAAGGTCGGCAACACGGAGAATAATCGCGATATAGTTAAGATTAACTTTTTCTTCAGGGCTTGAGCCATAACACGCATTCGGTCGATATTTTGTAAAATCATCAAGATCGTCAAGATGATGACTTTCACAAATAAGTGCTAAGTCGCTTTTAAATGGCTTATCTAGGTGTGACAGTATTTCTCGAATTTCTGTAATAATATCCACTGCATCACCGAATTTTGCAGTTTCTTTTCCTTCAATCCAAGTACGAACTCGTTTAGCATGATGTTCTCGCACAAATTCTTGATATAGGAAATGGTCATCGTCCAGGTACTTTGCTTTATCATTGCTATCAAGTTGCTCTAAAAATTCTTGCTTATATTGCGGAAAACTTGTTTTGCTTCGATTCTCAAATTCTCGTTTCGTTACCACCATACCTAGGTCGTGAAAATAGATTGCCATTGTAAGCATCAGCCATTCCGCAGGAGTCATTACTTTTTTTGTGGAGTCCGGAATTAACCAATCAGTAATTTTTAACATTGCATCAACATGGGAAATATCATGCAAGGAATATTCTTCAAATATTGCGTTGCGGCCAATAGAAGCAAGTAACTTTTCAACTTGCTCTCTAACATATAATAATTTTAATCCTTTGCAGAATTCAAATTGTTCCGCTTTTTCAGCCATTCTCTCGGCAATCGTTTGTAATTCAGAACTCATAAAAATATCTCCTTTGTATAAATTTATGTAGCTTTTAATCACACATGAATTGCAATTAAGTAACATTCAACTCTGGGCTGTAACTTCGCCATAGTTCTTTCCTGTGGTCTTGTCGAAGGCATATAGTTTATCTATCAATCTCATCTAATAATTATATTCCATCGAACAGACATAATCTGATATAATTTGAGTTTATATACGATTGCTGTAATTTGTCGTGTAATAAATAGGTTAGAGGATAATTCAAGATTATCTTTTATTATTATATCATATTCTCCGAAATTTTCCAACTAATATTATTTTGTATATCTCTTTTTAAAACTTCCCAGATTCCGCTTGAAGCAACTGACACAATCAAGGTTTAAATTCTGCCATGCACACATTTTGTGTTCTTATTTTACTCTGCTTACGTTTGACGGGTAACATAGAAAAACTCGAATCCCCACAGGACAAGAATTTCGGGCATAAAATGCCCCTACCTGGTTCGAACAATGTCATCGCTTTGTTCAAATCAAGTAAGGACATTCAAATTTATGTATTTAGAAGTAACTTTTTAAGGCTTACACTTTCCTTGAACCGTGATACGTTTTTGAATATCTTCTATGGAAGGCAATTGCTTCCCCAGTTCCTCCGGTAGGTTGCTGGTGACCTGATATGCGCTGACGCCGATGGGCTTGCTCATATCTTTTAGGGAATACTCCGCTACCAAGTCGTTCTTACTCTTGCAGAGCAGCAGACCGATAGACGGGTTGTCTTGCTCCTGCTTCAAAATCCCGTCCACTGCGGAGAGATAGAAGTTGAGCTGACCGGCATATTCCGGTTTGAATTCGCCGGCCTTCAGTTCGATTACCACATAGCATCGCAGATTCAGATTGTAGAACAGCAGATCAATATAGAAATCATCGCCGCCAACATTCAGGTGATACTGATTCCCAAGGAAAGCAAAGCCAGTTCCAAGTTCCAGCAGAAATTTTGTCACATCCCGAACCAGTGCCTGTTCGATATCCCTTTCCACCATGTCCTCTTGGAAGGGGATAAAATCAAAAATATAGGGATCTTTCATCGTCTGCACGGCCAGCTCGCTCTGGGGAGATGGAAGCCGCCTTTCAAAGTTGGACACTTTGTCCGCCAGCACCTGCCGCTGATACAGGCCGCTTTCGATCTGGTGAATCAAAACCGATCTTGACCAGCCATTCTTCTGGCAAGTGGCAAGATACCAACGGCGCTCCTCGGGCTCTGATACCTTGTCCACCAGAACTAGATTGTGCCCCCACGGAATTTGTGCAACAACCTGCTGCACAAATTCACGATCCGGATAGGTCTGGGCAAACTTGGCCATATATTTCAGATTGCGCACAGAGTAACCTTTGCTGGCTGGAAATTCTCTCCGAATATCCGCAGCCAGGTTTTCGATAAATTTATTGCCCCAGACTTTGTGCTCATTGATCACCGTGCCGATGCTGTGGTACAGCAATATCAGCTCTGTATTCACATGAACAGATGCTTGATATTGCGCTGTCTTGATCTCCCGCTTGACCTGCTCGACAATAGCCAGGTACTCACCTGAATTCATCAACACGCTCATTTTTCTCCTTCCGCTATCAGACACCTAAGCAGCCCCTGGCACCCTGTCAGCACATCCTGCCAAGTAGTCTCGAAATCATCGGTGTACCAGGGATCGGCTACCTCCTGGTCTGGCTGGCCTGCGTACTCCATCAGGAGGTGCATCTTCCCATCGAAATCGCCGCCGCAGATGCGGTACATATCGTGCAGATTCTCCCGGTCCATCCCAATCAGCAGATCGTACTGGTCGTAGTCGTGGTTTTGGAGCTGGCGGGCCGTTTTGCCAGTACAGTCGATCCCATGTTGGGCCAGCTTCTGCCGGGCGGGACGATACACAGGATTGCCGATCTCCTCCCGGCTGGTAGCCGCTGATTCGATGTGGAATTCCTGCTCCAATCCTGCCTTTTTCACCAAGTTTTTCATCACAAACTCGGCCATTGGGCTTCTGCAAATATTCCCATGACACACAAAAAGTATCCTTGTCATCCTGTTTCTCGCACTCCTGAACCGTTTCTTCCTGCTCAGTATAGCACATTCCCTCGGCATCGTCGAGGGCGGATTCCAGATGTGCGGAGGCACGGATCTGATCATTCAGTTCCTTCTTGGACCAGCTGAACTGCTCTGCCGCCCACAGATACCAGGTGCGTTCTTCCATTGTCAGCTCTGCCTCTAGAATGACAACATTCTGTGTCCAGCTAATCCGCATGGCCTGCTTTGCCAGTTTGGGATTATTTTCGTAAGTGCGGAAGAACTCCCTCATCCGGCGCAGGTTACGGGGGGGAGAAACCCGTGGCGTCCGGGTATGTGGCCTGCAGATACTCTGAAGCAGCCACTGCTGCCCCCTTTTCCGATCTGGCACAGATAACTCGTCCCATCTCGAAGTATAGCTCTACCTGTGGTAGGGCCGTTTCCATGAGCTGATCCAGTACAGCATACATGGCACTGTAATCTGTGGGCTTTCGGATGTTCATGGCTTTCTCCTTTCCGGCGCTGTGCGCCTGCAATCTCCAGTAAACTGAAACGGGAGCGCACCACCTGTGATGCGTTCCCGTTTCGGCTCACTCCCGTTTCCCGTTTATTCCTGCTCTTGAAAATAATCGCTCTCGATCCCAGCTACATCGTCCAACAGAATCTTCGTTCCATCCACCAGAACCAGCACTCTCTGGATCTCGTCCAGCTTTTTCAGCCGCCCAGTAGCCGTGAGGTAGGCCCCACCGTCTTTTCGCTCATCCGGCTGGAACCAGGTAACCGTGATTTCTGGTTGCTCCGCGATGTGCTCCATCAAAACCGCCTGTCGCCGGTCCAGCTCCGCCTTGGTGTCCTCGTCCAGCTCCATCTTCTGCTTCGTCAGGCGAGTCGTCTCTGCGATGGCCCCTGCGTGGCCGGTGAGGGCGGCGAAGGGGCTGAAAATAGCGGCCCGCTCTGAGATGGGCATTCGCGGGTGTCTGACGGAGGTTGGATGGGGCAGGTGAAGTATATCGTCGTATCTCCCGCTCATGCGTGGTGTCCTCCAATGGTCTGATTTCGCTCCCGGGCGGTAGCGCCATCCTCCAGGTTCATCCCCTTGAGGATGGCGTTTTTGCCATACTTTTTCTTGATCCCCAGCATGGCCTCCTGGAGCTTCCGCTCTCTGGCGTGGGCGGCCCGGTCTGCCTGCTCCTGCTTTTCTTTGGTAGTATAATCAGTAAATAGGTCCAGCTGCTCCCCCAGTTCCTCCTTCAAGGCGCTGGCTTCATCCAGCAGCTTGTTGGCGCTGATGCTCAGGCGGCGGATCAGCAGATTCTGATCCACGATGCGGTCATAGAGGGCTGTCACAGCTTTCAGAAGATCATTGGCGGAGGAGGTGTAGGAGAAATTCTCCGTCCCCACCGCGTGCTTAGGGATTTTCCGCCCATATCGGTCGGCGGTAACAGGGCCCTTGTACCGGGCGGCCCTGCTGGGATCGTCCAGGTTTTCCCGGTCATAGCCCACGGTGAGGACCAGCTGGTTGGTCACCAGCCCCTTGTCCACCAAGTCCAGAGCCAGGGCGTCCGCCATCTCCCGCACCACCAGGCGGGCTTTCTGGAAGTCGCACGGGCACTGGAGCACCTGGCCTGAGACGATGCTCTTGTTTTCCGGCTTGTACGCTTTCGCATCCGCGATGGTACAGGGTTCCCAGCCCCAGGCGTGGTCGATCAAAATCTCCGCGTTGATACCGAACAGCTTGTACAGCAGCTCCTCATTGTGGTACTCTCCCGGTTTCCCAATGGAGCACCGGGCCACGTCCCCCATGGTGTACATCCCATGGGCCTCCAGCTTGGCGGCGTAGCCCTTGCCCACCCGCCAGAAGTCGGTGAGGGGCCGGTGACTCCACAACAGCCGCCGGTAGGTCATTTCATTCAGCTTGGCGATGCGCACCCCGTCTTTGTCCGGGTGGACATGCTTGGCCACGATGTCCATGGCCACCTTGGCCAGGTACAGGTTGGTGCCCATGCCAGCCGCGGCGGTGATGCCGGTGGTTTTCAAAATATCCAGGATGATAGTCCGGGTCAGCTCCCGGGCGGTCATCTGATAGGTGTCCAGGTAGTTGGTCAGGTCCATGAACACCTCGTCGATGGAGTAGGGGTAGATGTCCTCCGGGGCGATATATTTCAGGTAGACGCTGTAGATCTTGGTGCTCCAGTGGATATAGTGGGCCATCCGGGGCGGAGCCACGATGTAGTCCAGGGCCAGAGCGGGATTTTTCTGCACCGACCGATCGTCCCAGGAGGACCCGGTGAGCTGATGGCCGGGGGCGTTCCACTTCCGCCGGGCGTTCACCTCCGCCACCTTCTGCACCACCTCAAAGAGCCGGGCGCGACCCGCGATGCCGTAGGCCTTCAGGGAGGGGGAGACAGCCAGGCAGATGGTCTTGTCCGTGCGGCGCTTGTCCGCCACCACCAGATTGGTGGTCATGGGGTCTAACCCCCGCTCCACACACTCCACACTGGCGTAAACTGATTTCAGGTCACAGCAGACATAGGTCCGCTCCTTCATGCTCCCTCACCCCCTGATTTTAGTGTATCACGGACGCTGTCCCGTTATTGGTTCCATCCCAGCACGGCGTCCAGCGTCTCCGGCGCAGCCTCCGGGAAGTTCTTTCGCACCTGCGCATAGATCAGCACTTTGGACTCCTTTGGGTCCAAAGAGTAGGCGGAGGTGATGTGGTCATAACCCCACAGGGCCTCTGGGGTGGTGTAGACGGAGATGGGCCAGCAATAGGGAACGCCCCTCTTGTTATTCCTCTGGCGGAAGTCCAGCATGAGCTCCTCCCAGCCCTGGATGCGGGCAGGATCGTCCCAGTCCGTGCCCTGCAAGATCCATTCGCCGTTTTCCATGGCCATAGTAAAGCCTCCCCCCTTTCTTTTATGGATACGATTATAGCACATCTGTTCTACAAATTCCACTGCAGTAATTTCCAAAATGAAAGGTCAGAGAGGAAAAGATAGTTTCTGTGCCGTCTTTTCCTCTCTGACCTTTTTCACAAAATCTGTACGATCTGCTTCCAAAGCAGAATGTGTTTCTGATCCACTGAGCGGTTGTCATGGAAGTGTCCGAAGATCCAATATTTGTATTCCATCCGTCGGTCTATTATCTCCAGGAACTCAGTGAGATGATCCGCTTCGTTGCGGTGGTCTATAGACATGACAATACTGGTAGAAGCACAGTGGGTGATCACATATCTTTTTATTTTTCATCTTCGTCACCTCCAGTTCTGTGAACACAACCAATACCACAACTTTGGGGGAAAGTCTATCCCAAACATCGGAGAAATTCAGATCATCTGCATTCCTTCCT
>OBYM01001050.1_pt1 | contig 12886 bp, 13 predicted proteins | sample 1538191 | NCBI WGS metagenome assembly OBYM01 (sample SAMEA2580165, study PRJEB22360) | human gut metagenome | biome: human gut; feature: human-associated habitat; material: faeces | place: Denmark | collected 2008/2010 | reverse complement strand
CCAATTTGCAAATCAGCGTGGCCCGTACCAGCGCGAGGAAAGATATGGCAGGGGAACCGCCGGAAAAGCCGGATGACAATGGGGAAGGCGGCGGTTTTGACCGTGAAAATTTTGATTTCGAAAGTCTGGCTGGCGAGACCCTGACTTTGGATGACTATATGACCTATACCGAGGCCCTTTCGGATGGGGACGGCTATTACTATACCATGACCGCCTCTCTCAACGCTTCGGGCGATTTGGTCCCCTATGGGGATTCTGAGACGGATTCCGATACAACCGGCACCGAAGAAGAAACTACCCAAGAGAATATGACCCCGCCTGACGGCCAGCCCGATGGCATGGGAGGCAATATGATGGGAGGCCGGGGTGGATTCTCGGTACAGGGAGATTTTTCCATCACAGGATATTCCTCCTACACCGCCATGCTCTCCCTGTTTGGTGAGGACGGTAGCCTGTCCATTACCGACGGCCAGATGTTTGACGCAGAGAGCAGCGATCCCACTTGTGTGATCAGCGATGAACTGGCTTTGTACAACGACCTTTCCGTTGGGGATACCATTACCCTTGCAAATCCCAATTATGAGGACGAAACCTATGAACTCACGGTGAGCGGTATTTATACCAACGCTTCCTCCGACGAAGGAAACAGCATGTTTTCCCGCTCCGACCCCGCCAACAATATTTATATGAACTATAACGCTCTTTCCGCCATTATTGACGCTTCTGCTGAGGCGGGCAATGTGACCGAAGATGATGATGGGGAAGAAACCGATGCGGCTCTGCGTGGGGAAACCCTCTTTACCTATACCTTTGCGTCGGTGGAGCACTATGAAAGCTTTTCGGAAAAGGTGTATGACCTGGGGCTGAGTGAAGACTATATTGTGTCCTCTCAGGATTTGGCGTCCTTTGAAAACAGCCTGACCCCGCTGAATACGCTGAGCACCATGGCTGGATGGTTTTTCCTGGTGGTATTGCTGGTAGGTGGCGCGATTCTGGTAGTGCTCAACCTGTTTAATCTTCGGGAACGCAAATATGAAATCGGCGTTTTGGCGGCTATTGGTATGAAAAAGCGGAAAATTGCCGCTCAGTTTGTGTGTGAACTGTTCTGTGTCACGCTGGTGGCCTTCCTGATTGGCACCACAGCCGGAGCGTGTATTTCCGTTCCGGTAACCAACCAGCTTTTGGCAGGTCAGGCCCAGAGCAGCCAGCAGAGCAATGAGCAAATTGCTGGAAATTTTGGATTTGAGCCGGGCGATATGCCACAGGGAAGCCTTAACGGCGGTGGAAAAATGGACGCTATGGGCGGAGGTGATATGGGAGGCCGCGGTGGTATGGAAAATGCCGGAGGCCCGGTTTCCTACATCACTTCAGTGGCCAGCGCTACGGATTTGACAGTCGTTTTGCAGCTCATTGGGGTTGGAATCCTACTGACCATTGTGTCCAGTCTGGCGGCAGTGGTCACCATTACCCGCTATGAGCCGCTAAAAATCCTTTCCAGCAGAACCTGACGGGAGGCACAGTCATGAGTATTTTAAAAATGGAAGACGTTTGTTACCGGTATGATAAAAATTCCCCGAACGTCCTAAACCATGTAAACTTTGAATTTGACGCGGGGAAAATTTATGCCATCGTGGGAAAATCCGGCGCCGGAAAAACCACACTGCTGTCGGTTCTGTCCAGCCTGGCATCTCCTACCGGCGGGCGCATCAGCCTCAACGGGGAGGACATCGGAAAAATTGACAAGTACCGGTTCCGCAGCAGCTATATCGGCGTAGTGTTCCAAAGCTTTAATCTGCTTCCCCATCTGACGGCCGCAGAAAACGTGGTGCTGTCCATGAATATTTCCGGGAAGAGCATCCCCCACAAAAAACAGCGGGCCATTGAACTCTTAGAAAAAGTAGGCCTCAGCACAGAAGAAGCCAGCCGCCGGGTGCTCAAGCTTTCCGGCGGGCAGCAGCAGCGGGTAGCAATTGCCCGGGCCATTTCCTATGAGCCGCAAATCCTGCTGGCCGACGAACCTACAGGAAATCTGGACGGAGAGACCCAAGACGAGATTATGGCTATCTTCCGGCAGCTGGCCAACGAAGGGAAATGTGTGATTTTGGTGACCCATTCACCTCAGGTGGCCGCGGCTGTGGATGTCGTGTATGAGCTTTCCAAAATTTCCCGCCCACAAAACGCCAAAAAGCAGGCAGCTGAATCGTAAAAAAGTCTAATAGAAACATACAAGCCGCAGTTTTTACGGGAACTGTGGCTTTCTTTTGTCTTCCTATCCGCGTTTATGGTTACTCCCATTATTTTGATAGTCAAAAACCCCCTATGCCGTTCATCAACAGCACAGGGGGTTTGTTTGTGTTTTATGATTCTGTTATGATTCTTTTGAAATTCAGCGGATTACCCGTACCCGGATAATAGGCTCCATACCGGCCAGACTGGTCACAGCATCGTCTGCCAAATCGCCGGAAACGTCGAAAATCGTGTAAGCATAATCCCCACGGGACATGCTCTGCATGTTTTCAATGTTAACGCCTGCATTGCCCACCGCGCCGGAGAACAGGCTGATGGTATTGGGCACGTTCCGATGCAGGATGCAAATACGAATCAATCCTTCGGCTCTGGGCATGCTCACCGCCGGCATATTCACCGAGTTGCGGATATTGCCGTTTTCCAGATAATCCTTCAATTCCTCCACAGCCATGCTGGCGCAGTTGTCCTCGGATTCTGGGGTGGAAGCGCCCAAATGCGGGATAGCGGTTACGCCCTCTACGCCCAGCAGTTCGTCATCCGGGAAGTCGGTGACATAGGCAGCAGCCTTACCGCTTTCCAGTGCAGCCACCAAGTCAGCGGATTTTACCAGCCCGCCGCGGGCGAAGTTCAAAATTCGGACGCCGTCCTTCATCTTGGCCAGAGAGTCGGCATTGATCATTCCCTTGGTGTCTTGGTTTTGGGGCAGGTGCAGGGTAATATAATCGCAGTTAGCATAAATTTCGTCCAGAGAACGGGCGTGGCGCACATTGCTGGACAATCCCCAAGCGGCGTCTACCGACAGATAGGGGTCATAGCCGAACACCGTCATGCCCAGTGCTTCGGCAGCGTTGGCCACCAGAATACCGATGGCGCCCAGGCCGATAACGCCCAGGGACTTGCCGGAGATTTCGGGGCCTACAAAAGCGGACTTGCCTTTTTCCACCAGTTTGCCGACCTGCTCGCCTTCGCCCTTGAGGGTCTTCACCCAGTCCATACCCTTGGCAATCTTACGGGAAGCCAGCAGCAAGCCGCAGACTACCAGTTCCTTCACGGCATTGGCATTTGCACCGGGGGTGTTGAATACCACAATGCCCTTCTCGCTGCACTTGTCAATAGGGATATTGTTCACACCGGCTCCGGCTCTGGCAATAGCCAGCAGGCTTTCCGGCAGTTCCATGTCGTGCATAGCGGCAGAACGCACCAAAACGGCGTCTGCATTGGCAAGTTCGGCTCCAACGGTATAGGTATCCCCGAAGCGGCCGGTGCCGACGGGGCTGATTTTATTCAGGCAGTGAATCTGATACATGATTAGCCATTCTCCTTTTCAAACTGCTCCATAAAGGCGACCAGCTTTTCGACGCCTTCCACGGGCATTGCATTATAAATCGAAGCACGCATACCGCCAACGGTACGATGGCCCTTCAGGTTGACAAAGTCTGCGGCGGCGGCTTCCTTCACGAATTTTGCGTCCAGTTCCTCGTTGCCGGTAACAAAGGGAACGTTCATCAAAGAGCGGTCCTCCGGAACAACGGTGCCCTTGAACAGCTTGGAAGAATCCAGGAAGCTGTAGAGCAGACCGGCCTTCTTTTCGTTAATCTTCTTCATTTCCTCCAGGCCGCCTATATCATTTTTCAGCCACTCCAGCACCAGCTTCATAATGTAAATTGTATAGCAGGGAGGGGTGTTGAACATGGAGCCATTGTCGGCATGTGTTTTATAATTAAACATAGTGGGCGTAATGTCCATGGCATTTCCAATCAAATCCTCGCGGATAATAACCACGGTAAGGCCGGCAGGAGCCATATTTTTCTGTGCGCCGGCATACAGAACGCCGAATTTGGAAACATCGATAGGTTCACTCAGAATGCAGGAAGAAACGTCGGCTACCAGCGGTACATTGCCGGTTTCAGGCAATTTGGTATAGCGGGTGCCATAAATAGTGTTGTTCATGCAGATGTGGAAATAGTCGGCATCGGGCGTAAAGGTAGCCGGGTCCAGCTTGGGAATGTAGGTGAAGGTTTTATCCTTGGAAGAGGCTACCACATTCACATCGCCATACCGTGCGGCTTCCTTATAGGCTTTGGTTGCCCATTGACCGGTAAGCACATAATCGGCCTTGCCGCTTTTGGTCATCAGGTTCATGGGAACCATGGCGAACTGGGAGGATGCACCGCCCTGCAGGAACAATACCTTATAGTTATCGGGGATTCCCATTACTTCACGCAGCAAACTCTCCGCAGATTCGATAATGCCCCCGTACACCTTAGATCGATGTGACATTTCCATAACGGACTGGCCGGAACCCTGATAGTCCAGCATTTCGTCGGCAGCGCGGCGAAGGACGGGTTCGGGAAGAATCGAAGGGCCTGCGGAAAAATTGTACACGCGTTTCATAAGGGTACCTCCAAAAAAATAGAATTACATACGGAAATTCTGTTGATTTCCGCAAATATGACATAATTATAACGCTTTAATTTGATAAAGTCAATCGGAATTTCACAGTTCTGGTAAAACTTTTTGACACTTTTTGAGAAGCTTTGCACAAAAAAAGCCGCCTCCAATATGCCTAAAGTTCGCTGAATATGAAAAAATCATGAAGAAACATAGCTGCGGCTATTAAAAAAACATGTATCTTTCCGGAAAAGTTAAACCAAATCTTGCGTATAGACAAAAGGAAAAGAACATGGTATACTTGAAAAAATGTAGTTTTCAACGAGAAATATAGTTTTCAGTTGAGAATCTTTGTAGTAGTTGCGGCCATATTTTGATAAGGTCGTCTGGGTCTTACGCATAAGGAGTGTAAAAGATGAAAGTAACCGCCGTTTTAGGAAGTCCAAGAGCTAACAGTGTTTCTTCTGCCGTTGCCCGTCGCTTGCTGCAGGGCGCTGCAGATGCAGGACATGAGGTTATAGTATATGAAATCAATAAAATGAATGTGAAAGGCTGCCAGGGCTGCGGCTATTGTAAGAATCACAATGCTGATTGCTGTATTCCCGATGACATGAAAGCTTATTGGAAAGACCTTCACGAGTCGGGGGCGCTGGTGGTAGCGGCGCCGAACTATTTCTCCCAGGTGTGCGGCCCGATGATTACCTTTATGAACCGGCATTACTGCCTGACAGGAAAAGACCGTCTTCCGCGCTTGGAGCCGGGAAAAAAGCTGGTGGGGATTTTGTCAGAGGGGATGCCAAAGCCCTATGAAGCCTCGGAAAAAAATTTCCGGTGGTTTTTGGAATGTCTGTCCGGAAGGAGCATGACGGTGCTGGAGCCCTTGTTTGCCAGTGCAGGCATGAAGCCGGAGGACTTGGACGCACTGATGGAGAAAGCGTATGAAACAGGCAAAGGCCTGTAAAAATATGTCCGATACAATAGGATGAGGAGGATACTCTATATGAAAATCAGTGATGTCGCAGCGATTCTCGACGCCCAGGTTCTGGTGGAAGGAGACATGGATACCGAGGTAAAGACCGCCTGTGGGAGCGATATGATGAGCGATGTGCTGGCTTTTGTCAAAGACCAGTCAGTATTGCTCACCGGGCTGATGAATCCCCAGGTTGTTCGAACGGCGGAAATGATGGATATGCACTGCATTATTTTTGTGCGAGGCAAAAAGGCAGACCCGACGGTACTGCAGCTGGCAGAGCAAAAAGACATGACGGTTCTGCAAACCCGATATAGAATGTTTACAGCCTGTGGAATGTTGTATGAAGCAGGACTCCGGGGAGGATGTGAGAAGGAATGAGCGGGCTTTCACTGAAATACGAGGTGCCCGGGGACGATTTTACCCGAGCAGGAGAGGCCTCCAGCGATGTGAAGCGGAAGCTGAAAAAGTTGGGTTATGACCCGGATGCTATCCGGCGGGTAGCCATTGCCATGTACGAAGGGGAAATCAATATGGTCATTCATGCCGGCGGCGGAGTGGCGCTGGTCAACATATCTCCCGAACGGGTGGATATTGTGCTGGAGGACCACGGGCCGGGTATTGCCGATGTGGAGAAGGCGATGCAGGCGGGCTATTCCACGGCTCCGGACCAGGTTCGCTCTCTGGGATTTGGAGCCGGCATGGGGCTGCCCAATATGAAAAAATATACCGATGAGATGACCATTGAAACGGAAGTGGGGAAGGGTACAACGTTACGAATGACGGTGATGGTTCATCAAAAGCAGTGATGGGAGGCGAGGAGTTGGATCGGTTTTTTCACTCGGTAACCTTGGACAAAGAAAAGTGTGTGGGCTGTACCAACTGTATCAAACGATGCCCCACCGAGGCAATCCGTGTGCGGGACGGAAAGGCCCAGATTATCTCCGAACGGTGTATTGACTGCGGGGAGTGTATCAGGGTATGCCCCCACCACGCGAAAAAGACCCGGTTTGACCATATGGAGCGTCTGAAAGAGTTTGCATATACCATTGCCCTGCCTGCACCTACGCTGTATGGTCAGTTTAACAATCTGGATGATATTGATTTTGTACTTACCGGCCTGAAAGCGATGGGCTTTGACGAAGTGTTTGAAGTTTCCCGGGCAGCGGAGCTGGTTTCGGAAGCAACCCGCCGCCTGATGTCGGATGATTCTTTGCCCCGGCCGGTTATCAGTTCGGCTTGTCCGGCGGTGGTGCGGCTGATTCGGGTACGGTTCCCGGATTTGTGTCCCCATGTGCTCCCCTTGCGCTCGCCTATGGAAACGGCGGCAGGATTTGCCAAAACCGAAGCCGTAAAAAAAACGGGGCTGCCCATGGAAAAAATCGGCTGCTTTTTCATCACGCCCTGTCCGGCCAAGGTGACGGACATTAAGCAGCCCATTGGGGTGGAAAAATCCATGGTGGATGGCGCCATTGCTATCAGCGAGATTTTCCCCACGCTTTCTTCCAAAATGGATAAGCTGACCCAGATTGAACCGATTTCCGAGTCCGGTATCATCGGCGTCAGCTGGGCTTCCAGCGGTGGGGAAGCGGCGGCGCTTCTCAACGACAAATATCTGGCAGCGGACGGCATTGAAAACGTGATCCGGGTGTTGGAAGAGCTGGAGGACGAACGGATTCGGGAGCTGGACTTTATCGAGCTCAACGCTTGTTCCGGCGGTTGTGTGGGCGGTGTGTTGTGCGTGGAAAATGCTTATGTGGCAAAAGCCCGTCTGCAGAGGCTGCGCAAATATCTGCCGGTGTCAAAAAACCACTTGAAGGAGGAAATCCCCAAGGGCATGAACTGGCAGGAATCGCTGGAGTTTGCGCCGGTGCTCACGCTGTCGGATGATTTGGACGAGGCCATGCAGATGATGATGGACATTGATGAAATCTGCAAAAAGTTCCCGAGCCTGGATTGCGGCGCCTGTGGAGCACCTTCCTGTCATGCATTGGCAGAAGACGTGGTGAAGGGGCTTGCCAAAGAAAGCGATTGTGTGTTTGTACTGCGGGAGGAAATCCAGCAGATGGCGGACATTTTTCAAAATATTTCGGGCAAGGGAAAGACTCATTAAACAGCTTGCGGGATGGTGTTTTGCTCTCTCTATATATCAATGAAAAGGAAGTGATTCCATGACGGTTCAAAATTTGGTAGATACGCTCTCTCTCAAGGTGCTGGCCGGGGAGGATGAGTTGGAACGGGAAATTCTTGGCTGTTATGCCGGAGACCTTCTCAGCTGGGTAATGGCCAGAGCGGAAAGCGGCGACGTATGGCTGACGGTAATGGGGAATATTAACGCCGTGGCAGTTGCTTCCCTGACAGACTGTGCCTGTATTGTGCTGACTGAATCGGCGGCTCTGGATGAGGACGCCAAAAAGCGTGCGGATATGCAGGGGATTCCCATCCTCACCACGGAACAGGATACCTATGCCATGGCAATAGCGGTTTCCCGGCTGCTGCCTGAGGCGGCACAATGAAGCTGCGGTATGATTTGCATCTTCATTCGTGCCTTTCCCCTTGTGGGGACACGGATATGACACCCAACAACATTGTCGGCATGGCAAAGCTGTTGGGGTACGATATCATTGCCCTTACCGACCACAACAGCTGTCTGAACACGCCGGCTGCCGTAAAAGCGGGGCAGCGGCTGGGAGTTACAGTGGTGCCGGGGATGGAGCTTTGCACCCGGGAAGAGGCTCACGTGGTATGTTTGTTTCCCACCGTAGAGGCTGCGCTGGCTTTTGGAGAATGGGTGCGGGAAAAATCCCCGGAGATTCTCAACCGGCCTGGGATTTTCGGTGAACAACTGGTGCTGGACGAAGAGGACCAGGTGATTGGAAAAGAGGAAAAACTGCTGATTGCGGCGGCGGACATTGGCATATATGAGGTGCTGCCTCTGGCCAGAAGCTATGGCGGGACTGCGTTTCCGGCTCACGTGGACAAGGATTCCTATAGCGTTACGGCGAGCCTCGGCGAGATTCCGCCAGAAATTGGGTTTCTTTGTGCCGAGCTGAGCCCCCGGGCAGACCGGGAAAAAGTGCTGAAGATGTATCCAGCCCTTTCCGATATGCGGATTTTGCAGGACAGTGATTCCCATTATCTTGAAAATATGCCGGATGCAGGACCTGTTTTGGAGCTGGAAGAAAATACAGCAGCATGTCTGATAGCGGTATTGGACAGAAAAATAGGATAAAATCTTTTTGTTTTGGTATCTTTAGTTTGCGTTCAAAAAAATGTTACAAAATATGTCGAATCAGATACAACAACGATACATTTTTGTGGTATACTGTTTGGGCGTAATGTGGTTCGTCTGAAATGGCTCTGTGCTTTTGCGGACGGCGTACCAGAAATCAGATTTTGAAAAAGGATGTGAGCCCATGCCCCAAAATCAGGAATTTGAGGATATTTACAGCAATTCACCAGAAAGTCAAAAAGGTAACGGTAAGAAAAAAAAGTCCCGCTGGAAAAAAATACTCATTGGCGTTATATCGGTGATATTGGTACTGGCAGGCGGACTTTTTTGTGTAGCCTGGTACTTTTTGGGAGACATGAATATTGACACCGATTTTCCAAAAACAGACAGTGAATTGGGGGTTGTCAGCAAGGACGGGCAGGATGATTCCATTACCAATATTGCATTATATGGAATTGATACCCGTACCCATGACGACCAGGGGCATGCGGACGCTACCATGATCCTTTCTATAGATAAAAAGCACAATAAGCTCAAGCTGATTTCCATTTTGCGGGATACGCAGGTGGAAATTGAAGGCTATGGCAAGGCCAAAATCACCACTTCCTATTGGTGGGGCGGCGCACCGCTGGCCATTAAGACCTTGAATCAAAATTTTGATTTGAATGTGCGCGACTATGTTCGGGTAAATTTTGACCAACTGGCTGACTTGATTGATGCATTAGGCGGTGTGGAAATTGACGTGACCCAGGAAGAACTGGAAGAAATCAATTTCCATATGCATGGTATCGACATTTATGACAAGGATTTGACACAAACCGGTATGGTAACCCTGAACGGCGACCAGGCCGTTTCCTATGCCAGAATCCGGAATATCGGTACCGATATGGCTCGTGCAAACCGTCAGCAAGAAGTGCTGAAAGCTATGCTGGGCAAGGTGGACAGTATGGGCGTTGCGGACTATCCCGGACTGATTAAAGAACTATCCCCCTTGGTAACCACTTCGCTGGACTACGGCGAGATGATTTCGCTGGCGAGTATTTTGGTGAACAATCCGAAGCTGGAAACCTATACCATCCCCGGAGAAGAGGAGGATGCCTGGGGTGGAGAGGACAACGGCGCCTGGGTGTGGAAGTATGATTTGGAAGCAGCTGGCGAGCATATCCACCGCATTATTTATGAGACAGATGGGGATGAATCTTCCTCTCAGAGTGCAGAATAATTCTGTCGAGAAAGCCATAACCAGCCACTTCATAGGCGTTGGGACGGATACTTTCAGGGGCTGCCCTGATTTGGCAATTTGAAAATTCACTCTTTTTATTACGGGAGCGCAGCAATCAAATTCTGATTCTGCGCTCCCAATTTTATGTTGGAATCTGGAGGGAATACAGGTTGGTTTTGATTCTGATAATAGGGCTGTTTCTCTGTCTTATAGGGTTCTTTTTGCTTTTTACATATGGAAGAATGATTCAAAAAGGAGAACCAATCACAGGGGAAATCTGCGAGATTGATGACGGGAACTTTTCTATGAAAGGCGGAACTTTCCATGGAATTTGGGTGCAATATAATAATAGACAGGGCGAAACGGTGAAAGTTCTTACTGTACACGGATTTGTCACCATTCTCTTTTGGAAAAAGAGAAAGCTTTTAAAGTTGCGAAAAAAGTATTTGGGGAAACAGGTACAGGGATACCTGAAGGCAGGCAAATATCCTAAAGTGATTTTACGAAAATTTATGTGGAAAAATATCATTCTGAGTTTGTTTTCACTGTTTTTGGGAGGAAGTTCGATTGTAGCTATCATTTTTGTATCATGAAATCGAATTTGGTATCGCTTTTTTGTTGTCAATAGCGTATAATAGATAACAGTGAATCGGAAAATTGACCGGCTGGAAAAATAGCCGGATAAGGAGGATGCTTATGAGACGAGAACCTGTTTTGGTAGTCATGGCAGCCGGCATGGGCAGCCGGTATGGCGGTATGAAACAGATGGACCCGGTGGGCAAACATGGGGAAATTATTATTGACTATTCGTTGTTTGACGCGATACGTGCCGGATTTCGCCGGGTGATTTTTATTATCCAGCGCAAAAACGAGAAAGATTTTCGGGAAATGGTCGGCGACCGAATCAGCCGCTATATGGAAGTACAGTATGCCTTTCAGGATTTGAACGATTTGCCGGAAGGTTTTGCGCTGCCGGAAGGGCGCACAAAGCCCTGGGGAACCGGCCATGCAGTGCTGGCCTGTCGGAATCTGATTGACGCTCCCTTTGCCGTTATCAATGCGGATGATTTTTATGGTCGCGAGGGCTTTGCTAAAATCTATCAGTTCCTCAGCAGTCTAGAGGAGGGGGATACTTCCCACTTTGCCATGGTAGGATATATTCTCAAAAATACGCTGACCGACAATGGTTATGTGTCCCGGGGGGTATGCTCTTTGCAGGGGAGCCGCCTGGTTGGCATTACCGAGCGTACCCGGATTGAAAAGGACGGGGATGGCGCCCACTATAGTGAAGATGACGGAAAAACCTGGACGCCTCTTGATGCGGAAAGTACGGTTTCCATGAACTTGTGGGGATTCCCGGCATCTATTTTGAAAGAGATGGAAAGCCGTTTCCGTGTGTTTTTGGAAAAGGCTATAAACGAAAATCCTCTGAAAGGCGAATATTATCTGCCGGGTGTAGTCAACGAGCTTCTGGCAGAAAATAAGGCGGAGGTCAAAGTGCTTTCTTCCCATGACAAGTGGTATGGCATGACCTATCGGGAGGATAAACCGGTAGTACAGGCAGCGCTGCAAAAGATGGCAGAAGAAGGCATTTATCCAGAGCCGCTATTTGAATGAAAATTGCGGAATTGAAATATTCTACAGCAGTAGGTTTACCAACAAAATGAAAACAAGCAGGAAGCTTTTTACAAAAGGCGTCCTGCTTGTTTTTTTATTGGGAGTCGATTATTCCAGCTTTTGAATTTTTCGGAAAATTTCCTGCATACGCACATCGATTTCAGCAATGGAGCGGGCGCTTTCAAGCATAGCCTCGCAGATTTCCGGCGGGATTTTTTTCTCGGATTTATACCGCAGGTCGTGCTCCAAGCTGGCCCAGAAATCCATGGCCACTGTGCGAATCTGCACTTCCACCGTTACATGCTCCGTGTGTTCCGAAAGAAAGACCGGGATGCGCAAATCCAAATGCAGGCTTCGATAGCCATTATAGTTGGGATGTTTGATATAATCCTGTACCTTTACCAGTTCAATATCCGACTGCCTGAGCAGCATATCGGCTACATCATATACATCGTCAATATAGCAGCATACCACCCGAATACCAGCAATATCGTTCAGGTTCTTTTTAGCGGACTCCACACTGATTTCGCAGCCCTTTTTTTTCAGTTTTTTCAAAATACTGGGGGAAGATTTCAGACGGCTTTCCACATGATGAATGGGATTACGGGCAAAACGGACGTTGAATTCTTCATTCAGAATTTCCAGTTTGGTTTGGATTTCCTTAATAGCGGCTTTGTAAATATGCTGTAATGCTAAAAATTCCTGAAGACTGTTAAACAGTTCGTCAGCCGCCCCTGCCAAAAGGGCGTCATGCTCAGAAATGCGGGATTCCATAGCTCATGTCCTTTCTGTAAAACGTCACAACAAAGGGTTTTCATATTTCTATCATAACAGACAAAACGCAAAATGTACAGGAAATCTCTGTCGAAAGCGTGGGGATTTTCTTACTCTGAAAAAGGACAGCCCCTCACACAATTTTCAGTGGGTACATAGAATGTGCAGGGGGCAGTTTGCCCTTCGCATATGATACAGATGCAAAAAAGGAGCGATGCACATGAATATTTATCGGCCATCCGATCCTTGCAAGCAAAACTGTGGGAGGGGCTGTCAGTGTCATCCGGAACCAGCTCCCTGCTGCTGCTGTCCGGGCCCGACCGGTCCACAGGGGCCACGGGGGCCTATGGGGCCAACAGGCCCTCAGGGAGTACAGGGAATCCAGGGGATTGAAGGTCCTACCGGAGCAACAGGCCCCACTGGCGTTGCACCG
>OBYM01001049.1_pt1 | contig 12895 bp, 9 predicted proteins | sample 1538191 | NCBI WGS metagenome assembly OBYM01 (sample SAMEA2580165, study PRJEB22360) | human gut metagenome | biome: human gut; feature: human-associated habitat; material: faeces | place: Denmark | collected 2008/2010 | reverse complement strand
GCTCCGCATCGGGAGCCTGTTCCTCAATCTCTTTCTTGGTTCTTGCCATGGTATGGGTTCCTCCTTTGGTTGATGATGTGGGTTATGGGGGCGGACAATTAAAAATCCGCCGGCGGCCGGGAGCTCTCGTAGAGCGTCTTGGGCCGTTTGGCGGGCTTTGCAGGGAGTTCCGAGGGCTGACCGCCGGATGGCGGCGTCTTGGGGACGGGCGCCTTCGGCTTTGCCTGTGACGGCTTCGCTTTAACGGGCGGCTTTGCGGCGGCGGCAGGCGCCGGTCCGGGCGGTTTGTCCATGTCGGGTTCAGCAGGCATGGACTGAGCCGGTGGCTCCGGCGGCCGAGCCGGCGCCGGGTCGGTTTGGTAGCGCTGGATACTGGTGCGCTCGCACTCTTTGGCATAGGGATGCTCAGTGAAGTCGAACTTCTTGGCCCGGAGCACCTTCTGGCCGCGCAGGATGATCAACAGCTCATCGTTGGGGAGCCGGAGCACCTCGTCCGGGGTCAGCACCCGCCGCCGGCCGATCCCCTCCGGGTAGCGGTACTGGGGGATGACCTGCGCCAGGGCGAGGCTCTGCCGCGTGGTCATGGTGGAGTTGACCTCCACCGTCATGTCCCCGCTGCGGGCGCTGAAGTACTCCGCGGTCACGTCATCCGTGGCGCCCAGCATGATCTGGGTATCGGCGTTGCCCAGCAGCTCCGCCCACAGGTTATTGGGGTAGCGGTTTTGCAGCTGGGGAAGGCTTTGCGAACACATGATGACCTGGAGCGCTCTCGACCTGATGGTGGACAGCCGCCTGCCGAAATCCTTGATGGTGCCGATGTTGTTCATCTCGTCCAGGATGATGTTGACCGGCACCTTGCAGCGCTGTTCCGGGGTGCTGTCGGCGTAGCGCACGAGCTTGATGAACAGGAAGGCGAAGAACAGGGCCGACAGGAACTCCAGGGAGGAGTTCTGATCATCCAGGATGATGTAATAAGCGCACTTGCTCCAGCCCGGCTCAGACAGGTCGATGTCGGAACTGCGGGTGATCCGCCGCACGGCCTCGCTCTGGAGCACCTGGAGTCTGGTGCCAAGGCCCAAGACGATGCCTGCGCGCACGGTGTCGCTGGCCTGGCTGAACAGGCTGTACGGCCCCTTGGCCGGATGGCCGATAGGCAGCCGGTCAAAGAGCATGGTGAGTTCCTTCTCTGTGTGCTGGGAGAGCATCTGATAGACGGCGGCCAGGTTCCGCTCCTCCGGCGTGCGGGTGCTGTCCAGGTCCACATAAAGGATCAGGCTCTTGAGCAGATTGCTCTCGCCGTTGTCCCAGAAGTGGTCGCCCTTCTCATCGCCCTTCGTGTTGGAGATGATCACGTCGGTGAGGATCTGGGCCATGAGGGTGTCGCCGCCCAGGTCGAACATGCAGTTCCAGGAGTCGCTGAACTCCGGCTGCAGGAGGTTATAGACCCGCACCTTATAGCCGTGCTTCTTGAATAGCTCCGCCGTGTCGGCGAACATCTCCGACTTTGGATCCGCGACCACCACCGACTCGCCGCGCCGGATGCTCTGGAACAGGGCAGGCCGGATGACGCCCCTGGACTTCATGGTGCCGCTGGCGCCGAAGACAGCGATGTGCTTATTGAGCCGGGTGTCCTCCGGCAGACAGATGACGGAGCCGCGCTCCGTCTTGCCCAGGATGATCCCCTTTGCACGCTCCGGACCGGCCACCTCCAGCACGGAGCGCATCTCCTTCTCGCTCATCCAGCCAGATGTGCCGTAGGTGCCCCGCTTGCTGCGGGTAAAATTGCGGGGGTCGTAGTCGTTGCTCCCAAATCGGTTTTGGAGCCGGACGAATGCGAACAGGCCGCCTGCCAGCACCGCCGTGAAGAGGGTACATTTCAGGCCGCTCCCCGTCATGGCGCTGCGCCAGCAAACAAGGGGTGAGAAGTAGATGGCGCCCATGGTGGCCTTGCCGGTCATGCCTCCGTCGGCCAGCCACTTTTGGTAGCCTATCGTAAGTTGGTTGATAAGGCCGCCCAGATAGAGCAAAGCCGCCATACCCAGTATGACGGCGAGTGCAATCCCTACTGCACGAACAGACTTATTTTTCATCGCATCAACTCCCTTCGTCTGTCCTCTCCCCTGCTCCAATCCCGAGCGCTTCTTCCAAATCCGGCATGCTGATCTCCCGCAACTGTGCCCGACCGCCCATATACTGATCCACAAACTGACTTTGCCAGGGATAACACAGGATCTCGTATGGGGCGGCGCTGTGCTCCAGTGCTTGCCTCACCCGCACCAGTCGGGCGATGTCGCCGTCCAGGTGGGAGAGGATCAGGGTGTTCCCATCCTGTGCGTCATACTCCATCACGCCGGGCATCCTCACACGCATCCGCTCCGGGAATACCGCGGCAAGCACCTGCTCATGCCAGTCTGAGAGCGTCAGGAGGCGTAGGAGGCGAGTGCCCTGCTCGGTCATGGGGATAAAATGCACATGGGGATAGATCCGGTCAAAGCGCAGCTCCATGCGCCGGCTCTTGTCGGACTCCAGCAGGGTCTGCAGCGCCAGGTCCATATGCTCTCCCAGCAGGATGGCATGGTCTGCCCGGGCGGGGCCCGCATTCATGCGGGCCAGCTCCTCCAGATGCCGGGCGGTCTTGAACTCGCCCATCCCGCTCCACTTCATCACGGCGTCCCTTGTGTTGTAGACAGCGTAACAGTACCCCGGGCTGAAGATGGCGCCGGTGAGGCGGGTGAAGATGGTCTTGTTCATCTCGGTATTGTCCAACTGCTTGACCGATTTTGCCGGGTAAAAGCAGGCATATGCCGGCACGACCTGCCGGATTGCCTGCTTCTGCAGGGGCGGCAGCAGGAAGGGGCGTGTTTCTACTCCGGCCCCCATACAGATTGCCACCGATTCCGCGACCCGATGATTTCGCTCCACATGGCTTGCACTCCCGGAGAAGCGGTGACCGCCGGTGGCGGCAAGATACCAGCTGAGGGCTGCCGGGTGCAGGGCCTGCAGGAGCGGCAGGGCGCTCCTATACAGCCGGATCGTCCGCCTGTTCCCCCTCCCGCTGGTGGTGAGCATTTTGCAAGCGCCGAGGTCTGCCCCGGCGGGGGTGCGGAAGTGCTGCACCACCTCCAGCCTTCTGACCAACTCCTCCAGCGTCCGGACACTACCCAGCAGGTGAAGGGAGCGGTAGGGGTACTCACCGCAGATGGCCAGCAGGAGCAGCAGGCGCCAGACGTGGCTGCCGGGCCGGAGCGTGATCATTCGGACTGCCCGGGGTCATCGGGATTTAAGGCATGGCTGTTGCTCTCTTTGCCGCAAATCGGCTCCCGGTCGCGCTTGGGAACCCCTGTCTTTTCGGGGATCTTGCGCCGTTTCGGATTTACGTGTGCCTGCGGCCTGGAAACGGGCCTCAAATCCCGTATCTTTTCAGGCCCATATTTCGCTCGTAACATACAGGGTATCCTCCTTCAGATCGTCCGCCTGCTCCGCCGCCAGCCACTCGGGAAACCGGCTGGCGGGCACCACATACGCCTCTGTGCAGTCCACCTCCCCGGCCGCGCTGCAGTAGTAATGGGCGCATCGCCGGGGGGCGTCATCCGGCAGCAGGTAGAGTGTGATGATGTCGGTCACCATGTTGACCTCAATGTTGTCATGGTCGCGGTAGGCCCGCTCCGGCCTGCCGCGCTGATACACATGCCGGTAAGCCAGCACGCAGCTGCGGTAGCGCGCCGGCGGCTTGCCGTCGAAGTAGCGTCGCAGGGCGGGATAGAGATACTGCTGGATATAGATAGGCGATCCCGTTCCCTTCTTTGGAAGGAGCGCGGGGATCTTCAGCAGAAACCATCCCCGCCTGGCGTAGCCCATCTCAATAGGCACGGTGTCCAGCAGCATCTGCTCCGTCAATTCCGCTGCCTTCGGGTGCCCGGTATAGGCCGGAAGCACCCGTGCGAGCAGTGCCAACTTCTCCACCTCCGCGGAGAAGGCAAAGGCAGAACCGAACGCGCCCGCCATATCCTCCCGTTCCAGCAGGCGCCGGGTGCGGGCAAGCTCTACAGCGGCACGCTCCATCCGGCGCTCGGCCCCGGCCAAAGCCCGCCCAAAGTCAGACTGCGCCATCCCGGCCTCCCTCGCTCTCTGTGTAAAAGCGCACATCGGGCACCTCCTGACCGTTGTAGTCCACCGTGGCAAACAGGCACGGGACACTCGGCAGCACCAGCTCCTGCGCCATCCGGATATGAGGCAGGACAAAAATGTACCGCAAATCCTCCTGCGGCTGGAGCAGGCGGGCCAGATGCTGCTCCCCGTCGTAGAGGACAACGATCTCATAGCCGATGTCCTCTTTGAGGAAGAAGATCTGGGACGGATAAGTGGCCGGATAGTGGGCCATGGGCTCCACCTTGTCGATGAACTGCAAAAGCACCCACACCGCGAGGATCATGCGCGGGTCCGGCTGACACATGGGGTCAACTCCCAGATAGTACCCGCCGGAAATGTCATAGAGCAACACGTCACGCTTCAGCCCCCGGATGATCTTCTCCGCCGTCTGGGGCGGCTTGTCCTTCAGCATGCGGACTACCTGCGTCTTGGTCAGCGCGCCATACTCCGTCAGCCAATGGATAATGTACTGTTCCTCCTGCAGCAGCATGGGCCAATCACCCCCTTCCCCTTGTGTGCATAATCTCCAGGAATGCGTAATCTGCTCCTTATGCGTATTTCCTCATGGCGCAGCGCCAGAGCCTGTGGGAGGTGGTCCAGCAGAAGTCCGACGAGTTTGGCGTCCAGTTTCACGCCGGCGAGGCTGGAGAGGTAATCGCAGGTACGCCGAATGCTCCACGGCCGCTTATAGGGGCGGGGCGAAAGCAGGGCGTCAAAGACATCGGCAACCGCGACCATCTTCGCATGGGGATGGATCTCATTCCCGCGCAGGCCCAGATAGCCGCTGCCGTCCAGACGCTCATGGTGCTGGAGCGCCACGGCGGATGCGGTGCGCATGGCGCCGTGGGTATGGATCAGGATATGGGCGCCGATGGCAGTGTGCATGCGCATGATCGCATGCTCCTCTTCAGTCAGCGGCCCGGTCTTGCCGAGGATGGCGGGCGGGATGGCCGTCTTGCCGATGTCGTGGACAAGGGCGGACTGGGTAACTGTCCTCACCTCGGAGTCCGGTAAGCCGGCCAGCTTGGCCAGCAGTTCGGATAGTGCCGCCGTGCGGCGGCAGTGGGCCTGTTCTTCTCGGCTAAGGGGTTTGATGTACGTCATCTCTCTGTTCCTCCAGGATATAATGATTTTTGGCCCTCATCTGTTGCGATGTAAATGCTGATCCGTCCCATATCATTCCCAGCGCATCCAGCCGGTCGATTTGTTCCTGAGTAATGTGTGAGCCTTTTATTGTCCCTTTGCGAGCACACCTCATTCGCTGTATAAAATATCCCAGCTTACAGCCGGTATCCGGATCAATATAATTAGTTGGGACTAAAATGTGTCCATATTTCTGGCGAAATCTAACTAATTCACCGTAGTATTCATCAAAGGATTTGGGTGATGGACTGATTTGCCATTCCATACCAAGTGCATCCAACTGTGCGATTTGCTCCTCGGTAAGATGAAGGGATTGGTCTTTTCCCTTTTTGTAAGCGCGGGCACGTGAAATGAAAGCCCCTAATTTACAACCGCTCTCTGGATCGACATAGTGCTGTGGCACCGTGATGTGTCCTTCTTTTCTGTAAAAACGGAGTAGTGGTTCATAGTACCAGTCAAAGTTTTTGAATATTCGTTTCGGTTGCTCCCATTCCATTCCAATTTCATCCAACATTTTAATTTGCGCCGTGGTAAGGCTGCCGCGTTCTGCGCCTTTTCGTATCCGACGGAGCCGGTAGATATAGGCGCCAATTTTGTGTCCTGTCGGACTTACATAACTTTTGGGAATAAGGAGGTGACCTTCATGCTCGTAGTAATCCTTCAGATCCGGGTAAATATCGTCAAAGGTATTGCGGTGGATAAACCTGGTTTTCTGATAGTTCTCCCAACCCGGTAAAGCGTTCAATACCTCTTCCCTATCTGCCGATAGTCTGCCCTGCCTAAGTGCTTGCACCTGGTACAGAAGCCATCTTCCAAGTTGGAGCCCATGATATATGGTTCTCCCACTTGGATACCTTCCATATTCCTGAATGTAGTTCTCCAGCAACTTCAATGCTGAATTCCATCTGTTTTTCAAAGTGAACAGATGGTCAAACTTATCCAACACCAGTTGAAACTCGGCAGCATTACCGCACACAGAGAAAGGGATCTCCAGTGTCTTTCCGCCCTTACTTGTCTTATCAAAATGCGGGTTTAGAAACCTGAATTCGGGGCCATCCAGTGCTACGGCGGCATAATTGTTGACAAGGTCAAAAATAATGGGTGTGGTATCGGCTCCAGGCGTGGATGCCAAACATCGTCCGATCTGCTGTAGGTACACCGTTGGACTTTCTGTTGGACGGAGCATGACGATCCCATCAACGTCCTTGATGTGCAGCCCTTCGTTGAGCATATCAACGCAGAACAGCAGTCGGAATGCGTCCGTCTCGGTATCATTGAGAAAGGCTGCCAGTTCCTGATCCGCACTTTTGTTATCTGAGCGGCAGGAATAGCAGCGGGCATTGCCAACAGGAGCGAGCCATTGGATCATGGCGGATTGCGCATCTGTCAAACTATCCAGGTTCCTGCAGAACACAATCATTTTGGCATGGTTGCTTGGGAGATAAGTGCGCAGGATCTCCTCTACACCCGCTGCCGAGGTCATATTACGGCGCAGTTCCCGCAGGATGCTTTTACCTTTTTCACGGTCCTGTGTGGAGATAGAGTATGTGTCAAGTTCCCTTTCCTTGGCGCGGATTTTTTCCCCTATCAGAATATCGCCGAGTATATAATGCGGCACAGGAAGAATCCCGTCTTCCATGGCCTGCTGGATGGAATAATAATTGGCGACACAGTGACCAAATAGTTCCTCCGCCATATCCCGGACGCCTCGTTTGTCCAAATAGCGGATGGGGGTAGCAGTAAATCCAATTAGTTTTGCGGAATCATACTGTCGTACCAGCGTCTGCACAACTGTCCCCCATTCATCCGCTCCGCAGCGGTGGAATTCGTCCAGAATGATGTAGTCAGGCGCTAATGCGCGTTTCTCTTCACTGGATAGAAAACAGAGCCGCTGATAGGTCATCAAAATCGTGTTTTTCAGAATCGTTGTATTACCAGCATGCCGTCGTAGTTGTCGGAAAATATAGTTTGACGGTGCGAGATAAAGAAATCGTGCATGAGGATTTTCCTCAATCAAAGCAAGTGCGACAAAACTCTTTCCTGTCCCAGTTGGCTGAATCACAGCAGTCCTGGGGGAGTATTGTAAGGCCGTCTTCAGATTCTCAAATGCCACCTGGTTATGTGGATAAAGTTGAATTGCCGGCATGGCTTTCCCCCTCTCCTGAATCTTCACACTGGATATTCTCTTGTTCCGCGACACTGGCCACCGCCTTCAGCTCGTTGAGCATGGCCTCCAGCTCGGCGCGGTCAGTGGTGATCATCTGCTGCTCCTCCCTGGACGCCTTGATGATGACCGGCACTTTGTTGCTGTTGCTGGAGATCAGGGCCTCGCCGCGTTCGAACTGGGTGATGCTGCGGATTTCGGTGCGGGTGAGCTTCAGGACATCCTTGACATATTCCGCCTCATCTGGCTCCAGGTTCAGAATGATCTTCGTCTTTGAGTTATTGAGGATGGACCTCCCGTAGCGGCCATCCTCCAGCCCGAAGAAATCGGACAGGTCCTGTGTCGCTGCAACTGCACCTCCGCCGTACCCTCGGATAATTTTGAAAATCTCCAGGCAAAACTCCGCCGCCTGCCGGTTTGCCGAGCCACCAATCAGTTTCCAGATCTCGTCGATGAATACCATCTTCTTCTTTGTTCGGTCGGCCTTCACCTGGTCCCACACATAGTCCAGCGCGATCATCATGCCAACGGGGAGCATCTTGCCCTTCAGTTCGGAAATGTCCAGGACAACATAGCGGTTACTCAAATTGATGTTCGATTGGCGGTTAAAGCTCTGGGCGCTGCCGGTGACGAACCGGCTGACGATGGTGGCCAGGCGGGCGGTCAGCGGGCTCTCCTTGAGCACTTCATAGAGGTCACCCAGGATGGGCATGGTCTTGACCTTCCCGCTGCCGGGATCCTCATAGATGGAACTGTTGTCGTGGGTGATGCCGAATTTTGCATAGGTCTTGACCAGAGCCTCGTCCAGCATCTGCTCCTCTTCATTGGACATATCCGGAATCAGGAGGGAGAAGAAGATCATCAACTGCTGAATCTTTTTCGCCAGCATAGAGTCGATGTCGCTGTAATCCAGCTCGTCGATCAGTTCCATCTCCGGTGTGAGGGTGGGCCGGATCTCCATGACGTTGATACAGGCGCTGGAGCCGGGTGCCAGTTTGATATAAGTGCCGCCGATTTTATGGCAGGCCCGCTTGAACTCATGGCCCTTGAGCGGCGCCAGGATGTAGCACTGGACGCCGCGCATTCTCAATCTTAGCGACATCAATTGCATGGTAAAGGTCTTGCCGGCGCCAGAGGTTCCGCAGATGGTAAAATTGGCGTTCTTATTGACCTTGGTGTTGAAAGGGTCAACGATGCACAGGGAGTTGTTGTGCCGGTTGAGGCCCAGCAGGATACCGTTGTCGTCCGATAGCTCAAAGCTCGTGAACATATAGGTGGATGCAGCCCCGGACGTGAGCACGTTGCGCTTGGACTTGCGCTCCAGGCTGGGGTCGAGGTAGAGAAACGGCATAGTGGAGCGAAGCGCCGCCTCCTGCTGAAACAGGCAGTCCCCCACCTGGATGTCCATGGACTTCATCAGGTCGGTCATCTGCTGCTTGCGCCACTGGAGCTCGTCAAGGATGGGGGCGGACACTGTAATGAGCACCGTCATATAGAACAGGTCCTCATTCCGGCTGGACAGGCCCTGCTTGATGTAGTAGCCTGCCTGGATGGAGCCGGCAAGCTCCTCATAGTCCGTGGATGTGTCCTGCAGTTCCCGCAGCTTGGTGCGATTGAGCCGGATGCGCTGGGCCACCCGGTCAATGGTCTTGCCGCGGATCTCCCGGCGAAGGTGCAGATCCACATCGACGCCTTCGCCTGCATTGATCAGGGAGGACATCCAGCCGCCCCGCACCTGCTGCGGGAATCCGCTCTTGCGGATGTAGAGGTAGGTGTAGTACATACCGTCCATGACGATATAGCCCGGATGGCTCAGATCGAGGCCACGGGGCGCCACGAAATTGACGGCCCGGATCTTTGGGACAGGATCCACGCCCACCACCCGCTTCTTTGCCGTCATGGCATCCACCACCACGCGGTTGAGCCGGCTCTGGAAAGGGTCTTCCACGCAGGAGCGGCGGTTGAAGTACATATAGAGGATCTCCGCCACAAAGGCGTCTTCATCCTTGGGCTGCACGATACTGTTGCCGCACTGGGCGAAGTAGGTCCTGGCGTTCTGGGTCACCGTCTGAAGGGCGGCGTAGACCTCCCCGTAGTCGGTGTCTGACTGCCGGCGCACCGCCTCATACTGAAAGATCAGGAAAAACCGGCGGGTCAGGGCCTCCCGGCTCCCCTCCTCCTGGATGAAGCGGATGGTGCCCTCGCCCAGTTCCCGGCAGGCGGCAACATCTTCCTTTTCAATGTCCGCCTCCAGGCCGGCCACATAGCGGTCCGAGTCGGCCTTGCGGGTGACGGATTTGAACTGCAGGCGCATGGGCGAGATCTTGAGCCAACTGGCAAAGGTGGAGATGATGCCCCACTGCTCCTCATTGGAGCGGAGCAGGAAATTGATGGGCTCGATCTCCAGGATCTTCAGGTAGCGGCCGTCCGTGGTTTCAACGATGCCGTTTCGCAGGTCTTTGATCGGGATGTAGTCCTGGACGAACTCCAGGCGCTCGGCCTGCCTTCCCCGGCCGGGCGGAGCCTTTCGCCCCCGGGTGTTTCCTGTGCGTGTCTGATGTGCCATAGTGATAACCTATCCTCCTGTAATGGAGCTGGCGACGCCGCATCCAGAACAGAACGATGTGCGTGGCAAATTGGAGCAGGGAATCGCCGCCGATCCCCATGAGCGCGAATACGCCCATCGGCAGCAGCGTCATGGTCATCACCACGACCTTTGCGGTGACCGGCAGGTGCATCCACATCAGTTCTGGGTAGCCCACAAGCAGAAGCAAAAACACAGCCTCTATCGTGTTGCGGGTCTCCAGCATACCGCCCAACAGCTTCCCGGAATCGGTGTAGTTGGGCGGAATTGTATAGACATTGCTGAACTCTCGGTCATCCACTGGTGCCGGCCTCCTCCACATCAAGAGCCGCTGGGACAAGATCGCCCTCCAGGTCAACATCGTTCCTGCGGCGGTACTGGGTCACATAGTCAGGTGAGTTGAGAACCACGCCTGTCCCGCTGGCGCAGTGGACCCAGAGTTTATTTCCATCGGCATCCTTTCCCGCATAGAGCAGGACGTGGTTGACAGGGACGGTGCCGGGCACAGCCATAAAGCCCAGGTCGCCGGGCAGCAGTTCCTCCTCGGTGATGGCGTGGGTGGCATCCCACTGGTTCCATGTCCCGTCGTAGAGGGTGACGCCAAGCGCCGTCTGATAGACCCATTCCGTGAACCCCGAGCAGTCCAGCCCGTAGGGTCGGATCGTTCCTGTGCTGCTGGAGCCGGCGGAAGTCACCAGCTTTGGCGTGTTCCACTCGCTGTTCCAGCCGGGGGCGCTTTTCCCGCCCCAGAAATATGGAACACGGCCCACCAGGGACAGAGCGCAGCGCATCAGCTCCTTCCGCTTGCCGCTGCAGTCCAGGCTGGCCAGGAACAGGTTCAGTTCCGCATCACTGATCGGCGGCACGCTTCCGTCGCTGGCGGTTCCGTACATGGTCATCTTCAGGGCATTGGACATATTGAGGATGGCCTCGCCATAGGTGATGCTGAACTGGTCATAGGTGGCGTCCACATCCACTCCGAAGGCGTCCAGGATCACGGACTGGTCGAAGGGATGGATGGTGCAGATGACATATTCCACCGTCTCCATTTCCGGCTCCTCTTCCGATTCCGAATCGCTGCCCTCCCCCGCCTCATCCGTATCTTCCCCGCTCTCTGCCGGGACCTGCGCCTCCTTTACCTCATAGGTCACGCGATACATCTGATCGGCCACCGCATTGAGTTTGCTCTGCAGATCCGACTTTGTGGTTCCGCGCTGGCCCATGGACGCGGAGTAGGCCGCCAGGGCGTAGCAGGTGTCGTAGTCCGCGGATACGAGGGCGTTGTTGACCAGCGCCTCCATGGAAAGCTCGTAGTCATAGCCGCCGTCCGCGATGATTTGATCTACCCTGGCCAGGGCGGCGTCATAGCCGGCCTGGATACAGTCTGACACCACGGCGGACAGGTCATCGAAGTTTGCGGACACCTCCGTCGGCCCGTTGGGATCGACGTTGGATGGATCAGTGTGGAAAATGTTGTTGAACACGATGGAGGGCAGGGACACCACCGCGATGATAATGAAGAGAAGGAACAGGCAGATAAAAATGAGGATCTTGAACAGAGTGTGCCGGAGCGACCAGGCTGCGGACAGAACGGCGCCCCAAGGGCCGCCGACTGCGGTGCCCGCCGCAATTCCTGACACCGCTTTGCCAGCCTCTACTCCTGCCTTCACCGTCGCTGCGGCCGCATTGGCCGCGGCCTCACCCGCAGCGGAGCCTGCAGCTCCAGCGGCGCCGGCGCCGCCGGCGGCGGAGCCAAACTGCCGCGCCGCCTCGGCGGCCTGCCGCATGCCTTGCAGGTAGTTGTCCTGCCCATCGCCAAAGCGTTGTTCTTCAGACAAGGGGATCACCTCGCTTCTGGTAAAAGAGGCGGGCAGACGCGCCCGAAGATGGATGCGTCTGCCCGCAGATCAGGGTTTCTTCCGATTGGGTGGCTTGCGCTCCGTCACAGGCCTCTTTTGGGGCTGCGCGTGGCGGGATGGCGTGGATTTGTAGCGCATAGTTTCCACTGTCGTCGTCTGCAGCTTGTCGCCATCATAGACCGGCCTGCCGTCCTCATAGACAGGCCGGCGCTCCACAGCGGGCGTGCCGGGGATGGCGTACCACTGGCTGCCGCCGCTGTCTTCAAACACATGGTAGTCGCCGCGTGGCGCCTGATACATGGTCCGGTCGTAGAAAGCCGTTCCGGTGCCGTCCTCGTGGCGCACCTCCAGAATACCGTCGGCGGACCGGGAACTGTCCACAGACACCACCGGCTGGTCGAAGCCAGGCATGAACTGGCCAAAGAGCGCCGCATTGTACTGGGCAGATGGGCTCAGACCACCACCCGACGGCGCCGGTGTCTCCGGCTCGAACTCCGGGACTGCTGCAGCCGGCGTCATCGCGTACCAGCTCAGGCCGTCCGCACCCTGGATAACCTCATGGGGCGCATCCGGCTCCTGGAAGTAGGCGCTGTTGTACCAAAGGCTGTTCCCGCCATCCGGGTAACTGGCCTCCAGAGTCCCTTCGTCCACCTGCCGCAGCAGGGTGCCGTCCGGTGCGCTGGGGAATGCCTCGGCGACCTGGGCCGTCTCGGACACATCGCCAGTAAAGGCGGGCGTGGCATAGAAGGCGCCCATGCCCTCCCCAGAGGCAACCTGATACCACTGACTCCCGTCGGCGGCCGTGACCACCGTGTGCGGCGTGCTTGGCGCCTCATGCTGGGCGGTACTGTATAGGTCTACCTTGGCCTGCCGCCCATCCGGCGCGGTGGCGGTGGTACTGATGTGCCCGCCGGTGATCTGGGTGCCGGAATAGGTCATATTGGCCGCGGCTCCCCCCCCCAGCACGGGCATAGCGCCCCGACTGCGATCCTGTCC
>OBYM01001047.1_pt1 | contig 12951 bp, 10 predicted proteins | sample 1538191 | NCBI WGS metagenome assembly OBYM01 (sample SAMEA2580165, study PRJEB22360) | human gut metagenome | biome: human gut; feature: human-associated habitat; material: faeces | place: Denmark | collected 2008/2010 | reverse complement strand
TCCACTACGATCTGGGGCATGCACTGCCCGGTAAGGCCGCAGGCATTTCGGCTGCCGTCGACAAGGAGATTTACAAGATCGTCAAAGAGCTTGACGCTGCGATAGCGTCCCTTTTCAAAGTCGGCGCTCCAGAGCCGGAAGAGCTGCGTATAAAAGGACGCAAAACGCTCCGGCGTCAGGGAAAAGCGGGTCGCGCCGCCGCAGAGTTCACCCAGACAGGGGATGAACTGCACATAGCGGATGTTTTCCCGGCAAAGCCAGCTCCAGACCTGCTGCGGGTGGCGGGCCAGGGCGTTCGTGAGCACGGTGAGGATATTGTAGTCCACGCCGTGCTTTTCCAACAGCGCCTTGGCTGCCAAGATGCGCCCGTACGTCCCCTTCCCGGAGGCGTCCAGGCGATTTTGATCATGGATGGCCTGCATGGCGTCCAGCGAAAGGCCGATGAGAAAGCGGTGCTCTTTGAAAAAGGCGCACCATTCTTCATCCAGCATCGTGCCGTTGGTCTGCAGGGCGTAGCTTACTCCTGCCTTTCTGCGTACACGCTCGACCTCTGAAACAAAGAAGCGGAAGAAATCGAGTCCGGCCATGGTTGGTTCACCGCCCTGAAAGGCGAGATTGACCTCGTCACCGGAATCAAGACAGGAGAAGATGTTCTCCACGATCTTTGCGGCCGTATCCCGCTCCATCACGCCGAAGGAGCGGATCTCGCGGCTGTCGCTGACCTCCGCGTAAAAACAGTAGCGGCAGCGGAGATTACAGAGCGAGGAGGCGGGCTTGAGCATCACGGAAATGTGCTTCATAGCCTCGCCTCCTCGTTTTTTCAAAATAGGAACTGGCAGAAATTATACACGCTGAGCCCCATGACCAGCAGCATAGCGGTCTCAAAGGCTCTCGAGGCCGTCTTTTCATTCAGTCTTCTGTTAAGGCGGCTGCCCAGCTCGCTTCCCAGAATACCACAGAAGATCATTCCCAGCAAGAGCAGCGGTGCGAAAACCGGTACCGATGCGGATAAAATGGTCTTCAGCAGGCCGGCGATCTGGCTGATGAGAATGACATACAGGCTGTTCTCCGCCGCCTGCTTGGTGGGCATGGAAAAGAACAGGTACAGTGCCGCCATGTTGAAGGGCCCTCCACCGATGCCGAGGAAGGCACCCAACGCCCCTAGTATGAGACCGATCAGCGCGCTGGCAAAGAGATTTGTCACCTGAAGGCCCTTGATCTGATCCTTCTTTAAGGTGTAGAGCAGTGTCAGCAGCGTAAGCGCGAACAGGATCGCTGCCTGGACGCCGCCCGCTGTGTTGGGGTCGTGAAAAGACGCCGCCACGCGGGAAAAGAGCCCTTTCCCGCCAAAGCCGCCTAAAGCCGCGCCAAGAGCCAGCGGCGTGGAGATACGCAGATCCAACTGCCGCTCGCCGCTCTTCAGCGACTTGCCCACCGACCAGCCGGACATGGCCGTGACGGTGCAGGCGGAGTAAAAGTTGATGGTCTCCACACTCAGGATCCCGAAGGAGTCCAGCACCGGCTTGATAAGCACGCCCCCGCCCATGCCGCAGACCTTGCCAATTGTGCAGGCAAGCAGCGCTATGAGACAATAGTACATGTGTTTTACCAAAACAATACGAACGGAAGGCGTTTTACAGAAGTCCTTGCGTCTTATCCCTCCTGTATAAAATACGCCTTGACCATATGAGCGGCATTGGCAAGTGGACGCATTGCCCCTTTCAGAGTCTGAAAATATGTGTCCACATCCTCACAGTTAATTTCTCTTCCGCTGATCTTGCGCAGGTGACTGAACAGTCCTGCGAGAATGATCGGATGGGCGGCTGTCGGAATCAGCAGCAGCGTCGTATGCAGGAACTCCTTAGCCGAATCTGTCAGCGGATAGACCGCATAAATACCTTTTTGCTTGAAACGGCATCGCTTCTCTTCCTGCCTGCGCAGATGGTCGGCGGACAGCTCGCCCTTCAACCCATAGCGTGCATATGCCTCTTTCGGCGCATCGGTCTGTTTCATGACATCAACCATTCTTCGGCAAAAGTCTGCTCGAAGGTCATCATCCTGTATGTTCTTCGTCTGGCCGGGATCATTTTCCAAGTCAAACAGCAGATCATAAGGCATGGAGGGAATCGTCCGCAACCCACTGTCGCGCAGCTTCAAAACTTTAGCGCCCTTGGTAAAGGAGAAGGGACCCGCAAGCTCCGCATGTTTGAATGAATTCATTGCCATACGGCTGTCCATCACAGTAGGCATCAGCGTGTATTGATCTAGCAGCTGAGGGCACTGGGGCGAACGGAAGAAGGTGTATCTTCCATCCGTCAGGCAAAGAGCGCCTCCAAAATAGCCGTACAGTGCAGCTTCCCGCATGGGCTTCTGTTCCAGATAAGAACGTTTCAGAGGCTTTCCCTGCATATCCCTTGGAATTTTAACACCGAAAAAGTCCAATAACGTCGGAGCAATATCAATTGTCTGTGCCAGGCAGTTGCAGCGGCCTGTCTTTCGGTATCTTGGATCGTAAATGAAAAACGGTGTATTTGCGACTTCTTGATACAATGGAGAAAATTTTCCCCACCACTGATGCTCACCGAGCAAAAAGCCGTGATCGGTACATACGATCAGCATCGTGTCCTTCCAAAGATCATATTTGTCGAACAGATCTAGCACTTTCCGGAGTGAATCATCACATTTGGACACCAGGGCAGCATATTCCTGACGAACGTGGTTTATCGTTTCCGTATCCTCGTCTGCCATTTTGTAAGACGGCCAGTCGTAAGCTTTCCTGTGATATTCATGGGGATACAGATCGGCCCACTTGCCGCGGCAGAAAAATGGCTCATGGGGGTCGAAGGTTTCGATGTCCAGAAACCATCTGTCCTCTCCGTGATTTGTACGGATAAATTCCAGGCCTGCGGCAAAGGTCTTCGACTGTGGCATATCTGCCTCTTCACGGATATATTTTCGATTGACTTCGTCGTGACGGAGACTGCTTCTTTGGAAGGCTTTCTTGAATTCATAGGCGGTATCGTCAAGGTGGGAAAGATCAGGCTCTGCAACCTCGCCTTTCCATGTGTCTCCCTCCTGCCCACGAAAACCTTCCCAGGAAGAAAAACGGTTATGATAGGTTGCGCCGCCATCTTGAAAATAATGGTAATGGTCCGTGCACAGATGGGTATAGACACCGTTCTTTTTTAGCAATTCCGGCATGGAATCGTCGAACGGCTCCAAAGGCCCCCATCCGCGATGGAGCATACAGTATCGCCCTGTGTGCAGTTCTCTGCGCGCAGGCATGCATGGCATGGAGCCAACATAAAAGCTATCGTAGCGGATAGTCCGCTCCGCGAGTCGATTAAAGTTAGGTGTTTTTGTCCAGTCACAGCCGTAGCACTCTAGAAAATGCTTATCCAGGCTGTCAAACATCACCATGACCGCTTTCATTCAGGTCCTCCCTTCCATTATTTCTGTTGTTTCCAAAAAGCAAGCGCTCTTTCTACCCATCCTTCCGCTGCGGTTCCAATGCCGATTCCCCAGCCGTGTGCTTTGCCATCTACTGGCATCCATTCATACGGGATATTGTGTTTGCGCAGCGCATTTACCATGAGCAAGCTGTTTTCCACGGGAACAACACAATCCTCCCTGCACTGCCAGATAAAGGTGGGAGGATAATCCTGAGCCGCCTGTTTTTCCACTGAATAACGATTCTGCAGTACCTCGCTTTTCCTGTCGCTTCCAAGCAGATTCTTTCGTGAACCCTTGTGAGTCATGACTCCCATCGTGATAACCGGGTAGCACAGGAATAGCGCATCTGGCCGCGTAATACCGTAGCGAGCATAACCAAGCGCTTTCGTGCCCCACGTTGCTGCCAGGTGACCTCCCGCAGAAAAGCCACACGCCGCATATTCTTCAGAAACCGGGAAAAGTTCTGTATGCTCCCGGATATACCGCAGCATTTTTGCAACATCATCCTGAGGATGGGGATAATGAGCCTGCGTTCCGACGCGGTATTGGCCCACAAAGGCGTTGTAGCCAAGTTTGTTCAGATACACAGCGAGCGGAAACCCTTCCACAAACGAGCACACGTCGCCATATCCGCCGCCGGGCAAAATCAGCACAAAGGGAGCCTTTTCGTCCACCGTGAATGCGTAAATGCCAACATCCTCTCCCAAATCGTGGAACAGCTTCCATCCATTCCGGCAGCGGATGAGCATGTCATTCAATGCATTGCTGATCGTAGGTATGTCGAAAGGATAAAACTGTTGCAGCTGACGCAGAGTATAAATCTGCATTGCATGCCGGAATTGCCGGGGATTGATGATATATTTTGAGAAAGGAGCAAATTCTTTGCAGTGCGCAATCTGCCACAGGCGGGTATTACCACTGAAAACGGTCGTTTCGTTTTGCTGCATTATTGACCACCTTTTACAGAATCACATCTTATTTTCCAAACATGCGGACGATACCTTTCAGCAGATGCCCGTTGGCGACTTCCAGCATGCCATGTACGACGCCGTTCTTCAAGCCACCGAAAATCTGCATACTGCGAAGCGGGCTGCCAGCGGAGGAGGCCATCATCATCCGAAACTCCGGGTTCTCATAATCGATCTTTCCGCCAAAGCCTTTGGCAATTGTCTTTTCGACCGCTTTGTACATGATCTTCATCAGCAATGAGAAATCCTTCATTTCAGCGACTGTATGATCCATGGTAAACAGTCCCTTGATGAGTTTGGGAGGAATGTACGCTCTCCCAAGCATACGTTCAAACTCCTCTACGGACGGACCCCCCTTAGGTGCTTCGTACCAGGAGTCTGCCTGCCAATCCGGGACTTCAAGCGTTTCATCGCCCCGGTGAACAGCGGCACGTAACGGAAGGTCGCGGCTCGAAGACCCCACACAGATTGTATATTCACCGGCAGGCACTTTCCACCCGTTCTGCCAGACCGCAAAAGCCCGCTCATCCAGCTTAAATGCAATTTGTCGGCTTTCTCCTGGCTGCAGAAAGACCTTCTGAAAGCCCTTCAGCTCACGCAGCGGGCGATGGATCCCATCCTGCGGCGCCTCGATATACAGCTGGGCGATCTCCGCGCCGGCACGGTTCCCCGTGTTGGTTACAACCACCTCTGCGGTATTCCCGGTCACAGCCAGATCAGAATAGGCAAACGTTGTGTAGCTCAGGCCGAAGCCAAAGGGAAAACGGACGGCCTTCTGCGCCTTGTCATAGCAGCGATATCCAACATAGATGCCCTCGCGATAAAGCGCGTCCTTCGTCTTGCCATAGTAAGCGGAAGATGGGCAATCCTCGTAGGAAATCGGCCACGATTCAGCCAGCTTGCCGCAGGGGTTCGCCGTACCGTAGATCAGATCGCTAATCACAGAACCGCCTTCCTGCCCCATGAGGCCCATATATAAAATCGCCTTGACCTTGTCTGCCCATGGTGTTTCTACAGGGCTGCCCGTCAGCAGCACAACAATCGTATTCGGATTTGCCTCGGCAACGGCTTCGATCATGCGATTATGGCCTTCCGGCATCTGCATATTTTCCCGGTCAAAGCCCTCAGACTCATATCGGTCCGGCAGACCGGCAAATACGATTGCCGCCTCGGCCCCCGCCGCAGCTGTTCTCGCTTCTTCCAGCAGCGCATCGGACGTATCGCCGCGGCTGTCGCAGCCCTCTGCATATACTGCTCCCGGAAAGCATTCCAGAGGAATGGTCAGCCGGGTTGGGTTGATGTGGATCCTGCCCCTTGATAGCGCGGTTCCTGTGCCATCGTACCGATTACGGCAAGCCTGACGGTTTTTGCAAGAGGCAGAAGATGATCTTCGTTTTTCAACAGCACCGCACCGGAGAGGGCCGCCTTCCTGGCAACAGCTTTGTGCGCGTCATAATCACAAGATGCCTGTTTACTTTTGTTTTCATCTGCTCTCAGCACAAGACGCAGCACCCGTGCGGCGCATGCGTCGATCGCACCTTCAGGAAGGTCGCCGCGTTTGACCGCGTCGATCGTTTCCCGAATCATATAATTGCTGCCTCCCGGCATGTTCAGATCGCACCCTGCCCGGAACGCTTCGACCCGATTGTTCATTGCACCCCAGTCCGTCACGACCAGGCCGTCAAAGCCCCATTCAGCGCGCAGAATATCGGTCAAAAGCGCTTTATTATCGCTGCAATGTGTGCCGTTCAGCTTTGGATAGGCACACATCACCGTGGAAGGTTTGCCCTCTTTGATGGCCGTTTCAAAGGCGGATAGGTAAAGCTCCCGCATCGTGCGCTCATCCATCACACTGTCAGATGTGAAGCGATCCCGCTCCTGTGAATTCGCCGCAAGGTGCTTCAGGCTCGTGGCCACGCCCTCGCTTTCCGCACCGCGGATATAGGCAGCGGCCAGCTTGCCGGTCAGGTAAGGGTCTTCGGAAAAATATTCAAAATTACGTCCGCACAACGGGTTTCGCTTCAGATTCGCGCCCGGACCAAGAACAAGCCCGACGCCCTGCGTCTTCGCTTCCTGCGCAATCGCCTTTCCGATTTCATGAAGCAGTTCGGTATCCCATGACGCACCGGTCGTTACCGCGGTGGGAAAACAGGTTGCAGGGAGTGATCGGTCAAAACCGGGCATATCTGCCGCATCCTCCTGTTTGCGGAGACCGTGGGGCCCGTCACTCATGAAAATGGCCGGGATGCCATACTGCGAAAACGCTTTGGTCGTCCAATAATCCTTGCCTTCACAAAGAGCAATCTTCTCCTCCAGAGACATGCGCTGAATGATTTCGTTTACATCTTTCATCTTGTTTCCTCCGTGTAAACATATGCCCCTGCACGGATAGTTTCGATCCTGCCGTCCGGTAAGATCAGCTTCGCCGCGCAGCCTGCCGGTACCGTGAAACGATAGATCGTTCTGTCCTCCTGCCTCTCCCATGCGTTGGAAATCTCGCCATATACGCTCTGGTACGATGCGCTGGCGCAGGTGAACGTGCCGCCCGGGTGTGGTGCCAAGATGAAATGATTCTCGCCATCCACGCGGATACCGCACATGTTTACACGCGCCTGGTGTCAGTCACTTGGTTGCGCCCAGCCACTCTACGACCGCACCCTTGGAGTAATGGTTGAGACTGGCAATGCCGCCCTGGGCTTCCGTTCCCTCCCAGCTTTCCCAGATGGTGGTGGCGCCCACCTTGGGCATATAAAGCCAACCGGGCATCTCCTCATTTTCGAGCAACCGATACGCGGCGTCCATGTCGATCTGACTGAGCACATCCAGAATCAACGGTGTAGAGAGGAATCCGGTACCCAGCCTCCAGCCGTAATGATCAAGCGCTTCCACAAGCCGTTTCTCGGCGAATGCCTTCTGCTTCTTTGTCAGAAGGTTAAAGGCCAGAGGCCGCACGAGCTGTGACTGCCTGTCCGTGTCGAGCTCTTTCCCAAATTTTTTCTGATATGCAGCCTTGCATCCGGCCGCGATGGCGTTATATTTTGCCGCGTCCTCCGGGTGATGAAGCTCCTCCGAAATCTCTGCCAGGCATTGCAGAACATAGGCGGTGTAGGCAGTGCTGACCTCCGGATGCGGCAGCACCGCGTCCTTCCAGTCATTGGGCATGACGTCCGTGGGTTCCGCCCATTCGCCAAAGCTTTGTCCTTTTCGTACAACACCATCCCTGGAAATACGCCGAATCATAAATTCCGCATACTTCTTCATGCGATCATAATAGCTTTCGAGAATCCGCCTGTCCCCGTATTTTTTCCAGAAGCGATAGGGCAGCAGGATGCCGATATCCGACCAGCCCACCGAACCGTTCATCGTCCACATATAAAAGTCTACACCGCCGTAAGGCGCAATTTGGGGAAGCCTCCCGTTACGTTTTTGCCAGTCAAAGATATCCCGCAGATATTTCTGCGAAAAGGCTGCATAGTCAAATAAATAGGAGGCCGTTTCAAAGAAGATCTGCGCATCTCCCGTCCAGCCGTGACGCTCCCGGGTGGGACAGTCGGTAGGAATGTCGAGAGAATTGGACTTAGTCGACCATTTTGTAGCCTCCACAAAGCAGTTCAAAAGCTCATTGGAGCTTTCGAAGTGTCCGGTTTCTGCTATGTCTGAGTAAACGGCAACAGCCTCCACATTCTCTGGCAGAAGCTCCAGGTCCGTTTCCACCTCTGCATAGCGGAATCCAAAGACAGCAAAGGTGGTTTTGTATTCGTTAAGTCCTTCGCCGCAGATATATTCGATCTGCTGCAAAGGCGTTGTCTTCTTTTTGCCAACACATTGAATGTTCTTCAGCGTCAGATTTCCATCCGTGTCCAGCATCTCACCAAAGCGCCAAAGCATCCGCTGACCGGCATGGGCGTTTACCTGGAAAAACACATAACCCGCCAGGTTCTGCCCGAAGTCAAGAAGTTTCCTGCCGTTGGGAGCGGTGCTGATGACAGGATGAAAGCGCTCATGCTCGGTTACAACAACATTGTTGGAAGCGGATGGAACAACATTGTGTTTCGACTCTCTCGCTTTGCCCTGATACAGTGGCATGCGGAAGGCCTCCACAACCTCGCCATCCTTGTTGTCAGCAAAACGGATGGGGCCGTCGTTGGCCCACTGCCAGCTGCCGTCGGAACTCACGTTTTCCCTCAGACCGCTTTCGCCCTCATACTCCAACTGACATAGAAGCTTTGTCTCTGTGCCGTATTGGTTGGTGATGACCCAGGCTCCGCAGCTTCCCCGATACCAGCCGTCAGCCAGCTGAACGGTCAATTCGTTTTCGCCGCCATGCAACATGTTCGTTACATCATAGGTCTGATATTGGACTCGTTTGCGATAATCCGTATGCCCGGGGGCCAGGCAGAAGTTACCCACCTTTTCGCCATTCAGTTTTGCCTCATACAGTCCGCAAGCGGTGATATAAAGCCGTGCATGACAGACAGGCCCCTTCACCCGAAAAACCTTTCGGAAGCAATCCACCGGATAGCGTTCTTTCTTGTTCGGCGTATAGTCTCCGGTGATCCATGTGGCCTGCCAGTCACTTTCCTCCAGCAAACCCATCTCGAAGAAAGCCTCAGACCATTCGCCGGGTTCGCCGTTTTCATCCCATAAGCGTATCTTCCAGTTCACTCGCTCGCGGCTGTGAAGTGGCTGCGGATATACAGTTTGCATAGAGCCGCACTCCCCCCTGCCGCTATCCCAGTTGTCTGTAACAATCTGATAAGCGGTCTGCCTGATTCCGCCCTCGCAGTTCCACATCAGGCGAGGATTCAGCACATCAATTCCAACGGGATTTACAAGGTACTCGGTTTTCAGCCGGATCGCTTTCATGCTTTAGCCTCCATTCTTACCTCTGATTTTTTCTTCCATATTTATAATAATTCAAATTGATTGAAATTCATATATCCCTCTCCGACATAAGTAAAATAGAGCGGAGAAACTTCTTCCGGCAAAGCCACACCGATTACTGATGATAACTGCCATTCAGCTGAAGGCGCAACCTCTATCCGCCCAATTACACTGCCTTCGGGTCCTGTCCTTAGTTCCACCTTGCCCTTTCCGTTCCCCCTTGTCATGATTTGAATTCTTGAAGCGCCTTCGAACCGAAAATATTTAAATCCAGCCACGCTTCCATCGGTCATGTTCGCGATATACTGATCCCCATTCTCATCCCTGTCCCCGCCGGACTGTGTAAAAAACGGGTGTATGCCATCTTTATCTTTCTCAAAGCTTTTTTCATATTTGAAAGTTCCTTTCCGGCTCATCAGATGGCAGGCGATTCTCGCTTCGTAGGTTCCTCTGCCGAGCAGCGGACCGTTATTCAACCCGCAACTGGTAAGCTCCGCCTGGGGTATGGAGCCATCCGGCAGAATCGTAATTTTTTTCCGCACATCCCTGCCTGCAGCATTTCTGCCTGTTGGTCTGGCGGTGGTAAAAGATATACCACTGGCCGTTGATTTCCGCCATGCCGCCATGGGTGTTCCCCAGATAGTTCATTGCATTTTGATTCCCGTCCAGCCCTATATCACCGATGCTGATAAGCGTGCCGCCGTAGCGGAATGGGCCCAGCGGGGCATCCCCGGTTGCATAGCATAATTCATGACTCAGTTCGGAAGAATAGACGAAATAATATTTCCCCCGCACCTTGCGCATACTGCTTGCTTCATAAAAGGCATGGCCCTCAAAGCCGGTTCCCGATACAAGCAACGGCCCCGGCGCCACCATCACCGGCTCTCCCTTCAGCGTGAGCATATCCTGTTCCAGTTCCATTCCATAAGCCCCGTCCAGATTACCCCGCATTCCCATGACAGTGCGCAGGAACCCTCTATCCGGTGCAAATCCGCTGTATAGATAGATTCTCCCGTCCTCATCCATGAATACCGCCGGGTCGAAATTGTATGCCTCGCCATGCTTTTTCCCATACGGGGTGCCGTCTCTATGCCCCACATATCCATAGAACGCAAAAGGGCCCTCCGGGTGGTCCGATACCGCCACGGAAACCACAGTGAGCATGCTGGCCACATAATACAGATAATAACGCCCGTCCGGACCTTTCTGTACATCCGGCGCATTCAGGACAGACAGCCCCTTCTTATTCTTCGGATCCTGTGTCTTCCGATAGATCACACCCTCGTATTTCCATTCCCCCAGATCAGAAACCGGCGCAGACCAGCACACATAATCCCCAAGGCAGAAATTTTTCCCGTTAAATTTATCATGGCTCCCATACACATATAGCCTGTCGCCGAAAACATACGGTTCTCCGTCAGGCACATATTCATAGCTTGGCAGATAGGGGTTAAATACTTGTTTTTTCATAAGCTCTTCCCATAACGGTCTGTGCCCTTCCATTCCTTCTTCCATGTGTAGAGCAGTGTCATCAGCGTAAGCGTGAAGAGGATCGCTGCCTGGATGCCTCCGCCCATGCCGCAGATCTTGCCGAACATACAGGCAAGCAGCGCTACCAGACAAAATAAAAGGTACATGTCAATGACCACTCTTTTTCCGCATGAAATCCGCAAATTGACCTGCGGTTTTTCCCTTAAGCTTCAGCCACAGCTTTAATACTCCTGTTGCTGCCTTTGGAATTCCCATGGATGCCATGTTGTTTTCTAAAAATTCAAATGAAAAACGATCATCCGGCTCTTTGGGAACCAGGTCGCAGGTCTGCATGTACCAATCCAGCATATATGCCCTGTGGCGTGCAATTTCATCGGCATAGGCCGGATCATGAATATGGTTATCATTTTCTCCTTCAGAAAGAATGTAAAACTCATCTTCCTCCTGGAGTCGATGAATATATTTGTATTTTTCCGTGCGAATCATCGCCGCCTTTGTGTGTTCGCCATTGTTTCGTGCCTGAATGCTCTGCCTTGGAGCGTAGAGATCATCTCTGGAAAAGTGCTCCTTTGAATACTCTGCACAGTGTTCTTCTTTCGGCAATCGTCCGCCCTCGCAGGTAGTATAGTCTCTATGCGAAGCGGTTTTGTCCTTCATTGTAGGAAGCAGGCTCTTTGAAAAGGTCTGCCGCTCTGGTGTTATTCCGGCAATGTCAGCGATTGTGGCGCACACATCGGTCAACTCCACAAGATTTTGATTGATACCTGAATCAACCGGCATTCCTTTTGGCGGCTTTATAAGCAGCGGGATGCGTGTCAGGCACTCCGGAAAGCAATTCTGGGCTTTCTCCACAATACCGTAGTCACCAGTATAGTCTCCGTGATCGGAAAAAAAGAGGATCGCTGTCTCATCGTAGATTTCCTCTTCTTGCAGGCAGGAAACCAGTCGGCCGAGCTGATCATCCACTTTTGCACACATGGCCAGATAGACACGGCGAAGATCATCAAATCGGTTCTCGGACCAATCTGCTACGCCCAATTCCTTTCGGAGTGCCTGCTCCATTTTCGGTTTATCTTTTGAAAGCTCCTTGATACGGGACGGAAGTTTCTCTGCATCAATCAGATCATAGTATTTCTGCTCAATCTGATAGGGTGGGTGGGGCAGCATCAGCCCCAGAAACAGGAAGAACGGCCTGTCCGAGGGCCTATGCCGGAGAAAGTGCAGAGCAGCATCCACCGTCAGATCGTCCATGTTGGTTGCGTTCTCAAAGGGGGTAAGTGTCGGGATAATCCCGTTCATGAAGGAGTAGTACGTGTCACTCCCTGGCCTGCCTCGGAGATTCCGTGGCATAGGAAGCTTCGTTTTTGTGCGTTTCACCATCAGGTATTGGTCGATGAGACGCCTGTGATACGCTGGATACTGCCCGGCCATAAAGTCGCCTCTGGTGGAGGAGACGGTATAATACCCGGCCTTTTTCATATCGCTGAAAAGATTCTCTTCGTTTGGCTGTAGCAAATAGGACATGGTTCTATGCCCCAATGTATGGGGGTAGAGGCCGGTCAGAAAGGAACAGCGACTGGGTACGCAGACCGGATTCTGACAGGAGGCATTGGCAAAAGAGACTCCTTCGCGCGCCAACTCATCAAGATGAGGCGTATAAGCAGCGGGGTTGCCCATGTGTCTCATTGCATCTGCCCGCATTTGATCGGGATTGACGATAATGATATTAGGTCTCATTTTTACTCTCTATTCTAAGATTCAAAAGATCCACTTTCCCTTTACCAAAGTACTCCAGGTACAGGGGGAGTGTTCCAACCGCGGCAAATTGAGCAAAACCCGATTCGCACCAGTTTGACTGAAATGGAAGCTCAATCTCTGTCAGCGGATACCCCGGTTCCGTCATGACGCGGAGTTTTCCTCCGCCGTGCCGATAGGTTGCGCACAGGCTTGAATCCCCTGTGAAAGCAAAGTATTTGTAACCAATCAATGTTTTGTTCTCTATATCTCTGATAAAACGGCTATCGCCTTCGTGACTAATATTGGGAGAATAGCGATTGGGATGGGCGTTGCTCAGATGCGGCATGTGCCCGTTGGTCAGGTTGCAGCAGACAGCGGCTGGGTATGTGACTTCTTCTCTGTGTGGGCCCTATCGGGG
>OBYM01001045.1_pt1 | contig 13001 bp, 13 predicted proteins | sample 1538191 | NCBI WGS metagenome assembly OBYM01 (sample SAMEA2580165, study PRJEB22360) | human gut metagenome | biome: human gut; feature: human-associated habitat; material: faeces | place: Denmark | collected 2008/2010 | reverse complement strand
CCCGCCCGCCGGTGCCGGGCATGTTTTGGAGGTTTCTATGAACAAGAGAGGGAAGTCATGGCCGTTGTTTGTCGTGGCGATTTTGATTGTTGTATTTTCCCTGACAGCTATTTTCGGTGTAAGCTACCAGTACGGGGACACAAAGAACACCTACATCAAGGGTGCGTCGGATATCCGCTTCGGAATTGATATTCGTGGCGGTGTCGATGTCACCTTTATGCCGGATGGCGATGTGGATGCCACCCCCGAGCAGATGACCGCCGCCAAGACCGTCATTGAAGACCGTCTGGTCGGTCTGGGCATCACCGATTACGAGAGCTATGTGGACAGCAACAAGGATCGAATCATCGTTCGCTTCCCCTGGAAGACAGGGGAGTCCGATTTCAACCCGCAGACTGCCATTGACGAAATCGGCACCACCGCCAAGATGGTGTTCCGTAAAGGTTCGACAGTCGATGGGGAAGAGATTCTCAGCGGTGATGACGTAACCTCTGCCAATGCAGCCTACAGTGAAACGGATGGCTGGGTTGTTCAGCTGAAGTTCAGCAGTGATGGCGCCAAAGCATTTGCCGATGCCACCACCGAGCTGGCCGCCAGCGGGGATCCCATCTCCATCTGGCTGGATGATGAAAACATTTCCACCGCTTCGGTGGACGAAGCCATCACCGGCGGCGAGGCCATCATCAAGGGCAATTTTGACCAGGATAGCGCCGCAACGCTGGCCAACCAGATCAACTCCGGTGCACTGCCGTTTGCTCTTTCGGCCGAAAGCTACTCCACCATCAGCCCCACGTTGGGCGCCCGCAGCCTGGAAGTTATGGTGCTGGCCGGCGTGGTGGCCTTTGTGCTGGTTGCTGTGCTGATGATCCTTCGTTACCGTTTGCCCGGTACCATCGCCACCTTCTCGCTGTTGGGACAGGTCTGTGCCACCCTGGCGGTTGTGTCCGGCTATTTCAGCGTATTCCCCGGCTCAACACTGACGCTGCCCGGCATCGCCGGTATCATTCTGGGCATCGGCATGGGTGTTGACGCCAACGTTATCACTGCCGAACGTATCAAGGAAGAACTTTCCAAAAACAAGACCCTGGATGGCGCTATCAAGAGTGGTTTCAAGATGGGTCTTAATCCTATCATTGACGGCAACGTGACCATCGTCATCGTCGCCGCCATCCTGATGGGTGCTTTCGGCCCCACGGATGGCTTCTGGGCCAAGGTCTTCAACCCGATCTTTTTCTGGTTCGGACCTTCTACCGCCGGCACCATTTATTCCTTTGGCTTCACGTTGCTGACCAGCGTGCTGTTGAACTTTGTGTTCGGTGTGTGGGCTACCCGTGTTATGATTCGCGGCGCCATCCACTGCAAAGCACTGCGCAATCCCTGGTTGTACGGCGGCAAAAAAGAGGGTGGCGCAGAATACAAAACGCCGACCATCAATTTTGTGGGCAACCGCAAAAAGTTCTACTCTCTTTCCTGCTGCATCATTGTCATCGTTCTGATTTTCAGCGCCATTTTTGGTGTACACATGGATGTGGAGTTCAAGGGCGGTTCGATGATCACACTCGCCTATGAAGGGGAAGCGGATCTGGACGCCCTGAAGAGCACCGTCGGCACCGAACTGAATCAGAGCAATCTGACTTTGCAGACCGGTGCAGATATCTCCGGCGGGCAGACCCTGACCATCACGTTGCCCGGCAGCGAAACTCTGACTACCGAACAGTTGGATTCGTTGCTGAACACATTGAACGAACAGTATCCCGACAACCAGTTTGTACAGAACGAAGTCAGCAATGTGGATGCAACCATCGGCAACGAGTTCCTGGTCAAGAGTCTGGTAGCACTGATGGCTGCCTGTGTTCTGATTTTGCTGTATGTGGCGTATCGGTTCCGCCGGATCGGCGGCCTCAAGGCCGGTGCCACCGCAGTTGTCGCCTTGCTGCATGATATGTTCATCATCTTTGGTGTCTTTGTGTTGCTCCGTATTCCTCTGAACGGCAACTTCATTGCCGCCATGTTGACCATTCTGGGCTATTCCATCAATGATACGGTAGTTATCTATGACCGTATTCGTGAAAACAGTGCACTGTTTGGCAAAAAGCAGATGACACTTCCGCAGCTGGTCAACCTCTCGATCAACCAGAGCTTCTCCCGTTCTCTGATGACATCCATCACGACCTGCCTGGCGCTGGGTGTTATCTGTGTGGTATCGGTCATTTATCGTTTGGACAGCATCTATACGTTTGCGTTCCCGCTGCTGTTCGGTATGATCAGCGGTGTGTACAGCACGATTTGCATCGCCACGCAGCTGTGGGTCGATTGGAAAATGCATAAAAAGACCCCTGCCAAAAAGAAAGCCTGATTTCTGACAAGAGGAGGAATCCGCCATGAAATGCCCGTACTGCGGTGAAGTTGATTCCAAAGTCATCGATTCTCGTCCGACCGAAGACGGGGAAAAAATCCGTCGTCGCCGCGAATGCCTGAATTGCAAAAAGCGTTTTACCACGTACGAGATCGTTGAGACGGTCCCGCTGATGGTGGTCAAAAAAGACCACTCCCGGGAAGTCTTTGATCGTCAGAAACTGCTCAATGGTATGCTGCGTGCCTGTGAGAAGCGCCCGGTGAGCTACCAGCAATTGGATGATGCTGTCAGCAGAATCGAGCAGATGTTGCTCAATTCCTATGACCGTGAAGTCACCTCCATTCATATCGGCGACTTGGCCATGCAGGAACTGAAACAGATGGATGACGTTGCTTATGTGCGCTTTGCGTCTGTCTATCGTCAGTTCAGCGACGTCAATACCTTTATGGAAGAGCTGAAGGATATGCTCGACACACGTTCAAAACCAGCTGAAAAATGATTGACGGATCTGCAGCGCCTGGGTTCGTGCCCGTGCCGTTTCCACGGCCAGATCAGACTGGTTTTCTGGAATTGCATAGGCCGGAATGGTTGCCAGCGTTTGATTCAACTGATCAATCAGATTACGGCGTATCAGCAGAATCCACACGGGACTGTATTCCCGGGCCTGTGCGGCAGTCTTCCGATAGAGCTGCCGCGCTTCAGCGAAGTCTCCTGCATTGGCGCAGGCATAGGCCTGGTCCAAACCCACATCAATTTGGCAGATACTGGCGTCCACGAATCTTCCTGCGCTGAATAGCCCTACTGCCAGCAAAAACAGCAGTGCCAGCGCATACCAGTTTCGGTTCACAAGGAATCCTTTCCAGACCACCCCATTGGGGTGGTCTTTTTTGGTATCAGCAACAATTCGCTGCCATTGTACAGCAAAAGTAACACCTGCCGCTGCGTCACATGATGGGTATCCAAAACGGTTTGCAGCCAGGCCTGATCCAAATGCAACGCCGCCAGATTTTCCTGGTATACCGTATCGTCCACCAGAATGGGGAGCATGGGATTCTTTTCCCCCTCTTTCGGCCGAAGTGCTGTACTGATATGACCATTGGGTTCCACGACGCCCCACCAAACATCCGTGGGGGAAAAAATATCCTTACCGCGCAAAGCTTCAATCACATCGCCGGCGGTGATGCGCAGCTTATCTAAGGCCGGTTGAAGAATTTCCCCGTTCCGGATCACGGTTACCGGTTTTCCAAACAGAATCCTGGCATATCCGGGATGCAGGCAAGCCAGTGTTGAACTGAAAATTTCCAGCGCCGTTAACAGGAAAATCAAGGCCAGGCTGGAGAGCAACGGCAGATCCGGCTCATCAATACAAACCGACGCCACATTGGAAACCAGTAAGGTGGTGACCAGTTCCGAAGGCTGCAACTCGCCCAACTGTCGTTTTCCCATCAGGCGCAGCGCCGCCACAACCGTTCCATATACGATGACCGTCCGAAAAAGCGCAGAAAGCATAGCCATCTCTCCTCATATTTTTTCTGTTTTGGGCAACACTAGTTTATGACAGGAAGGAGAACACCTATGCAGCAAACCAAACTGAGTCGTTCCTTGCAGAAAAACCTTCAAATCCTACAAAACATTTTTGGCTCTTCCGGAGACTTTTATACCAAAGAACTGGCCATCAGCGGCATTCCCTGTGCCATTGTCATGTTTACCGGATTGTCCTCCCCGGAAAAGCTGTGCCACCTGGCATTGGATATGCTGGACCGTAACCCCGTACTGCTGGGAGGCAGTGACGGCCTGTGCGATTACCTTCTGACGCAAAGTCTTGTTCCGGCAGAACCAAAACCGGTAGAAGACTGGAATTCCTTTGTGGAGATGCTCTGCAATGGCATGACGTTATTGCTGATTAGCGGCAGCACAAAAGCCGTAGTTTTCTCTACCCAGGAAATGCCGCAGCGCTCTGTCAGCACGCCCACCGGGGAGGGGAACATGCGCGGCTCCCAGGAAGCTTTTACCGAGCTTTTGCGCAACAATCTTTCCCTGTTGCGCAGGCAATTCCGTTCCGATTCGCTGGTTGCCGAAATTGCCACATCCCACACACCGGCCAAAACGGAATATTGCCTTTGTTACGACAAACATATCGCCCCCAAGGAAACCATCGACCATCTTCGTGCACGACTGGCTGAAATCCAGCTCCCGCTTCTGTTGGACAGTGCCTATTTTGCTTCCTTCCTGAAACAGGATAAGATGAATCTGTTCCCGGCTGCCGCATATACCGAACGTCCTGCCACCGCCTGTGCACGGCTGTGTGAAGGCAAAGCCGTCGTATTGGTATCCGGCTGTCCTTATGCTTTAATCGTGCCCAGTTTTTTTGCTGAACATTTTGAGTGCCTGGATGATTACGCATCCAGTGCCGTTTTTGCAGGATTGATCCGCCTTCTGAAATATCTGGCCTTTTTGCTTTCGGTGTTCGGCCCCGGCTTGTATGTAATGGCAGTCTCTTTCGCGCCGGAAGTCATTCCCATCCAGATGCTGACCAAGATGGCACAGGCGGAGGTTTCCACCCCACTGCCGCCTATGTTGGAAATGCTCAGTGTAACGCTTCTTCTGGAAATTGTCCGCGAAGCCGGTTTGCGCGCTCCGCAAGCCATCAGCCACACTGTCAGCCTTGTGGGTGCTTTGATCATTGGGGAGACGGCCGTATCCGCCGGGATTGTCAGCATTCCGGTGCTAACCATGGCCGCAGCTGCCACCATTGCCACGTTGGCGGTTCCTTCCCTGTATGAGCAGTCCATTCTGTTCCGCTTTGCTGTAATTCTGCTGGCAGGTACTTTTGGTGTGCTGGGCCTGGCCTGCGCTGCCCTGGTAATTTTAGCCATGGCTTGCGGCAGTGAACCCTTCGGATACGATTATCTATACCCACTGATGCCTTTGACGCGTACCAGCTGGCGGGACGGCTTTATACGAACCATCTGGTCCTCTCTGGCCGGTTCTCGGGAGGTGATTGGGCACCATGAAACGTGAATCTCCCAGCCTGTTGGCCGCTCTAACCGTTGGCGTTCTGGTCAATGTTTTGTTGCGTAGCCAAAGCGCTTACTGGCCGCGGGCCGGCGCCGCCACTGCACTCGTATGTGTACCCGTCCTAGCGTGGATTGGCTGGTTCTTTTCCTGGGCATGGAGACAGGGAAGTACTCCACTTTTGCGAATTTCTTTTGCGCTGCTTCTGTTTTATACTTCCGCCTTGGAACTGCTTCGCTTCTGGAATCTCGCACAGCGGCTTTACCCCGGTATGGTCTCACTCACCGCCGTCTGTTTCATGACGCTGCTGCCTGTACTGTATCTGCGCCGTGTATCTGCCATCTCCCAAACAGCCCATGTGGTTCTGTGCTTGTTGGTGCTGGCAACAGGATTTATGTTATTGACGGTTCTTTCCCGGCTTCACTTAACCAACCTGCAAACACAACCTTTACAAGTACCGGACTTTGCTGCGGCGGCCCAGGAACAATTCACACTGTATCCCGAATATCTGCTCCCTGTTTTGTGGCCCAGACAGGAGGTCAAACCCAGACATCCATTACTTCGGCTTGCCTTTTTATCCCTGTGGTTTGATGTGGGGATCCACCTGATGCTGGAACTTTTTTACGGTGCTGCCATGCCGCTGCGGGTGGACCCACTTCACGCGGCCGCCCGCTGCGGCGCGCTTTCGGTGTTCAATCGATTGGAGAGCCTGCAGTTGATCCTGTGGGCCATGGCTGTTACGCTGAAACTGGCCCTTTACCTGTACGCCATGTGTCGGCTTTTGGCGCCGCGGGAATCCCAAGGTTCTTCGGTCCGACTGAACACCTTTCCGCTCTATATTGGCGGAATTTGGCTCACATGTGTGATCTTGCGAAAAAACGAAATTGAAATTGCCATGCAAACCCGGAATCTGCTCACTTGGGGACTGGTCCTGCTGGTGGGGATGGGAGGTGCTGCCGCTTGGCTTTGCAAAAGATTACGAAACTTTGGCTGATCCGAGGATGTTTGCTTATGAGTTTACTGTTGTGCGGCTGTGGCGGACGCCCCCTTTCAGAGCGAGAAATTGTCCGTGGTATTCTCTTCACCCGCCAGAAAGAGAATTACTCCGTATGCCTTGTACTGGCAAACCAGCAGGAGGAAAAAGGAGGAACCGGCCAGAATAAAATTGTGGCCGCACAAGGACGAACACCCGCCCAAGCGCTGGAACAAGCCGAGGAAAGTCTGTACGGGGATGTTTATTACGGGCTATTGGATCTGGTGGCATTCCCCTCCGATACGGACTGGAGTCTGGCACAGGAAATTGGCACTTTACTGTATGATAATGCCCAACCGGCACCGGAACTTTCGGTTTTTCTCTTAGGGTCACAACCGGTGGACAGCTGGGCAGACAGCGCCGACCGCTTATACAATGGCATGAAATCCATCGAACGAACCTATAAAATCCACTGTGGACTGCAGCAACTGTTTACGCAGAATAATGTCTGCGCCATACCTGCCTACACAGAAACCGGCGGATATGATTATGTAATTTTAGCACAAGACGCCACGCCACTACACTGTAGCGGCGTAACCGAAGCACAGCTGGCGGCCGTACTGTGTGGTCAAACGGACCGTCTGCAGGGAAGTTATAATTCCGGCAATGCCGCCTGCACGGCAAGAGCCCAGGTCCTTATGGAGGACGGCGTCGTGCAGCTTCATCTGCGTCATGTGGAACTGAAATCTCTGTCTCCGCAGGAAAAACCGCTGCAAACCGTCCTCGCCAAAGAATTGCAGCGTTCTTTCGCAACCTTGTACGAGGCTCTGAAAGAGACCGGAACCGATCCATTCCACATGATCTTTTGGCAAAATGTTCAGGGCGTTTCCGTCTCGTCTTCTCAAGCTCCCACCTTTGAAGTGGTTTTTGAATAAAAAAATCACCGATCCCCATGATGGATCGGTGATTTTTTGTTATTGAATGGTACTTGGACGGGAAATATAGATCAAGTTTGTATCTGCAATAAAGGTCTGGAAATTATAGAGAATCAGGATCTCATCGTACCCTTCCTGGGCGATGGTTGAATCCAGCCCATACTTGAAATTCCGGAAATCCACCACACCGATTTTAGCATAGTTTTCGGTCAAATAGGGAATGAAGCTGTTGGCATAGCTGTCCTTGACCACAAGGATGCTGCCGGTGCCGTTTCCCTCCACCACCGAGTAGCCGTTGTTTCCATCCAGAAAAGCGGCATATTTATCTCGCGTGGCAAATTTCTCGGTATTGATCAGATTCTCTGTCCGCAGTGGCTCATATTGTGCCTCTCCGTTAACCTGGAAAATGGTCATGGCATTTTCCATTGGATAGTAGGTAATGGAATCGTTTTGGACATTCCACAACCGTGTGGCTGAATAATGCGTCCCCTGGAAATCTTCTATCGTTTCTGCCGTGTGAGCTTCGCGGTCAAAGAGCGTCAGTCCTTTCAACGCGCAAAATTCTTCATAGGCATGATAGGCGCCGTTGGGTGTCCAGTGATGATCTGTCTTGAAATACAGATATTCATCCTTCCGCTCCGTAAAAGCTTGCCGAAGATCCAGAACCGATGCATTCTGTCCCACCTGGGAAAATATCTCATCCAGCATAGCATTTTCATCAATCATCGGCGCACCGCTTGGCAGCTCTTCCGGATAAATCACACTGGCGGACGGTGCGAGCAAGAAAGTAACCTTGCCGGGATATTTGGCCGAAAATTCCGTAACTGCCTGCACATTTTTTTGCAATTGCTTTTGCGTGGTGGTATCCAGGGTGAACAGTTTGGTAAACATCCAGTGATCTTTGCCCAGTAAGATGCCGCCCTCTTCCACCTTCTGGAACAGGATTTCATCGACGGCACGCTGGGTATTGATCCACTGGTCCCGCAGCATAAACTGGTCCTGCATCCAGGTAGAAAAAGAATTCTGCCAGTTTCCGTTTTCCATGCTGGCCAAACTGAAAGCAGGGAATCGCGCCGTGCTGCGGTTTTCCAATTCAATGCGGGTACGTTTGGGCCAGAAGAGGTTCAACAGCGCACCGCCAAACAGAAACAGCGCGCCTACCACAACCAGGGGATAGGCGGCCCGTCGACCGCTCTTCCGATATACTACTTTTGCCATACGGATATCCCTCCTCTCAGAAATTGGCGTACAGCGCCGTGGCGTTGGTCGCCGCCACCACATAGGCAAGGCACAGCAGCAGGACGATCACAAACACCAGAACTTTTAAAGGGACACACCGGCTGACTTTTTGCCAGACAAGACGCGGCAAGGCGGACGAACACAGGCACCCCAACACCAGCAGTACCCCGTAGTTGCGCAGATAATATACCGGGGAAATTCCACCTTGCGGTATAAACAGTTTCTGCATCAATAACCCCAACGGCGCCCCCGGCTGGTTGGCAGTAAAAATTCCCCAACCCAGTACCACAAAGAACAGGGTATATAAATGTGGCCACACTTTTCCTTTTTTCAGATACTTCAGAAGGAACAGCTTTTCCAGCGTGAGCAATACAAAATAGTACAATCCCCAACAGATGAAGTTCCAACTGGCGCCATGCCAAATTCCTGTTGCGGCCCACACCAAAAACATGTTGAACAGCTGGCGGGCTTTGCCTTTCCGGTTTCCTCCCAGAGGAATATAAATGTAATCCCGGAACCAGCTGGAAAGGGTGATATGCCAGCGACGCCAGAACTCTGTAATGCTGCCCGAGATGTACGGCAAATTGAAGTTAATGGGACAATCAAAGCCCAGCATGGCCGCAAGGCCGTTACTCATTTCGCTGTATCCCGCAAAATCGAAATACAACTGCAAAGAATAGGCGAGAAGGCCCAACCATGCCAGGGGGGTGGAAACCTGTGCCAGTCCCACACCACCATTGCCAATAATATCTGTCCAGAGGGCACCAATAGAATCGGCCAGGATCACTTTTTTTGCCAGACCGAATACAAACATTTCTATGCCATTTTCCAGACGCTGCAAAGTACACCGATCGCGGGTGGTATGCAATTGCGCCGCCATCTCGCTGTATTTGACGATCGGGCCGACAATCAGCTGCGGGAAAAACACAACGTAGCAGGCGAAAGTGATGGGATTTTTCTCTGCAGCCACTTTACCGGTGTAAACATCCACCTCGTAGCTTATAATTTTAAAGATATAGTAGCTGATGCCCAGCGGAAGAACGTCCCCGATTTCCAACGCGGGAATACCGGCATTGGCAATTTTGTCAACGGTCTCGATGAGGAAGTTGGCATATTTGAAATATACCAGAACGCCCAGATTGAGCAGCACCGCCACCAACGGCAGCAAGCCATGCAACCTGTTTTTAGCCGCGGATGTAAACATTGCCCACAAATAGTTAAATAGAATCAGAGCGACAATCAGCGGCAGGAATTCGGTGCCTGTCCAACAATAGAAAAGCAGACTTTCCGCCAGGAGAACCCCATTCTTGATACGGCCCGGCGCCAGATAATACAGCAATAGCGCCAACGGAAAAAAACAAAACAGAAACACGACACTATTAAAGACCATGTACATACTCCCTTTCCAAGGAAAGAAACAGGCCGTTACCAGATGGTAGCGGCCTGTTGTGGGCGGTTATGCAGGGGAAAAAATCAGAAATTCAGGGCCGTCTCCAGCGCAGTGTCAATGGCAGCATAATCTCCAACGTCAATGCTGGCAATCACCATGGCCACATAGTTACCGTTCGTCACAATGCGGGCTTCCTTGGAGATCGCAATCTTATCGGCAAATTCGGCATACATATCATTGGCGGCCAGACTGTCTTTATAAGCCTGCAGCTCTTTTTCAACCTCCGCAGCCTTGCCATCCTTGGCCTGTGCCACAAACACCAGACCACAGTCCGCCTGATTGTTGGTGATATCGCCGTCATAAGCCACAATGTTATCCATGGTCAGCATCATCGTGTACTCCACATAGAAGTCAAAGTCATCCTGTCCCAACGGATTGGCAATAGGGTTCACGGCCTCCAATGCGGCCACTGCACTTTCCAGGTTCGCAGTCTGTGCCTCTTCCGTGGCGCCCGCTTCTGTGCGGTCAGAGACGGCTTCCGAAGTTGCCTCCGACGCCACCGACTCGGTAGTGGATGCGGAGGCCGAGGAGGAAGCTGTCTCAGACGTATCGGAGCTCTTGCAACCAGCCAGCAGGATCGCCGCGCAAAGCACAATGGGAAGTAACTTTTTCATGGAAATAAATCTCCTTCGTTCATGTCATTCTCGGATGCAATGAAATTCTTTGCCGTCTTCCGGCAAATCATGCAGGATACTTTATTAGAATACACTATTTGAGGCGTTTTTTCAACCCGTTTTCGTCGAAACAAAGGGGGAAAAGCCTTTTGTGATTGTAAATTTTTTGTTCTCTTGACAAAGCTTGTGGCTTTGCTTTACACTCCAATATAAAAGACAAACCACAGGGGAGGTGAGTATATGCGTTCCTCGAAAGCGAGGGATGTGGCCCGAACCGGGCTGCTTTTCGCCCTGGCCGTTGTTCTTTCTTGGCTGGAATCCTGTATCACACCTCTATTGGGACTGATCCCCGCACTGAAACTGGGGCTATCCAACATTGTGGTCATGTATGCATTGCTTTTTTTGCGCCCCCGCACGGCCTTCTTTCTGGTGCTGCTCAAGGGGTTGTTTGCTTTTTTAACCCGCGGTGCTACCTCCGGCATCCTTTCTATTTGCGGAGGCCTGCTTTCTCTGGTGATCCTGTGGGGATTGTTACAGCTTCCATTTCGAGTGAGCGGATATATTTTTTGTGTATGCGGTGCCCTTGCCCACAATTTAGGCCAGCTGCTGGCCGCCTCCGTCCTTCTCAGCAGCGCGATGGCCCTCGCATACACGCCTGTTCTGTTGGTTGCGGGTATTGCGGTCGGAGCGCTGAGTTCCATACTGGCCCAGGCCCTTTTTACCGCCCTGCCAGCATACACCACAGAGTCGGGAATCCGTCATAATCCATTCATAAAATAAATAAGATTTTTTCTTAAATTTTCTATAAATCCCATTGACAAGATAGGAAAAGCACGTTATAATAGCACCAAAGACACAGGAATGCGTCTTAGGAGCTAAGAAATAACAGGAGGCTTATTATTATGACGAAATACGTTTGCACTGTCTGTGGCTATATCGCCGAAGGTTCTATCCCTGAGTTCTGCCCCGTCTGCAAGGCGCCGGCTTCCAAGTTCATCGAGAAGAAGGACAACACCTATGTTACCGAGCACGTTGTCGGTATCGCCAAGGATGCTCCCGAGGAGATCCTGCAGGGCCTGCGCGAGAACTTCAACGGCGAGTGCAGCGAAGTCGGCATGTACCTGGCCATGAGCCGTGTGGCTGACCGCGAGGGTTACCCCGAGATCGCTGAGGCCTGGAAGCGTTATGCTTTCGAGGAAGCCGAGCATGCTTCCAAGTTCGCAGAGCTGCTGGGCGAGGTCCTGACCGACAGCACCCAGAAGAACCTGCAGATGCGTGTGGATGCCGAGTGCGGTGCCTGCGCCGGCAAGATGGACATTGCCAAGAAGGCCAAAGAGCTGGGCCTGGACGCCATTCATGACACCGTCCATGAGATGGCGAAGGACGAGGCTCGTCATGGCCGTGGCATGCAGGGCCTGCTGGACCGCTACTTCAAGTAATCTCCAACAGCAACACGACTGGGCCGGAGCGTTCGCTCCGGCCCCTTTGCTATTTCTTTTTTTGGTCGGCGCGACACGCAAAAAAACGCCCCTGTTTATCGCAAGCAGCATAAAACACTTCACTGCGCTGTCCAATTCCTTTGGCATGGAGCTGTGCTTGCAGCCATTCTTCCTCCCGTCCGGCTGCCTTGAGATTGTCTTCCATCAGGCGTCCGTCCAGGATCAAATCATACCATGCACTGGTCGGCTCCACTGAAATCTGCAAATCCGCAGGTGTGGCTGGTCTGTGCACGCTTTTGGGCAGAAAGCTGATTTGTCCGTTGTTTTCCAAAATAGCCGTTTCGATTTCGTTGGGATCAAAAAAGCCGGCAATTCTTGCCTGCCCCAGAAATTCGTTCAGATCTATCGTGGCACGGCGCAGATTTTCTTTCAAAATCACACCGTTCTTCATCAGAATCGTAGAGCGGCCACTCCAAAAAGTGCGCAGCGCCACACTTTTACAGGCTGATACCTCCACCAGCCAGGTAATCACGCCATACACCAAAAGTGCGGTAAAGGGCCTGTACCAGGATTCCAGGTTCGTGGCCATTTCCGCCGCAATAGACCCCACCGTTACGGCATTCAGATAGTCAAAGGGGCTCATCTGGGCAATCTGTCGTTTGCCACCCCATCGCGTGATCAGAAACATCATTGCCAAAGAAAGAATGCTGGTAAGCCCCACCTGGCCGATTTCTGTAAAAAACTGCTTCATAGTTGCCTCCCGTCTCGATTATTTTGGACAGAACGCTAACAGTTTATCCCACCCCCTTGCACTTTGTCCCTAAAAAAGTTACAATAAATACTACCTGTATTGTTTGGACAAGGGAGGTTGGTCAACATTCGGTATATATTCCTGATCAACCCCACGGCGGGCAAAGCGAATGCCAGTGTCGCCCTGTTACCGCAGATTCGGGCAGCCGCAGAGCGCGCCGGGATTTCTC